>ERZ773146.2871-NODE-2871-length-11300-cov-5.229524_pt1 | contig 11300 bp, 12 predicted proteins | sample MGYA00580847_ERZ773146 | MGnify/ENA primary metagenome ERZ773146 (study PRJEB29015, sample SAMEA2737830) | human gut metagenome | biome: human gut; feature: human-associated habitat; material: faeces | place: China | collected 2012 ...
CCGCACGGATACGTCTGTTTCCAAGATGATCGATATCGTCATCTGTTCCTGCGCCTGATCAGTGGACGGCAGGGATTGAAATTAAATTCTGCTAAACTGATTCGTGCAGCAATCATGCAGGTTGTATATGATGACGTAGAACTGAAACCTTATGTGATTACAATTCCTGAAATTGCTGATTTGTTAGGTGTTTCCACAAGCAATGTATATCGAGATATTGATGAGGTCACAAATGACATTATCAGTAATCCAGTGTTTATTAAGGATATTGATGGAAAAAAAGCATCCTGGGTTAAGATTCCGTGGGTGACGAAATGCGTGTATCATCCGGAGGCTGGTGTAGCAATCAAGTTGAATGATGAACTGAAGCCGTTATTGTTAAATCTGAGAGAGAATTATACACAGTATACGTTAGATAATATCCTGGCAATGAAGAGTGTATATTCAATTCGGATTTTTGAATTGCTTATGGAGCGTATAAAAACAAAAATATTGCCTCGAAAAGGTATGGATGTAGAATTAAGTGTTGATTATATCAGGGAAGCCTGCGATTGTCAGGATAAGTACAAAACGTTTGCCAATTTGAATAACCGGGTTATTAAAGGAGCTGTTGAGGAAATCAATAGGGTAACATTATATCAGATCGATATGTCTTACAAGAAAAAGGGACGTAGCGTATCTTCAATTATATTTCATTTGAATATGCAATATCATTAAAAAATTACAAATTGATAGTTTTAAAATTTGACAGTTTTAAAGAAACTTGATAAGATGAAAATGTCTCCAATTTAGAGTTTACTCTAAGTTGATTATTATTTATTACATGGAAGGGTGAGAGATACACCCTTCTTTTTTAGATTATAAGTAGATCTTAATTAACAAAATATATATTGACTTTTGGAGCTATTATTGATGGTGATGATAGATATAGGATTCCGGCAAGTTTATTAGGATCTACTTTTCCATATTGTTCTTATGGCGTTGTACGTTGTACTTGGCCAGATGGAACTCGTACATTTGGTACAGGATGGCTTTTTGATCCGAATGATGTAGCGACAGCGGCACATGTAGTATATGATAACGAGAGAGGCGGGTATCCTTCTTCAATTACTTTTTGTCCAGGGGTAAATAAAAGTGGATCTATATCAGGAACCTCTTATAGTTCAACAATTGCTGTACTTCCAGCAACATACCAGACAGAACGAGATGAAACAAAAGATTATGCTTTTTTATCTTTAAATTCTAATATAGGTAATACATTAGGATACCTAGGATGGACTACATCAGTTTCAGCAGGGAATACAATGGCTTTAACAGGATATCCTGAAGAACATACGTATGAATTATGGGAAGGTGTTGGACAAATACAGTCTACAAGTGGATCTTTTTTAAGATATACTGCAGATTCATTTGGTGGAGTAAGTGGAGCGGCTGTATACCTCACAATTCCAATGAAAGCAGCTGGTTTTAATCATGGAGGATATGAAGACGCTTCATATAATTATGGTGTTAAAATTGATTCAACTATCGCAAGTGAAATGAGTTATTATAGAAATAAAAATTAAGAATGTAACAGTCTAATACCGTTGAATAAGCTTTTTTTAACGATGGATGGATAAAATATCCTATTGATAAATAAAAATGGCATATAGAGGGTGATTTCACGCTCATATGCCATTTTTTATAACTCTATAGTATAATCTGGTATAGATATTGATAATTCAATTGTTTTTGCTTTCGTAGATGCTGACAGTGAATGCACGGATATTTTATCTAATTGCTTGGATATATAATTGGCTTCAGAAGTATTAAATAAGTTTAGTTTATCTTTGATCCATTCCCCCTGATTAAACTGCAGATCCTCTTCTAAAAATTTATTCAAAGAATCAGATGCTAGATCCGGATTTTCCTGAAGCAGAAGAGTAGTGCATTGATCAATTATATTTTGATAATCATTATTTAAAGGCTGCATTTCTAATAATCGTTGTTTTTCAAGTGATGAATTAATTTCCTGATAAAAACCCAAATGTCAAGTGTTATTGCATAACTTTTTCAAAAAAATTTGAACTTACTGAAAATGCATATGATGTGAATGCTTTTATGCTTGTTTGCTTTCTACTTTATGTAGGTACATTGAATTTTATTGTATGCCAACTAAACCTTTGAAAATAGGGCTTTTCAAAGGTCTCAGGGCTATATTCAATTGGTTATATCAAGCCATATTCCACTCCTTTAAAAGCTCTTTCAGCAGCTACCGTCTTAGTTTGTCCAAGGCTTTCACAGAATTGCTCAAATTCCTCGTACAATGCTCTGTCGAGATATAAATTCAAATATCGCCCGTCTTTCTTTGGTCTAGGCATCTTGCATCACCTGCTTTCTTCAAGTTGACAAGTTTTACAATATCCCAATATTTGGAAATATCTTTAATCATTTTCTCAGTTAATTCATTTTCGTTTATTCTTAAAATATCGCAAATAGAATCTGCTGTAATAATAATTCCGCAATCTGTATGAGATAACTGCCATAACGTAAGCATATTGTTTCCAGCGTTTATCCATGCATTGTCGTCATAGACAAAGGTTGCATTTTTATCATTTTCAAAATGTCCATAATCACATCCATGAATCAGTGCATTTAAAAATTCAGCTCCTGAATTGCAATCATTTGTGCAGATATAATATTTTCCGCTTCTTTTAGGAACAAAATTGTAGTGGCTATCTTTGTTTTCGTACTCTTTTAACTTTGGAAAATTCTCTTCATAATAACTTTTGGTAACACTACCATTACATATAATAGTCGTGCCTCGCTTCTTTAATGCTAAATCTAAAGCCATATTCGATTTTCCAGTTCCGCTTTTACCAATAATTATAGTTTTATTCTTTTTAAGTTTCACCATGACTTTGTTAATACCTTCCTTTTTTGTATTCCATTTTTAGCTTGATATTCTTCTACCCATTCCTTCCATGTTTCCGGGATTGTATCTATATTGTCTTTTAGTATTTCCTTTCTGGGACGATTCAGTGTTTGAATTACTGAATCGTCTTATTTAATCTTACCCATTTTGTAAAAACATATTTTCCCATTGTTTATATTGTTCTTCTGATATCAAACCATGTACACGTTTAGATTTCATTTCTTTCCATTCTGATAGAAATTCATCCAGAATTCCCGCCTGGAACATCATATATGTTTTTCCGGAAGGTCGGCATTCGATAATCAGAGGAATTAATTGGTCTAAATATAACAATGTTGAAATTACATTTTGAGTATTTATATCCATAGGAAGTAGCTCGTCCATGTCAATTTGAAATGCTCTAGCATAGGCAGCTAGAGTTGTGGTCTGTACAGGACGTATCCCACGTTCATAGTCAGAGATCGAAGCTTGAGCAATATTAAGTTTTGCAGCAAGTTCTTTCTGAGACAATCCATGATCTATTCTTAACTTCTTTAATTTTTCACTTATATCCATATTTCACCATCCAAGTAAGTATATTAGCTGTTTCTGTATATCCTTAATGATCAGAAACAGATCCGATCGAAGAGAAGGGTAGACAAAAGTGATTAATCCAATTACAGCCAAAAAAAGTAGCACGATGGTTGCAATCATTCGTAAAATTCTGGCTCCGGTCTGAATGAAAAATTTGATAAAATTATTTCTCTCAATAACAACAACATTAGGGTCTTCTATATGATGTTTTTCTTTCAGATTTTTTTGGCTCTCTTCAAATTGAATTTCTTCTTTTATTCCAGCTACAAGTTTTTTTTGTTTCATTACATGTTACCTCTTTTTCATAAATCGAAAGAATCCCTTTTTTGGTGATGGTGCAATTTCTTTTTTTATATCTAACGGTAAAAGCTGACTGTAAATAGGGGAGTTCCCATAAGAAAAGGGATCTACAGTCCAATCAGAAAAATAAGTGTGGTCAGCTTTTTCTTCCATGTCTTCAAGAATTTCATCTCGATCCTTTTCTGGAGTAAAGTTAAATATGTAAGAAACATCCTGATAAAAAAGGCTGCGTAGAATATTTGTGGTATATGGCAGTTCATTTGGCTTTGAGCCAACGACAAATATTTTTACGTTTTTTTCGAGAAAGGAGGTCTTGTTAAAGTCGGCGGAATTATAAACTCCGTAGTCATAAACATAAAAATTATATCCAAGCTGCAGAATATCCGCAATTTTTTCCTGTCGGTCAAACATATCAATATTATTATGGCGAATCTGCCCTAATTCAGGGTTGATATAATCCTCTTCATAACAATTTAAAACTTGTCGAACATATCCAGTATCATTCATTTCGAGGTATGCGGCAGTATATCCACAGAATTGAATGTATTGTACAAGTTGAAGACACTGTGTGGTTGTCCCAATTCCACTTTTTATTCCGCCAATTCCGATTAAGGTAGAGCTGTTTACAATATGTTTTATTTCATCTATATTTTCTTTGATATCTTCCACAAAATCAATTCCATTGGCTTCATAGTACCCATTGACACATTTTAGAAATTCTTCTTTTATCGGACCGTTATCTGAAGCGAAAATATAATATTTAATCTGCTTTTCTATTAAAGTCAGTATGAGGCCTGAATTGGGCAAATATCCACTTGCAAGGATTATAGGTGTTGCATTATTAGCCTGGCATATACGTAATATATATAATGCAATTGTCTCCGCAGAATCAATGTATTGTGAAACATCAAAAATGATATAGGTACAATCTGAAATTGCTAAAATTTCATTAATCTGTTGTTCAATGTGATAGTTTTCATGGACTATACAAGAGGTTTCATTAATAGCAGAGGATATCTCTGGAAGCCAAGAACCCTTTAGTTCTTCCCCGACAAAAATAATCATTTCGTATCTCCTTTTAATGTGTTAATTTTATGAATTTGCAGTAAACTCATCAGGAAAATTCCTATAAGAATTCCTAAAATCAGACCGGTTAAAAAAGTAAGTATAATAATCATAATAGCCTCCATTTCTGTGAGGTGCTATTAATAGCACCTCATTTCAACTATAGAGAAAGTGCAGATTCTTGTGTTAAATCTACACGAAAAAATTGTTTCCTGTTATAGTTGTGTAGAATTTGTTTTCCAGGAATTCGATCATGACCTTTTTCTGCAGCAAGAACTTCTTTGAAGCTTTTTCCTGGATAAGTTTTCTGTATATATTGTATATAATTTTGGATGTATGGATCCATATTATTGGGTAGAAGATTAGTCTCATGTAACATTTTAGCGGAAAAATTCATACATTCCGACTTCAGGGAATCCTGATCGGACATCATCATGGCATCTAATCGGGCTTCTAATGCATCTGTTATATCTTTACTCTCTGCTATATAATTTGAACGATATCCATGACCGATTACATATTTCAATTTATCATTCCAGTCATTTTGTTCAGGATATTGATCTATTAATTTTACTGGAAGATTTTGGCATAGCTTATGGATTGCTTTATTAGATTCTTGTCCACCAGAATCGTTGTTTGTTCCAATAATAATCTCTCCGTATTCTTTTTCCTGATAGTGGTGCAGGACAGAAGCATATTTTCCAGTCCCGGCAAGAGAAAGGAAATCATACATGTGATAATCCTGACCATTACGTCGAAGTAATGCCATATAGCTTAGTGACTCAATAGGAGATTCTGTGACCACTAAATTATGCGCTTTATTGTCAATGAAGAAACAATGGTTATAATCACATCCTTCTAAATCTCCGACAAATCGTCTACTAAATGTATTGGTTCCGCGCAGGCAGGCAAATAAAGGCTTCTGATCGGAATTACGGCTTACAAATACACAGTTATGTCGCTGATCCTGATATAAAAATTTTCGATCAACCATTTCCTGTACAATCTCAGGATCTATATACCGATTTTTTGTAAGATAAGCAAATATATTACGCATGTGACTTGCTTTTTGCGGAAGTATCAGTTCTTTTTTATTTCCTTTTTCCGCTTTTCTTGAAACAGCAACATTTTTTTGAAATGCTGCATGAGAATGCTGAACACCGGTAAGTCGTTGTGCAAGATCTCGTATTGCTTCAGTGGAGTTCATTGATGAAAATTCAACAACAAAATCAATAACACTTCCACCTTTTCCAATAGAAGACCCATTCCCAATTTTTGAATTACGCCAAAAACAGTTTTTTTCCGTATCAATAATTACGGAGTCATGTTCTTTTAGAGTAAGATAATGACCCTTTTTGATGATAGAAAACCCCATTTCACGTGCAATATCAGAAATATGTAATTCAGATTTAATACGGGATTCTATCAGTTTATTATTTTCTTGCTCCTTTTGTAAAAACTCTTTTTGATGAGAAGAAATAAATTGCGATATCGTATAGCGATCCATGGAATCTGGCATTTGAATGTTTAATGAATCTTCTATACGTCTAGCATACGCTAATTGCTTGACAGTAGCGGTATTATTTGTATTCATGGAATCCTCCTTTCCAGGATCAAGAGATATCTTTAATTTCCTGATTAAGATTTTCAATTTTTTGCTGTAATTCTTGAATCTTACTTTTATTGTTGTCTATGATGTCCTCCAATCCTTTTTTCTGACTTCTTAAGGATGAAATCTTTTGATTGGTGGATTCAATCTCGGATGTTGTCTGATACTGCAGATCATTTTCTGCTTCTTTAATTGCATAGTTCAAATTTTGTATTTTTTCCTGGTTAGTATTTATCTCTTCCTGCAGATTTTCTATGTTCTGAGTTACAATATTAATTTCAGATTGTAACTGTTGGACATGATATTCATTTTCTGTCTTTTCCTGAATCGATGAAACGGAAGTTATATTCCGTTTTGGATCACCGTATATACGTAGCGTTTCGAATTCTTTTATATCCGGATTATCCATACGTAAGGAAATAACAGAAATTCGGGATGGAAGATTTACTAATTGCAGCACAACATAATTTCTGGTTTGAATGATTGGGTTGACAGTTAATGAACCAGTTGCTCGATCTTCAGCAGTCCAAGTATATGTATCATTTCCGTCATAAGATGTATTTGAGATACCAAGAAGGATCTCCATTTTTTTATCATCTGAACAATAATTCCAACTGATTAATGTGACTTCACGATTATTACCTGTAACAACATTTCCAATGGGGGTAATATCTATATTACTGTAATCACTCCTTAACCATATATTTGATGTGAAAAATATAGAATAAAAGGCAATTAATGCAATCATTATCCGTTGAAAATATCTTTTATTCCTTCTTTTCAGTTTTTTTCTACGTTGATCGTATATTTCAGAATTTGCTCTAGTATTCATTTCTATCACCCTTATAATTCAATATCAAAATTCCATTCTTTGGGACATAACCCATGTTGTGGAAGTTTTTTTGATATATCTGCCTGAGACAGAATTATTTTTCCGGATTGTCTGGCAAGTTCTAATTGATTTTTTTGAAAAGCAGATAACTCTCCATGCTGAAATACAAATTCAGCTTCAGCTAGATAACTGGTTTGGCGAAAACCTTTATTTTTGTTGATTACACTAACACAATACTCTTTATGACAGTCATCACATAAAATATATATTGAGCGAGCCATTTTTACATTTCCTCCTAACTTTTAGTCTCTGAGTTTATAAAAACTCCAAGTTTTTTCTTTCTGTGAATACATACATTTAATGTTGCATTTCTGATCAGCGATAACATGCAGCTGTAGGATTATATTTTCAGCATCATAATCAATTGTGATCAGTTTATTCCATGTAACTTTTTCCACGTTTTCAATGCCATAATCAGAATAGAGCCACCATTGAAGATCTTCCGATAGATTAGATACTGAATTGTCAATAAATCGTAATGCATCTTGATTGAGATCACAGTTTCCAAGTTCTGTAGGAACAAAATCTAAACCAACACTTTCGCCATCCCAAGTAGATATATCTTCTGTGTAATTATCGTCTTCAGAATCCTCTGAATTTGAAATTACAGTTGTATTTTTTGTATCTGGTATGATCTTTTCATCCTTTTTTTTACTCAAGAAAAAGTAAGTACACATAAGAATTACTGCAATAAAAATAAGAAAAAAACCTATCCATTTTCGATTTTGATTAAAAAAATTTTTCATTTTTCTTTGTTCTCCAATGTTTATCGTGGTGTAAAAATTATCATGTCTTGTGTTTGTTGTTTTATATAACTAAGGGATTCACCATTGCTGTTCCCACCAATTTCAGTCCAGGTGCATGCTCGGTGTCCAGGATCCGCAAGATATGCTTTATTTCCACTGTATCCGATAATTACAAACCAATGTCCTGCAGATGTAAATGGCGCTTTACCAGTTCCAACAACCATGACAGCACCGCCTTTGTCCAATGCATCCATTGCTGAGGTCCAATTTAAGGTATGCACAGCAGTACAACCATACTGTGGATCAGCATTGGTTGCATTGACACATCCATCTCTTGACAATAGACCATTTTTGAAAGCTCCGTTACTATTTCCAATTGAAAATACCGTGGCAGGGGTGATAGATGGATTTTTTCCATAAGTTGACCAAATCATAGCAACAGAAGTTGCAGCGCATCCACTATCCCTGATGGTTTCTCCATTGACATAAGGTAATGATCCCCAAGCAGAATCTCCCTGGTTATAATAAGTGAATTTTCCGTTAAATGTTCCACCACCGCCAGTTCCACCAGCTCCATATTGTGCCTGATAAGAAGCAAGTGTCATATTATCTAATCGTTCTAGTTGATACATTTGCATAAAATTTTGTAGTGTATTGTATTGTCCTTCACACCAAGCGGATTTGCTTAGAGCTTCTAATTGTTTTGCGGATCCGCTTCTTTCAAGTGCAGTTTTTGCAATAGAAGAGTAGACGGAGGAATTTAGCAGTAATCGTGCACGATCCCTTAACCCCTGTTGGTAGGAATCATAATGCCGGTAAGTACCGGTTATTCCGACAGATCCATCCCATGTAATGACTCCTTCCCATTGAGAAGTACCACCGGATGCTTTGAGTCCAAATAAATTGTGATCAACAGAGGCAGTCTGATACAGTGATGCACCATTCCACGTACCGCCAACTTCCTGTTGGGCTTGTGCAATTGTTACGCTGGCGTAAATACCATATCTGTCTTGTAGATCCAGACAGGTCAGTAAGATTTCAGGGGTTACCCACGGTGGAAGATTCTCGAGTATCAGAACATTGTCTGACCATCCAGAATTTGTAGAATTGTTTCCACCTAAAACGCCAGCAATTGCTTGAATGATTGCCGCAAATGCAATTAATACAATTAACCAAAAGGAAAGGGTTGTAATGCCGGCTCCCAATAATATTTTTTTTAGTTTTGACTTTTTCCTCATTAAGCACCACCAGAAAACAATTTCTTTTCTTGTGCAGAAAGATGAACTTTAAATTCTATATTTTGTTCTCCTGAAATACATAGTAAACATTGTCCCATTTCTAAATAAGGGATGCGCTTCAACTGATCAGGGGTCAGCTCTGAATTAAACACTTGTTCTAGCTTTGGGAGTACGTTGCTATCTTGTTTAAAAATAAACTTATATTGTGATAATTCAAAAAGAGTTTTGATTTCTGTTAATCCATTTTTATTCGTGTCATCTGGCACATAATCGCGAATAGATTGGCTTGCGAATAGTGTGCCACCAAAATATTTACGTGCTTCACGCTGATATACATTGACTTCATGAACCAAATCTGGTTTTTCGGAATTTAACCATCGATGGCTTTCATCTGCAATGATTAAAGTATGGGCAACTTCATCCAATTTAAGTTCCCCTTGTTCATATTTGTTTTTCATGACAGATCCGTTGGTTACACAGTTTCCATAACACATGGTGAGCATATTAAACATAACAGCATCAAACACGTTATCTTCCAAGTCTTTTAGACCAGATATATCAAAAGTAACTATCTGTTCATCCACAATATTGTCAAAAGTTGTATGTCCATTGAATAGATATCCATAAGTATCAACGATACGTTCGATTACTTTTTTTATCTGATTCAAAGTCAACATGTCGGCAGCAATTACTTGTTTCTGCAATGCATTCCCATTGATTTTGCTAAGTTCAACAGCTTTTTTATTTAGAAACTGCAGATAGTCAGAAAAAATAGGATAGCTTTTTGCAGGAAGACCTGTTACAATTCCAGCAGTATCAATTCCAAAGGACAGATATAGCTCTTTCAGTGTATTTTGGTACATAGTGATTTCCTGCATGGTGTAATCCGGATTCATACATTTATACAGAACTGTAAGTCGTTTAATATTTGTGAGATAACTTAATTGTTCTGTTTCTGCAGCTTTTAATATTTCAAGAGGATTGATAATTTTTTCTCCGGATTTGATAATACGTCCTCCCATCTCAAGTGTCAGTGGAGCAAACTCACCGGTTATGTCAAAGGTTCGGACGAAATCTCCAATCATAGAAGCTTGCTCAAATAATTTTTTTAGGAGTGTGGACTTTCCAAATCCCATGTTTCCAAATACAATACTGTTGTAATAGGATCTGGTTGCCGTTTTCGTAAAAGGTGAAAAGATTACGTTTCCACCACAGGCAGTATATCCAAGATATTTTCCATAAGGGTCTTCTAACGAAGAAAAACGGAAAGGATATCCTGCGGCAATTTGTTTGGATGTGAGAGCTTGCCCCGGCACGTGAAATGGATTTAATGTTTGTTCTTCCATACTTTTGATAAGTGCAGCCCATTCCATTTTCCCTTCATTCAAAAATACAGTTGTTTTATACCCATCAGCTTCAAGGGAATCCATAATTTCTTTTGAACGTTCTTCTAAGTCATATCGATTTCTGTCAGCAATAAAAATACGGATTACAACACTTTTAAGAACCTGCCCCATTGTTTCAAGTTCTTTATATAAGGCTTTCATTTCATAAAAGCGTTGCTCTGCATCCAGTTTGTCACTATATTCTTTTGATTCACGGTAACGGACATTTTGTTCTTTCATAGAGTTATTAATATTCTTTTTGACTTGTATTGTATCTTCTGTCAGGATATCCATAATCGCAATTGTATTCGGAATATTCATCAGTTTCTCCAGCCAAAAATCACCGATTGTTTTTGGAAATTCGTAAATATGAATACAACAAATATAGGTATCTCCGGTTGATATAAATTTTTCATCTCGATATGTGATTCCACCTTTTGGCTGTATGTATGATAATAGGCGGCGATCCAGAGGAATCTCTGTATTTTTTTTCTTTTTCTTAAATAATAATGGCATAGTACACTTCATGAATAAGATGACGGTAAGGTGTATACAGGTCAACCGTAATTGTTTGAACC
>ERZ773146.2874-NODE-2874-length-11286-cov-2.684801_pt1 | contig 11286 bp, 6 predicted proteins | sample MGYA00580847_ERZ773146 | MGnify/ENA primary metagenome ERZ773146 (study PRJEB29015, sample SAMEA2737830) | human gut metagenome | biome: human gut; feature: human-associated habitat; material: faeces | place: China | collected 2012 ...
GCCGTATTTCCGCACGATCTTCTCAAACTCCTTGATGGAGGGGTCGGTGATCTCGCGTTTCTTAAGCTCTTCCTTCAGTTCCTGCCCGATCTCTTCCGGCGTTTTGACACCGTCGTACAGTTCTTCGAACTGACGGTTATCCAGCGTTTCAACTTCCAGCAGTCCTTCCGCTACAGCCGTCAGCTGATCGAGATGTTCGCTGAGGATCGTTCTTGCCGTATCGTATGCTTCTTCAATGATCGCCTTAACTTCCTCGTCGATCTCGTTGGCAGTTTCTTCTGAATACGCCTGACGCGTCGAGAAATCCTTGCCCAGGAACACTTCATCCGAAGAGCTGTAGTTTACAGGACCCAGTTTATCACTGAACCCATACTTGGTCACCATCTCTTTGGCAATATCGGTAGCTCTCTGGATATCGTTGCTGGCTCCTGTACTGATATCATCCAGCGTCAGCATTTCCGCTACACGACCGCCCAGCAGGTGTATGATCTGTTCCCGCATGGTTTCCTTGGTTCCGTAGTACTTATCCTCCTTCGGCAGGATCATGGTGAACCCGCCGGCTCTTCCTCTCGGAATGATAGTGATCTGATGTACCGGATCTGTCTTAGGCAGGACATGAGCAACAACGGCATGCCCAGCTTCATGGTATGCAGTCAGCTTTCGTTCTTCTTCGCTGATGACACGACTCTTCTTTTCCGGTCCTGCGATCACCTTGGTGATCGCTTCTTCTATTTCTTCCATACGGATCTTCATGCCGTTTCTTCTGGCTGCCAGGAGCGCAGCTTCATTCAGCATGTTTTCAATATCCGCAGGGGAAAATCCCGGCGTTCTTCTGGCCAGAACCTTCGGATCGACTCCTTCTGCCAGCGGCTTGTTTCTGGAATGGATCCGGAAGATTTCTTCTCTTCCTACGATATCCGGGATCCCGATGACGATCTGACGGTCGAATCTGCCCGGACGCAGCAGTGCCGGGTCAAGTACATCAGGACGGTTGGTCGCAGCCAGGATGATGATTCCTGCGTTCTCTGCGAAGCCATCCATTTCGACCAGCAGCTGGTTGAGGGTCTGTTCCCGTTCATCGTGTCCGCCGCCAAGACCTGCGCCTCTCTTGCGACCTACCGCATCGATCTCATCGATGAATACGATACAAGGAGCATTCTTCTTAGCCTGATCGAACAGGTCTCTTACACGGGATGCTCCGACACCGACAAACATTTCAACGAAATCGGAACCACTGATGGTAAAGAACGGCACGCCGGCTTCTCCGGCAGTCGCCTTGGAAATATACGTTTTACCGGTTCCCGGAGGACCTACCAGCAGGATTCCCTTAGGGATCCTTGCCCCCAGACTGTTATATTTAGCCGGATGACGGAGAAAATCAACGATTTCTTCCAGTTCCTCTTTTTCTTCCTTCAGACCTGCGACGTCCTTAAAGGTGATCTTGCGCAGATCACTGCTCTTCTGCAGCTTGGCTCTGCTCTTGCCAAAGGACATTGCCTTGCCTCCTCCGCCACTCTGATTCATGATGAGGATGAAGAACACCACCATGATGCCGATCATGATCAGCGTCGGCAGCAGACTGATCCAGATGGATTCCTTCTTCGGCTCGTCGCTGTTGAGTTTCAAAGAGCCCTCGTCCACCTGAGGCATGATATACGAATCATAAATATAGCTCAGATCCACGGCGCTGTTGACGTAGGCATACACGGTCTTCCCATTGTTCAGCTCAGCCGTCATCTTCGTCTCCGTCACATTGATGCTCTCCACCTTCTTGTCCTGCAGATAGTGGATCATCGTGGATGTTTTGATTTCTTTTTCTTCCTTCGGCGCATCGCTGTTGTAGAACCATACCATGGCCAGAACGAGTCCAAAGATGATCACATAGATCCCGATATTTTTCGTAACTTTTTTCAAGTTTTCTTTCCTCCTGATACTGTCTTTTCCTGTCTCTATTTTCTGTAATAACTTCTGCTCAGATTCTATCTTGATTTTTTGTTGTTAATCTACAAATATATTGAAATATTTTATCATGAAGCACGCTTTATTTCAATAGCGGCTGCCTGCTTTTTCTGACAACTTCACGTAACTTTCAGGATTATTTTTTCTGCAAAGTTCACTTCCCTCACTTTTTCGGCGCGCATATGTGCACCAGTCCCCCCGCTACGGTCACCCGATATCCTCTCGGAAACTCTACCGTTTTCGGAGCCTGTTTCTTTTCGATGATTCTGTCCGCAGCAGCGATCCGTTCCGCAGATATGTCGCTTGCAAGCCCCAGGCGAGCAAAAGACTGCAGAACGATCCGGTGGCGCAAAGCTTCATGGATTCCCGCCAGCCCGTCTCGTTCCAAAACGACTTCATCCGAACTTGTTTCCCGCAGAAATTCCTGCAAAGCTTCCTCCGCGCACTGCTGCAGGTAATCGCTGTCGGAAGCAGCGATCTTCCCAAGGCGAAGCAGTGCACCGCGCACATTTTCGTTATACTCTTTTTCCAGCTCAGGAAGCAGCTCCAGCCGGATCTTGTTCCTGGTATAGATGCTCTGATGATTGGTATGATCCTCCACAGGACTCAGATCGTGCTCCCGGCAGTACTCTTCGATTTCTTTTCGCGGGATGTCCAGTATAGGCCGGATCACGGAGAATCCCCGCTCCTTTCGCTCATATGCGATCCCCGCCAGCCCGTCTGTCCCCGTACCGCGCAGCACACGAAAAAGGATGGTTTCCGCCTGATCGTCCGCATTGTGAGCCACAGCGATCCTGATATGCTCCGAAAAATCGTCCGGGCTTCCGCCATGCTCCGCCGCCAGCTTTTCAGCGATCTGCCGGGCTTCGTCATAAAACGCATCATAGCGCAGCTTTCTGCCGGCTTCTTCACTGGTCATATGCCATGCTCCGGCAAGTTCGCGGCAGTCTGCTTCGATCACTTTGCAGGAAAGCCCGTGCTCCCGGCAAAGTTCTTCCACATAGTTCTGGTCGCATTCCGCTGCTCCCGGCCGGAGTCCGTGGTTCACATGGACCGGATGCAGACGAATCCCCAGCGTCTGCCTCAACCGCAGCAGTATATGAAAAAGGCACACTGAATCAGGACCTCCGGAAAGGCCGAGTACAATGTGCTCATCGGATTTTATCAAATTATGAGACGCGATGGTCTCCTGCACTTTCTGAAATATCATAGGGGTTCGTTCTCCTGTCATCGCTATCTTCATTGTACCACGAATCCCTGTAAATTACAGCAGTTTTGCCGTCATTATCGTCAAATCGTCCCGTTCTTTTCCCAGATAACTGTCGCTGACCTGATCAAGAACAAGATCGCAGATGACAGCCGGTTCTCCCGACCGGATGCTCCTGAGGATCTCCGCCAGCTGCGGCAGGAAGCCTCTGCCGTCCGGACCGTCGCTGACACCGTCCGACATCATGATCAGAAAATCCCCTTTCTTTAAGAAAATCTCCTCCGAGCGGATCTCAAGCCCGTTTACGATCCCCAGAGGCACGGCGGAAAGCCGGACTTCTTCGATATTGTTTCGACGGCGGATCAGTGTTGGCGCCGCTCCGATCTTATAAAACTTTGTACGGCCGCTTCTTCTGTCCACTACCGCCAGATCTACCGTTGCGAAAGAATCCTCTCCGTCTTTCATCATCATGATGGTGTTTATCATTTTCAAGGTCAGTTCCGTCCCCGCCCCGGATTTGAGGAGTCCCAGCACGGTCCGTGTGACCAGCAGGCTTTCTGCAGCTGCCCGCTTGCCCTTCCCCATACCGTCACTGATGACGAGGGCCGTCCTGCCATCCCCCAGATCCTGCCAGCCGCAGCAGTCACCATTGATCGTCCCTGTGGCTGCACACTGAGATACGGCTATGTCCATCTGGAATTTTTCATGGAGAAAAGGCTCTTTTCCCTGTTTGGTGTATCGTTTTTTTAAGGCCTGCTCCATCTGCCATCGTGTATGTTCCAGCATCTGGCTCGTCACACCGAACTGGGCAGCCAGCAGCGAGCGACTGTCCACATAAGTATCATACAGTTCTGCCAGCGTTTTCATCTCTTCCTCCTGACGCTGCAAAAGGTGGAAGGTCTCCTGGGATCGCTGTCTGAAATCCTCCTGACGGCTACCGGAGAACAGACCGATCATCCTGCGCAGCAATGAACTGCACTTCCAGCTGACTGCGGCAAATGCAGCCACCGCCAGGAAGAGACAGTAGTTGTCCACCCCCAGGATAAGGCCGCTTTCCACCATTCTGAGAAGCCAGCAGACTGCGGTGAACACAAGAGCCATGACGATGCTCCCGAATCGTCTGAAAAATTCCGCTGCGGATGCTCCCATCAGCAGGGACAGCATGAACCCCCACTGCGTCTGTCCCGCAAGGAATGCTATTATCCCGGCTATTGTGATGACGACTGCCGTCTCACCGGTCTTACCATAGCAGAGGACGCTTAAAATCAAAAAAATCGCCGCAGGCCACAGCAGAAATCCTGCTCCTGTTCCGCAGACCGCCAGGATCCATGCCACCGTCAGCCCCGCAAGAGAAAGAAGCCCGCCCTGCTCTTCCTTCGAAGCGCGAAAAAAGCCTTCCCATAAAAAGAAAAAGCCTGCGATCATGATTCCGTCTGCCAGCAGCTCTCCGGCTCCGGTCTTGTTTACGGTGGCCGTCGCAAGGCGATAAATACTGAGCGACAGGATCCCGACAGATCCGGCAATCAGCGCACGATGCCACAGATCCAGATGGATCTTTTTTACTCCTGCAAACAGAAGGGCGCATCCGATGACCGCGATCAGTTCACTCCAGGCATCGACGCCGGTCCGAATGCAGCAAAAGATCCCGGCTCCCGCCGGGATCGCTAAATAAATATAGATCGGATTTCTGGACGCCAGACAGGCGGTAAGTGCGATCGCCGCCGGAAAATATTCTCCCAAAAAAGGCGTTCTGCCCACCAGAAAAGCGAAAAGAAACAGCAGTGCCGCATGCAGCAATCTTGTCCCGCTGCGCGGCCTGCTTTGAAAGCGACCTGATTTCCAGGTCGTCTGTCTGCCGGTGTGTTCCATTTTGATCTCCAATCCCAATCCCTCTGTCTGCGATACGTTCTGTTGCAACTATAGCGCATTTCAAGGTCGAAATTTGTCAAAATGGCTGAAAAGGCAGTATTTATTTTACATCTGACGCCCATCTGACGCCCTGGCATCGTTCTACCGTGTGATCCCGTAAAACCGCATGGCGTTTTCTTTTGTCTTTGCTGCCACTTCTTCCAGGGTCATGTCCTTGATCTCGGCGACTTTCTGAGCCGTGTACTTCACGTTAGGCGACATGTTGCGTCTGCCTCTCAGTGGTTCCGGTGATAAATACGGTGAATCTGTCTCCACCAGCAGAAAGTCCATCGGTATCTCTGTCACGACGGCCACCGTCTTGCGGTTGTTCTTGTATGTCACAGGCCCCGCCACAGAAATGGTCGCTCCCAGCTTGACGTACTGGGCTGCCAGCTCTGCGCTGCCAGAGAAACAGTGGATCAGCACTCTGGCATCGTCTGCCATATGATCTGCCGGATCGTCGGGTGTTTTCTTTGCAGCCTCGCTTTTTTTCAGTGTATAACCGGACGGATCGGGGCGCTTAGGGAACCAGCTTTTACGTTCTTCGGAGAAGGCGCCTTCTTCCTTTAAAATATCCATCGTCTCCTGATCCGCTTCACGAGAGTGGATGACGATGGGCATTTTCAGCTGGTTGGCCATTCGGATCTGGCGACGGAACCATTCTCTCTGGATGTCCCTCGGCGAGTGATCATAGTGGAAATCCAGTCCGATCTCACCGATGGCCACGACTTTTTTCTTTCGCGCCAGACCTTTGTACATAGCCAGCTCCATGTCGTCCATGCTCTTGGCATCATGAGGATGGCAGCCGACCACGGCATAGCACCACGGATATCTGGCTGCGTGTTCCACTGCCAGTTTCGAACTGGCCAGATCGTAGCCGATATCCGCCACATAGTCCACATCGGACGCTTCTATGGTCTTGATCAGTTCTACCCGTTCTTCCGGAGAGTAGCTGGCTTCGTTTATGTGTGCGTGGGAATCGAACAGCATCTTAGCTCACCGGATTCCCGTCTTCTGCTTCCGGGCTGACGAAGGCCAGGGTCTCTTTGCCGTCCTTCACATCGTCCGCAAACATGATCATGCCGTTGGATTCCAGTCCTCTCAGCTTTCTCGGCTTCAGGTTGGCAACTACGACTACTTTTCTGCCCACGCATTCTTCCGGTGTAAAGTGCTTGGCTACGCCGGAGATGATCTGACGCGTCTCCGTGCCCATCTTCACCTGGAATACCAGCAGTTTATCTGCCTTCGGGTGTTTTTCTGCAGATAAAATAGTTCCTACGCGGAAGTCGATCTTGTCGAAGTCATCAAATTCGATCTCCGGTTTCAGTTCAAGCGGGATGTTTTTTTCTTTTCCTGCGTGCTGCAAAGCTTCCAGCTCTTCCAGCTCCTTTTCGATATCGAGGCGCGGGAAGATCGGGTCGCCCTTCTTCACCTGTTCGCCGTTCATCATTTCAAAGGTAAAGGCGTCTGCCCATACCGGCTCTGCGAACCAGAGTCCCAGCTGTTTTCTGATCTTGCCGGAAGTGGTGTGCATGAACGGCTCGATGAGCACGGAAACGATACGGATGGCTTCTGCCAGGTTGTGGAGGACATTGTCCAGTCTCGGCTTGTCCTTTTCGTCCTTAGCCAGCACCCACGGCATGGTTTCGTCAATGTATTTGTTGGCTCTTCTAACAACAGTCCAGATGTCTTCCAGCGCCATGTTGAAGGCGAATTTATCCATGTTGGCTTCTACCTTCGAAGCTGCGCCGATAGCGATGGCTTTCAGGTCTTCGTCAAGCGGATCCGTCGCATCGGTCAGCGCCGGCACTGTGCCGTCGTTGTATTTTTCGATCATGGAAACGGTACGGGAAACCAGGTTGCCCAGATCGTTTGCCAGGTCGTAATTCATTCTCTTGAGCATTACTTCGTTGGTAAAGACACCATCCTGTCCGAACGTGTATTCCCTCAGCAGGAAGTATTTGAGCGCGTCGATACCGTAGCGGTCGATGAGTGTCACCGGATCTACTACGTTGCCCTTGGACTTGGACATTTTGCCGCCTTCCAGCAACAGCCAGCCGTGACCGAGTACCTGCTTCGGAAGAGGCAGTTCCATGGACATGAGCATTGCCGGCCAGATGATGGTATGGAATCTTACGATTTCTTTTCCTACCAGGTGAACATCTACCGGCCAGTATTTTTCGTAAAGCGCCGGATCGTCCGGATATCCCAGAGCGGTGATGTAGTTTGTAAGTGCGTCGAGCCATACGTAGATGACGTGCTTTTCATCGATCGGCACCGGGATGCCCCAGTCGAAGGTGGATCTGGAGATGCAAAGGTCTTCCAGTCCCTGTTTGACGAATGCGATCATCTCATTTCGTCTGCTGTCAGGCTGGAGGAATTCCGGGTTTTTCTCGAACATTTCCAGCAGTCTGTCCTGATATTTGGAAAGGCGGAAGAAGTAAGCTTCTTCCTTGGCTTTCTGCACAGGTCTGCCGCAGTCCGGGCATTTGCCGTCCACCAGCTGGCTTTCAGTCCAGAAGGATTCACACGGCGTGCAGTACATGCCTTCGTATTCACCTTTGTAGATATCGCCTTTTTCGTAGAGCTGCATGAAGATCTGCTGCACCCGCTTCACGTGGCGCGGTTCTGTAGTTCTAATGAAATCGTCATAGGAGATCTCCATGGTCTTCCACAGGTCTTTGATACCGGAAACGATCTCATCAACGTATTCCTGCGGCGTTACGCCTTTTTCCTTCGCGATATCCTGGATCTTCTGTCCGTGTTCGTCAGTTCCTGTGAGAAATCTCACGTCGTAGCCTACCAGGCGCTTGAAACGCGCCATGGCGTCTGCCATAACGGTGCAGTACGTGTGTCCGATATGGAGATTGGAACTCGGATAATAGATCGGAGTCGTGATGTAATACTTGCCTTTTGATTCTGTCATTTTGTTTTATCATTCCTTTCATCTCTGCCGCGAATGAGCGACAGTAAATATTGGTATAGAATAGCATTATTTTGGCTGTGAGTCAAACTAGCGGGGAGATCTGGTGTCTGGTTTCACTTGGTCCTGCAGTATCGCTTTTCCCGCATTCCTTACAACATGAACCGATAAAATAATCGCTTTTATGTTGTACTCTCTGCGATTTTTGTTTGAAATACAACATGAACTGGTACGATTTCCGGTTTGATGTTGTATTCTCGGGAACTGGTGCAGGCTCGTGCAACATGAACAGACATTTTACATGGATTCATGTTGTTTTTCGCAGAAAATACAACATGAAATTATATTTTATCGATGTTCATGTTGTCAGACTTGCAGAAAAGCAGTCTGCCTCGCTTATAGATACAAATCTGGTTCGCGGCGGATCCCGGCGTACATATCTTCCAGTTCTTCCTTATGGTAAATAAAACCGGGATCGTCAAAATAGAATGCCTGGCGGGGGCATTTCTTGACGCAGCCACAGCATTTGATACAGATCCCTGTGATCGGAGCCGGTGACTGTCCAGGGTTTTCTTGCACAACAGATCCCATCGGACATGCGCTGACGCAGATCCCGCACCCGCTGCAAAGTTCTGCATGCAGTTTTGGTTTTACTTTCAGGATATTGATGTGGTTGCCGTTTCGATCCTGTGGTTTATAATACGGGCGGATCGGGTCGGCGCCGTCCACCGGCACGGGCGCGGCCTCACGCAGCCCAGCCGCGCCGAGCCGGCGGATTTTGCCTGCAAGCTTTCGGGCAAAATCCCGGGACAGCTCCATGTCGGAGCTGTCCGGACGGCCGGCCGCCAGGATCCTGGAAAAAGAGTGCTCGCCTATAAAAGCCGCCGCTCCTATGGCATAAAATCCACGATCCTGTAATATATTTCTCAGTTCGATCAGGGCGTCGTCAAAATTCCTGTTGCCATAAAGCACGACAGGTACTGCCAGCGCGCCTCCGCCCTGCAGTGTATCCAGGAATTTTAATAATACGTTGGGGACCCGGCCTGCGATGACCGGCACGCCGAATACCACCAGATCATCCGGCGTAAACCGGTAGATTTCCCGCCGGGCTGCCGGTGGAGTAAAATCGATATCTTCTGCTCGCTGCCAGGGTTTTATACCGGCTTTTATGCTGCCGGGATTTTCGCCAGCAGCCGTTTCATCCTGGGATATTTTGCTTTCAGTCAGCTCATCGGCGATGGCGGCGGTCACCTTTTTCGTAGTGCCGGTGCCGCTGAAATACATGGCTGTGATATTCATGATACTATGCCTGGCTGAATCTTCTCACCTTGGTGTACTGGACGATCAGGTCTACGATGTCTTCGATCTCGATGTACCCACTATCGATGGAAAGACTGTAGTTCACGTGTTCGCCCCATTTTCTGCCGGTGTGATATGCATAGTAATTGGCGCGAGCCTTATCAGTATCTCTCATCAGTTTCCGGACTTCATCTTCCGGTACGCCGTATTCCTGAACCGCGCGTTTGATCTTGTCTTTTTCTTCTGCATAAATAAAGATATGGCTGGCTTCCGGCAGACCGCGGAGCACATAGTCGGAGCATCTGCCGACGATGACGCAGGAGCCTTCGTCCGCGATCCGGCGAATGGTATCGAACTGTGCCAGGAAAAACCTCTCATTCAGAGATAGGCTTTCCGGGCCGCTTTCACTGGTACCCATAGCTGACGCCAGGCTGTAGAGGAAACTGTTTTTCGCTTTCATTTCTGCACCCTTGATCATTTCCTTGCTGAATCCGGATTCTTCGGCGATCCGATCCAGGAGCTGCTTGTCGTAGAACGGTACATCCAGCTTTTCGGCCAGGCGTTTACCGATCAGTCTGCCTCCACTACCGAACTCTCTGCTTATCGTGATTATCTTCTTATCATTATTTCCCATAACTGCCTCCTTTGATTGTTACTGAAAGCAATACAGCCGTAGCCTCTGCCAACTTTCATTTTATCTATTATACCATGAAATTCCTAAATCAACCAGACCGGGACGTTCCAGTACCTTTAAAATAATTCCAAAAAACACCGCTGTCATCAGCAGAAATCGCTGCACGACAACGGTGCTTTTTTATCAAGAAACCCCTTTTTCATTTCTATTTTATGTCATTTGTCCGAAAAATATTCGAGTTCCAGTGGATTTTGGACAGGCTCTATCACTTCTACCCTCTGTGGATCAGCCCGATATCCTTCCGGTACTGAACGCCGTCGAACGTGATCTTTTCAGCGTTGGCATAAGCCTTTGCACGAGCTTCCTCATGAGTCTTGCCCAGTGCTGTCACACCCAGCACGCGACCACCGGAAGTCACTATAGCACTCTGCTTCATTTCACAGCCGTCTTCACAGGCAGCGCACTTGCTGCCCTCCGGCATTTCTGCAAACTTCGTCCCTGCATGGAATACGATGACATCCGGGTCCACATTCCCAAGCCCGGAGATCAGCTTGCCCTTTTCATAGCTTCCCGGATACCCTCCGGAAGCCAGAACGACACAGACTGCCTTTTCCTTTTTCCACTTTAATTCCACCTCGGCAAGGCGGTTTTCAGTCACCGCCAGGAACACTTCCGCCAGATCGCTTTCCAGTCTTGCCAGCACCGACTGCGTTTCCGGATCTCCAAACCGGTTGTTGAATTCGATGACTTTTGGCCCGTCCTCGGAAAGCATAAGGCCGATAAACAATACGCCCTTGAAATCCAGACCGTCTTTCTGGAATCCTGCCAGCGTCGGCTCCAGGATCTGCGAACGGATCTCATCCTCGATTTTTTCGTCGAAGAGAAGGCTCGGAGAATAAGTTCCCATGCCGCCTGTGTTAGGACCTTTATCGTCATCGAATGCCCGCTTGTAATCCTGTGCAGATTCCATCGGCAGGATCGTATTCTCATCCACGAAGCACAGCATGGAGGCTTCCACTCCCGTCAGGAATTCTTCCACGACGATCTTGTCAGCCGCATGACCGAACACTTTGTCGCCCATCATTTCCTCGATCGCCTTCTTTGCATCCGCTTCATTTTCTGCGATGACAACGCCCTTTCCCGCAGCCAGACCGTCAGCCTTCAGCACCATCGGATAACCGAAGATGCCCACCGCATCCAGCAGTTCCTGTTTGTCGGTGAATTCTTTATATCCCGCCGTCGGGATCTGGTGTCTTGCCAGGAAGTCCTTGGTAAAGGATTTGCTGGCTTCCAGCTGGGAGCACTTTTTATTAGGACCGAAAGTTTTCACTCCGGCAGCTTCCAGCTCGTCTACGA
>ERZ773146.2879-NODE-2879-length-11272-cov-3.235714_pt1 | contig 11272 bp, 10 predicted proteins | sample MGYA00580847_ERZ773146 | MGnify/ENA primary metagenome ERZ773146 (study PRJEB29015, sample SAMEA2737830) | human gut metagenome | biome: human gut; feature: human-associated habitat; material: faeces | place: China | collected 2012 ...
CCGTAATTCAGAATAATTCCATTCTGTGCAGGGCATGTTGCCATTGCCGAATGTCCCAGCGGTAATTCTCCGGCATAGACTGCATGTTCACCATCAAACAGATAGAGCCGGCCATCAAAATCGGCTTCACCGGTACCAAACTTTACAACAAGCTCCGGAACCCCGTCCTTATCAACATCATAGAGATAATAACCATTCACGCCATAACCATATTCCGTTAACTGGTCATACTCCGGATCTCCGGGCAGATAGCCAAAAAAGGGAAGATCTTCTCCGAAATTTCCGTTTACGAGTGCTTTCATCAGAGCTTTGTAAGCATCCTTCCATTGCAGATTCTGATCTGCTTCCGCTTCTTCGTTAAGGTCTGTTGTTCCAGATATATCCGTATTCGGCTCTTCTTCACTGATTCCGGATTCTTCCGATGATCCGTCTGCAGGATTTTCCGTGATTACCATAGTATCATCCTGTGTTAGTTCTGCAATCTTTACACCGGCACTGCATCCTGTCATTCCGGTTAATATCATGCCCATACATAAAAGAACCAGTGCCTTCCTTTTCATAAATACCATATTCCTCTTTTCCATCATTCTTAAGCTTCCGGATGAGAATCTTCCTTATTACGGTTATCGCTGTCTTTCTTTTCCTTCTTGTTGTCGATTGCTTTCTTCAAGGCTTCGAGCGCTTCTGCATACTTACCGGAGGTCATGCTCGGATTGCCCTTAATCAGACCTCTCTGGAATACGTCCCTCACCTTACGGAATTCCAGATGATGATCCTTCTCTACAAAGTAACGGCTTCGCAGGTCTGAGAGCTTTTCCTTAACCTCTTCCGGATAAGCATACGGATTCACCTTCAGACATTCCTTAACTACATTGAACCTCTCTTCGATATTGTCCATCAGATCATTCATACGCTCGCTGCGTTCCTGTCTTCTTGTCTCACGTTCATCATTCGTAACCGCCGCAATCACGTCAAGCCGCTTCTGGATACGTTCCATTTCCTCCCGCACCTTCTCGAGTCCGACGAGGACACTCCGCAGGTCGAGCGCTGCCTTGAAGGATAACGTAAAATCAATCAGAATTCCCACGGACAGCACCACAGTAACGATATTAACCACCATAGCAGGTATCCTGAACACAAGTGCTTCCACTATTTTATGCAGAAACTGTGTCATAAATAACGTAAGGAATCCCCATGCCAGTGTAGAGGACAGGCAGATTACACCTTTATAATTGAATTTCTGATTGGAGTAATCCCAGTATCTTACCTTAAATAACGCTTCCATGGTAAGACCGGTTACCAGTTCGAGAACCGTTGCCCCCACGCATCCTGCAAGATAAGTCAGAATCAGATTATCCTGAAACGGCATGGATACCACAAGCATCATAATTGCTCCCGAACCGTAAATCGGCAGGAAGGGTCCCCGCATAAATCCACGGTTTACAAATTTCCGTTTGCAGATGGATACGTAGGTGCTTTCAAATATCCATCCAAAGAAGCAGTAAAAGTAAAAGAAAAACAACCACTGTATAAAGGTGTAATGATACATCCTTACAATCTCCTTTGTCCTTAGTTAAAGCTGATGACTTCTTCCTTTGGTTTCTTTGTCTGTTCTACACGGACTGCTTTTAAAACCGGACCTTCGCCGCCGTAATCGGCAAAGTATTCCTTCGTAACCTTTGCAGTTACCTTTACCCACTGCTTATTCGTCAGGGTATCCGTCTTACCATATTCACATGCAAAGCCCAGAAATGCCATATCCTCTGCACAGCAGGTCATTGCCATGCGTCCCGGAATAAAATATCCCGCCGGAAATTCCTCCGGAATCAGAACCATGCCGACAAACTGAATGGTCTTGCCGATATAACGGTCCAGATTATCCATACAGTCCAGATACCAGATTCCGAAGCCTTCATTATCCAGTTCGATAATTGGTGCATCCAGCTTATAAGGAAGATCCTCTTCAAAAATCTGGTTCACCTCTCCCTGCGAATCCTCGAAAATGATCTCGGCCTGCGGATTTACCGCCTTTACATTCCGCCGGTAGGAAGCAAGCTGATCGGTGAGTCCGTCACACCGGTTAAAGATGATCATTTCGGACTTCCGGAGCATTTCTGCAAGAAGAGACCTCATATTCGTGTAATACATTGGGAAGGTCGATGCATCAATCGTTGTAATCTGCTGTTCTACTGACCAGTGCCACGGCAGCTTCATATTCTTAAAGTTCCACATACCGTTATATTCAATAATGACCCGCTCCGGCTTGTATTTCTTATCAAGCTCCATCAGATTTTCCGGAGTGAATGCAGCTTCTTCATCGATGACCTCCATAATCGTTCTGCTCTGGCTTAAAAGCTCATCATCATACTCTTCTTCACCCTCTTCACAGACAATCAGCAGGGTCTTTCCTTTGGTCTGGAAATACGGTTGTGCCAGTGTATAACAGATAAATTCGGTTTTACCACTTTCTAAAAAACCATTAACAATAAATACCGGTTTCATATTGTCTATCCTTTTCTATTTGCGATTTTCCTGTTCTTATCTTCTTATTTTGAGAACAGCTCTTTTAATGCCTCTTCCTTTAATTTGGATCCGATGACACAGAACTTACCGGTTACATCCGGCTTGCCCGGACGGATATTGCTTTCTCCCGGAACATAGTCAAAGTAAATGAATCCGCCTTCGGTACAGGGAACCATACCCTTGGCACGAAGAACCATTCCATACCTGTCATCATCCTCCAGGGCTTCAAGGATCTCCTCAAGATCTTCCTTACTGTACTGATCCGGAGTTTCCATACCCCAGCTTCCAAATATCTCGTCTGCATGATGATGGTGATGATCGTGGTCATGGTCATGACATCCACAGGTGCAGTCCTCGCCATGCTCATGATGATGGTCATGATCGTGATGGCAGCATTCACCATCGTGATCGTGGTGATGATGCTCGTGGTCATGTTCTTCCTCATCTTCATGGTGGTGGTCATGATCGTGATGGCAGCACTCACCATCGTGATCGTGGTGATGATGCTCGTGTTCATGCTCATGCTCTCTTTGCTCTTTCAGCTCTGCCATCAGCTCTGCTTCCAGATCGGCTGCACCCTCGATGGTTGCAAGAATGTCCTTGCCATCCAGTTCATCCCATGGAGTGGTAATGATGGTCGCCTTGGTATTATGCTCACGAATGAGCTCCACGGCCTTTTTCAGCTTATCCTCAGATATATTACCGGTTCTGCTCAGGATAATGGTTCCGGCATGCTCAATCTGATTGATAAAGAACTCTCCAAAATTCTTAATATACATCTTGCACTTAGAAGCATCTACAACTGCTACCGCACTGTTTAATACGACCTCATGCTCGTCAATGACATCCTGTACTGCTTTCATAACATCGGAAAGCTTGCCAACGCCTGAAGGCTCAATAAGAATTCTTTCCGGCTGATAGGTCTTCATGACCTCCTTTAAGGAAGTACCGAAATCTCCAACAAGGGAGCAGCAGATACATCCGGAATTCATTTCTTTGATTTCAATTCCGGCATCCTTAAGAAAGCCCCCGTCAATACCGATCTCGCCGAATTCGTTCTCGATCAGTACGACCTTGCTGTCCTTTAATGCTTCATTTAAAAGCTTTTTGATTAATGTTGTTTTACCGGCTCCTAAAAAGCCTGATACGATATCTATTTTTGTCATGCTTCCAACCTCTTTTCTTTAAAATAGACGGTAACCGTTCAGAACGGATACATCCAGACTCCATTCATAACATCAGAATATTATAGTCTCTTCCCCTGTTAAAGTCAAATTTCCGTCACATCCTCTACAGCTTTTTCCGTCACATTCTCTACGGCTTTTTCTGCTGTTTTTACAGCTTCTTTCCGGTCTTTGCTTCAACGAACCGGCAGATTGCTCCTGCTGCGTCCTCCGGAATCCATTTATGCTGGTTACGGATCATGGTTTCCCTTGCCTGTTCGCTGTCGAGTGCATCCAATGCCCGGAACAGCTCCTCCTTCGTCTTTACCGCCGGAATGGCCATGCCCCGGTTCTTAAAGCATTTCAGGTTCTTGCTTTCACAGCCTGGGATCGGGGATATATGAATCAGCGGAACTCCCGCAACTGCAGCCTCCGTGGAGGAAAGTCCTCCTGGCTTTGTCAGATAAAGGTCACAGGCCTTCAGATAATCCGGCATCTGATCCGTAAAGTTAAGCGGTATCACCTTTTGGCTGGGGTGTGCTTTCAACTTATCATAGAGCTTCTGAAAGCTTCCGCAAAGAACGATGAGCCGTACCTTCTCTTCGTTTTTGTAATGCTCTAACAGGTACTCCACAATCTGCTCAATGTGCCCGGCGCCCATGCTTCCACCCGATATGAGAATGTAATGCTTATCCTCCTCAAGGCCAAGCTTTTCAATGGCCTCCCTGCGGGATTCCTTCTGTGAAAACTGTTTTGATACAGGAATGCCAAGGGGCTTGAGCTTTTCTTCAGGAATATGAAAACGCAGGAAGTCTTTTTTCAGGGACTCCATCGGAATGACATAGGCATCACAATCGGTTTCCTCGGTAAAGGGAATACAGGCATAATCTGTTGCGATAAACAACGTAAACGGGAGCTCTTCTCCCAATGATTTCAGATATGTGATCATTTCTGCCGGATAAAGATGTGTCATAATCACCGCATCAAAATGATTTTCCTTCAGATAATCGTTGAGGTACCGTGCTGCCCTGTGATTAGCTCCATACACCGGCGAATGCCCCGGAAGTCTCCGATAAGCCTCTCCAATGTTATAAATCACTCCAAAGAAACGCGGCATCCTTTTTGCAATAAAAATATACAGACCGTCAATTGCTCTGGTAAGTGCCATACTGCGCAGCATATAGGGATTCATCAGATGTACATGATGTCCCCGGCGTTCCATTTCTTCCTTCACGGCCTTTGCAGCGGAATTGTGTCCGCCTCCCGTGCCACATGTTAATATCAGTGCATCCATAATAACTTAATCCTCATTCTTTCCCGTTCTTCTGTACTAAGCTTCATTCGTATACACACAAGAATCGTTATCATGCCAAAGCCATACCGCACCGCCGGTATAACGTTAGTCACAAATAATCCTGCCAGTGTTGCAAGATATGCCGCAATTGTCCGGTAAAAATGCGGCTCCACACAGACCACCACTGAAAAGAAAATAAAAACAAAAGCAAACACCAGTACCGGCATCCAGTAGGGATATAACCCCAGGAGGGATCCGAAGGAAACCGCAATCCCCTTTCCACCGTGATGCTTCTGAAACAGGGGAAAGGTATGTCCCAATACCGGAGCCGCAAGAACGAGCGCTATCCAGCCATCTGCCAATGCCTGAGGTCCCATCCCACGCATATAAAAATAAACCGGGAGAATTCCCTTTAACAATTCACAAAGCAGTGTCAGTACTCCGCACCAGAAACCTCCCTGTATAAAGGCATTCGCCGTTCCCGGATTTCCATCGGTGCTTCCCTGCGTGATATCGGTTCCACATAGTAGTTTTCCCCAGATCTTTGCATATAACACACTGCCGGACAAATAGCCGAGCAGTATAAATAACAGTGCTCTTACCATCATACGTATTGCTCTCCCAGTTTTCACGCATTCCGTATCTGCCTTCCGGCAGATGCATGTTAACATTATAACAAAATCCCTATATGATTCCAACAGTAATTCTTACCCCGGCAACAGTTGTAAAGTTTATGATAACCTCCATGAAAGAGCACCCCTATGTGTAATAAATACGACATAGGGATGCTTTGCTGATGTTTTTCCTTCCATGATCTGTCTCTTTTCCATTTAGTCGAGAATCTTTCCGTCAATGGAAATCGTAACGACCTGCCATGGAATAAACTTACCACTGTTTTTCAGAGCTGTCACTGCTGCATGCTCCAGTCCTCCGCAGCAGGGAACTTCCATGCGCACAACGGTCACGCTCTGAATATCGTTATTTGCAATGATCTGCTGCAGTTTTTCGGTATAATCCACGTCATCAAGCTTGGGACAGCCGATGATCGTAATTTTTCCTTTCATGAATTCTTCATGCATGTTGGCATAGGCATACGCCGTACAGTCTGCTGCAATTAACAGCTTTGCTCCATTAAAATATGGTGCATTCACGGGAACAAGCTTAATCTGGCACGGCCACTGTCCAAGACGTGACTTCCGGTATGCCGGTGCGTCAGAGGTATTCTCTGTCCCTGCATCATTATCCTCCTGTACCATGGTACGCATCCTTGATCCGGGGCAGCCATGAAATCCCGGTTTTTCAGAGGCAGTCTGCTTTTGTGCTGCCATTTTCTTCTGATGCTCCTCTACGGCCTTTTCATCATATGCTGCTGCCTCACGTTCTACGAACGAAATGGCTCCTGTCGGACATGCCGGCAGGCAGTTGCCCAGTCCGTCACAGTAATCGTCACGAATCAGCTTCGCCTTTCCATCTATCATCTGTATGGCTCCTTCGTGACAGGCGTTTGCACATGCGCCACATCCATTGCAGAGTTCTTCATCAATCTGAATAATTTGTCTTACCATTTGAATTCCTTCCTTTCCTGATGTTTATCATTGCTTTTTCGCTGTACATGTGACATGATAGTGCAAAAGCAATTAAGAATATGTGGTTATAACCACGAATGGAGAAATTATGGACATTTTTCAAACTTTTATTTTTCAAAATTTAACCAATGAAGAACTGGAAGAGATGAAAAATCTGCATTTTCTTCGTAATGCTTCCTTTGAAAAAAACACGCTGATCTTTCAGACCGGAGACCGGATTCATGAGATCGGCATGGTTCTGAAAGGAAGTGTTCATATTGAAAGTATTGATTTGTGGGGAAACAGGAGCATTCTTTCCCATGTTCCGGAAGGGCATGCCTTTGCAGAGACCTATGCTCTCTGCCATGAACCCATGATGGTCGATGCTGTCAGCACGCAGGAAAGCGAGATTGCTTTTCTGGATACCGACATTCTTCTGGATGACCGCTATCTTCAGAAATCATGGTATGCCAAAATCATGCACAATCTGCTGATTATTTTTGCCCGGAAAAATCTGGTTCTTTCCAACCGGATCTTCTGTACCAGTGCCAAAACCATCCGTGAAAGACTGTTCACCTACTTTTCGAATCTTTCTGTCAAAAACGGAAGCAAAACCTTTCAGGTTCCCTTCGACCGCCAACAGATGGCAGACTACCTGAATCTGGATCGGAGTGCGCTTTCGAAGGAGCTTGGCAAAATGCGAAAGGAAGGTCTGATTGATTTTCATAAGAATACGTTCACACTTCACCAATAAATACGGAATGATCATCTCATTTTGCAAATGGGTTTCTTCTGATATAAAAATGTGCTACAATCATTCCTGGTTCAAAAAGAATATCCTTTACATATAAAAATAGACAATGACCACTCGGAGAAACCATTATCATAAACAAAAGTGAAAGAAGAAACAATCATGACCATAAAGAAATATCTCAAATCCCACAAACAGATGTCAGAAGCTTTTGTGACTGCCGCATTCTTATCCGTGTCCGGCGGTCTGCAGGATGCCTATACTTATATTTCCCGCGGAAAGGTATTCGCCAACGCCCAGACCGGCAATATCGTTCTGCTCAGCCAGCATATTTTTGCAGGCGATTTTGGCTCCACGCTGCACTATCTCATCCCGGTTGTTTTCTTTGCCTTCGGAGTTGCTGCTGCCGAGCTGATTCGTCAGAAGTATCAGAAGACAGAATGCATTCACTGGCGCCAGCTGGTTCTGATTCTGGAAATTCTGCTGCTGTTTCTGGTCGGTTTTCTTCCGGATCAGTTCAATCTGATTGCCAATGCTCTGGTTTCGTTTTCCTGCGCCATGCAGGTTCAGGCCTTCCGGAAGGTGAACAGCTTTGCCTTTGCCAGTACCATGTGCATCGGCAACATCCGAAGCGGTATGGAATCTCTGTGCGCTTATCATAAAACGCATAACAGGGATACCTTATACAAGGCATCCCATTATTTCGGCGTGATCTTTCTCTTCGCATTAGGCGCCGGACTCGGAAGCTGTTTCATTCCCCTCTGGGGACTAAAAACCATCTGGGCTTCCTGCCTGCTTTTGATGGTCAGCTTTCTGCTGATGTTTATCAGAGAAGAAATTGAAGAACATCCTGAAATTCTCGAAGAAGAAAAGGCCATACAGAATGATCTGCATGACCTTCATAAAGAGGCAAAAGAGATTGCTCGGACATTAAGGGAGGATCATTGATGCTTCTCCTCCCTTTTACCTGCAATTTTGCAAGTTCTGCCGGCAGGCACTGTATCTGTTCCTTTCCAAATCTTATATCTGTAGGAATCGCAAATGTGAAATTGTTCATACGCTCACCTCATTTTTCCCCTAAATCTTTGCCTTATACCGGTCATAATGCAGGGCACTCCGTCCGCTGAAGCATCCATCCAGCCGGCCCACGTACGAACTATTTTAGCATTCGCAAGACGTTTGTTTCCATCTTTCTCATCATCCACACTCCCCTTTCCGTATGTGTCTGATAACGGTTCCATGATACAAAAAAGCAAAGAAGCTTTGTTTTCGCCTCTTTGCTTTTTGGGACGCACGATATCACATTTTCATTTTACAGTCAACAACAATTCATAATTTTGTTTCAAAATATCGTCTCAAAAAGATCCGGAATCATGCCTATTCCTGTCCCTGCTGTTCCTCAAACAGTTCTATTTCTTCTCCAAGAACTTCATGGACACATGATGTATTCCCTTTACCAAGCTCATATCTTCCTCCTGAAATCTATGAAACAGTATAACATAAGCATATTTCCTTAAATATACTGATACATATCTGCAGCCGGTACGAAAACTACCGGCAGATCCATCGGCACTTTCTGCTTTAGAAGTCTTGCAAAATATTTCATTCCCAATTCCTCAGAATTAAAATGACCAACCTCCATAATTGCCTTATTCAATCCAAGCTGCCCTGCATCGCGAACTCCGGAAGCTGTAGTCCAGTCAATCAGTTCCCCCGGAATCAGCACATCTGCTTCATTATTCTGAATGACATCCGTAAACTCATGCTCTTCATAAGTATCCGCAGCAACCGGAAGGATATGTCCGCAAAACATCACTTTTTCGATCTCTGCATTCAGATTCCCAATTACGCGGATTGTCTTCAGATTCATCTTTTGCTTTAAAAAGCCGGCCAGCTCACGTACGGTTGTTTTCGGTATCCGGTATAAAATATGCGCGAACTCAAGCTCATCATTTACAGGGGATACAAGATAGTTCTCCCAACCAAGCTCTTTCATAATACCATAAGATATCCCATCCGGCTTCTGCATATGAATCTGGTCGTGATCACGATATACAGTGATATGATTCTCTCTTAATATCTTAAGCTTCTGCTGGTAAGCAGACCGGGGATCCTCCCATGAATACTGATCCTTGTGTGTATAAAAAACCGGTTCATGCACAATGATTAAATTGCATCCCTCTTCAACCGCTTTTTGCAGCACTTCAATGGACGCGCAACAGGATACCATAATGCCTGTCACTACGGCATTTTCATCTCCATACTTAATCCCGTCTACCGTATCTTCCATCAAAGAAACGCCATGAATTTCCTCTAATATAGCCGTTATCTCCTTGACCTTCATCGTTTTAACCCTCCTATTTAATCCTGCTTTATTCTTTTAGGACAAGCTGATCCCAGTCCTGTTCGTCAAATTTTTCACCAATCTGTGGCATAAGCGGGCATCTTCTGATTGAAATTTCTTTTTCTCCGAAAGTGATCCGGAATTTTGTACCTGAAACCCTTTTTAATGCACGTACTACAAGGCTTAGAACATTTTCTTCCTCCCAGCATGCACTTGCCGCAAACTTCTCTCCACGGACATAAGATACATGATATGTCCCATCCATGCCTGCATATAAGTCAGATGAAAAATCCTCATCCTCAATATGGAGCCTGCATTCAGTTCTCCGGAATTCAAAGGATAGTGCAGACAGATTACGTCCATAACTTCCCCACTTTCCCGGTCCTCCGGTCAAATCTGCGAAGCAGGGAACGACTTCATCAAACACCTTGTACCGGATTCCGCTCCACTCATCCTCATGCGCCTTGTTTCTCACATTCCATAACCCCGGAATAGCCAGTTCCTCATTCATATACCTTAACTTTTCATAACTGTCTGATTCTTCCAGTTCCTCTTGATCCGTGATTCCCGGAAGCAGCTTTTCCCAAACAATATTCAATAAACGATCCGGGGAGAAAGATGCCGAAGTTATCGCAATAACCGCATCCTTATCCGGAGCCATAATAGCAAATTGTCCATATGCTCCATCTGCCCGGTACAAGCCTTCCGGAATACATCTCCAGAACTGGAAGCCATAACCATGCTGCCAGTTAGAATCATGATTATCAAACACCGGGTTGACTGTTGAAATTTGCCGGGATGTTGCCATATCAATCCACTCTTCATTGAGCAGACGCTCTCCATTCCATACACCTCGATTGAGATAAAACTGTCCAAGTCTTGCCATGTCTTCCGTCTTCACCCGAAATCCACTGCCTCCCATCTCAATATCTCCCGGGAGCATCCTACATGAAATATTCGTCATTCCGATTTTATCAAACAAGCGTGGTTTCAAATATTCTGAAACATTCAAACCGGTCTTTTTCTTTATAATGGCACACAGCATATCTGTACCGGTAGAGTTATACTGGAACATCGTACCCGGTTTATATTTGAACTCTGCATGCATGAAATCATGGATCCAGTGATCATAGGATTTCAATTTATAATAAATATCACTTTCCTGACCGCAAGACATGGTAAGAAGACTATACACATCCGCTGCTTTCACGTTCTCACCCGGATTTTCCGGAGTTTCATTTGGGAATAGATCCACAAGCTTTTCATCCAGTGACAAAAGTCCTTCCTGAACAGCAAACCCTACCGCTGTTGATGTTATGCTCTTGGAAAAAGAAAACATCGTCTGCGGTGTTCCGGAATCATAGGGTTTCCACCATGCTTCCTCACATACCTTCCCATGTCTCAATATCATCAGACTATGCAGTTCAATTCCTTCTGCCCGTACCTGTCTGATAAAATCCACAATACATTGTGAGTGAATTCCTACTTTTTCCGGTGATACTCTCTTCAATGCCTCCATGATGATTTCCATCCTTCGTATTTATTGTATTGCTAAATCAAGTGAACTCATTATATCATTGCATTTGGTGCTATTCAACAACTTTTTAGCTATTTCTCTATTATTTTTATGCA
>ERZ773146.2881-NODE-2881-length-11262-cov-24.841260_pt1 | contig 11262 bp, 3 predicted proteins | sample MGYA00580847_ERZ773146 | MGnify/ENA primary metagenome ERZ773146 (study PRJEB29015, sample SAMEA2737830) | human gut metagenome | biome: human gut; feature: human-associated habitat; material: faeces | place: China | collected 2012 ...
TTCTGGCACAAGCCCAGGCGTTTGGCTTCCATCGCAGCGGCCACCATCTCAAAGGATAGCGATAGGTAATCCTTTGGGCGGGATATGCAGCCGCAGGCTGCATATCCGTTCCTCCAGATTTTCCCCCGCTCCAAACCGTGCGTGACAGTTTCCCATCACACGGCTTTCCATCGTCAGCAATTTTTATGACAATCTATACATCAAACAGATTTGCCCTTTAGAAAACGAGTTCCGGCATTTCTGCCATTACACGGAGTTTGTTGAGCTTTGCCAACTGCTTTTTGTCCGGGTTTAGCACTTTCAGATATTTTCGGATGGTGCGCTCATTACTGGAATGAATGAGAATGTGAACCACATCGGAAACGATAATCAGGTTTTGATAACTGTCATTTCCACCCAGCACCAATGGCTTTTTGTGGTGGCAGTCTACCTGATTTGCTTCCAGTTCCACACCGGAGACGGCACATTTTCCTTTCTGTGCAACATAGAGTGCAATGCGGTTGTCGTTGTACTCCACACTCTGCTTACCACACGGATTGTTCATCAGATGATAAAGCACTGCCATATTGACGCCGGAAAGATTCTTATGAATCTCAACCCGTCCTTCTGGCGTGTACTTGTTTACCCGACTTTTCTTGTCCATGGGTACTCTATGCTGAACATAGGCAATCGGGACAATGGCGTGACCATTCAGATAACGCACCTCCCGGCTTGTGCCGTACTTCTCCTTGATATACCTGTTTGTGATTTGCCCTTTCTTTTGCAGCCTGTGCTTTAATCTGTTGTAAAGGCTCTTTTTGACATCGAAAGCGATTTTGTGAAAGTCGATATTTACATGTGTTGCGATGCTGTAATAGTTATGAACACCCATGACGTAGGAATTGTATTTCTGTATCAGACGGTATTCCATTCCTGGGTCATAGGTCTGCCTTATCTGCCCAATGATTTCCGTGCTCTTTTCCCGAATTTTCAGCAATGCCTTGTCCTTGATATGCGCTTCTACTACATACCGTAGTTGTCCATCAGGCTTTTTTCCCTTTGTCCGGACTTTTAGCTTAAAGCCCAGAAACTCAGAGTAATGGCGTTTCAGATTCACAATCTTCGACTTTTCCGGGCTGGTTTCCAGTCCCAGACGTTCCAAAAGCCACTGTTTTGTCGCAGCAAACAGCTTGACTGCATCTGATCGCTTTTTGCAAAAGATTTTGAAATCATCTGCATAGCGGACAACATAGCACTCTTTCAGATTCGTGTAGTTGCGCAGAGTACGGAAGGTACTGCTTTTGTCGGGAGTTCCATTCGCATAGATTCTGTGTACATAATTCCTTTGGGTGGGCATTTCCTCCCACTGGCTGACAATCCACCAATCCAGTTCATTCAGGACGATGTTTGACAACAGTGGGGAAATGATACCGCCCTGTGGCGTACCTTTTTCGGGAAAACCGATTCCAGCCACTTCTGCCTTTAGCATGGCAGAAATGATAGACAGCAGCTTTTTATCCCTAATTCCGAGTGTCCACATCTGCTTCAGCAGTTTTCCGTGGTTCACATTGTCAAAGAAAGACTTGATATCTATATCAATGACATAGTGGCAACCGACGTTCTGTATCATTCTTTCCGCTTGGGCAATGGCATTTTCTGCACTGTGGTTTGGTCTGAAACCATTGCTTCGCTTGAAGAATTTCGCTTCACAGATAGGTTCTAATACTTGCAAAATACATTGCTGAATGAGCCTGTCCATAATCGTGGGTATTCCGAGGGGACGGGTTTTCCCGTTATCCTTTGGTATTTCCACTCTGCGGACAGCATTAGGAATATACCAGTCCAGCTTGCGCTGAACATGGGCAACTAAAGCATTTTCATTCCACTTATTCAAATCGCTTATTGTCTTGTTATCCACACCCGCCGTCCGACTGCCGCTGTTCTTTCGGATATTCCTATATGCCAACTTGATGTTTTCAGGGCGTTTTGTCAGTTCCACAAGATTGCAGAACCGCTGCCCCTTGACACCTGCGGCATACAGTTCGTCAAAAACAAGCTGCATATCGTAGTATTCAGAGTTGCGGATTTTCTGTTTCTTTAAGGGTTTCTTCTTGTTTGCCAAAGTCAGGTACTTTCCTCCTTATGAGAGGATTTCGCTTTTTTTAGTCATACTCGAACCTTTGTGTCTGTATAGTTTTCAATTTATTGATTGCTGACGACTAATGGCCATCCCTCCACCGTGTTTCCACGGCTTCATCGGTACTGTGCCATCTCTCTCAACTGGATAAAGGATTGTTATACGCAATGCGCTTTCCAATCCAACACCTCATAGCCTGTAACCGGCTCCGTGTTCCAGCCTTTCCACGTTCCAATATTCCTATCTGTACATATCTGCCCTTAGGTGTCCCTCTGAGCCTGTATGCTGGGCGGTGCCTATAACACCGCAAGGACTTTCATAGTAAAAATTCTTACTCATCCTCACATACTTCCGTAATCGGAAAGGAGCATTTCTGCTCCTGCGCCTTTTAGACCCGTACATTCGGGATTTCGTCAGTCATCCATGACATTCTGACCATAGGCAGTTTATAGACCTCCGGCGTATCATGCACACATCCCACCTCTGGGACACTTTCCACGGCATAATCCGTTTGGGTGCATTTCCGCCGACTTTAGCGAGCGTTATACCGTAGCCCTTGTTACAGAGAGCTACCGCATATCACAGTTTATAAGGTAGGCGTTTCAGGGCGTTACCCCATCATTCCACCTATCGGAATATTAGTTCTCCAAGTCTTTTCAGGGACTCCTTTCAAATTCCCAATTCTATTGTTAGCTGACTTGTGCGTAACCTTTTCAGTTACGAACGTGTCGCACTTTTGCCAGCGCCTACCTCGTGTGCCAATAGCGTATTGCCGCCATACAGCACATGAGCAATAGCACCCAGCTGGTGATCCCGCAGGGTAATGGACGGGTTCATGCCGCCAAAGGTGATGTGGGACCCGTCGTATTCACGGGGCCGGGTGGAGTTCATTTCCTCGTTGTACTGGCGCACCAGGGTCTGGCGGCGCTCCGGGTCCCTCCAAATCCAATCACGGAAAGCGTCCCGGATGGCCTGCTGCTTTTGGGCGGCCAGAGTAGTCTCCTTGGCGTTCAGCACCCGGCGTTCCTTGCCGTCTGCGTCCTCCACGGTGTCGTAAATGCGGACATCCCGCAGGTTCAGGCTGTCCTCCAGAATCTTGTAGGCGTTGGCACGGCTGGTTCCGTAAGTGGTGTAGGCCGCCACATTGTTTTCGGAGACAGAGTTTTTGCCTGTGATCTGCCACTCGGCGGTATAGGAGGTATAGTTGACCTGGATAGCGCGTTGAAGGTAGTTCGGGGTGTTGAAAGTCTCATACATGAACTGCTGGATGTACTTCTTGTCAATCCAGGTAGCACCCAGGCGCACCTCGATCTCCGAAGCGTCCAGGTCTTTGGGCTGGGCGGCGGTCAGGGCCTCCACATTGATGGCAAAGGCCGGGTCCTGCTGTGCGGCTCGCTGTGCCTGACGGAGCTTGCGCCGAACATTGCCGGAAAGGTATTCGTCGGCGGTCACATAGGTGGGCCGTTCTCCCTCCGGCACAGGCCCAGGCAGACGGAAGATCACGCCTTGCAGCTCGGCGGCCAGCTCGTCACTGGTCTTGCCGGTGAGCTGTTCCATATACTCCATGTCCACACGGGCCTTTTCCGCGATGGATACGGCCAGAGCTTCGCTTGCGGTGTCCACGGAAGTCACCGCCTCATGGGGCTTGATGGTCCGCTTTGTGAACATATCTGCTTTGTGCTTCAGTTGGCCATTCTCGTCAATGACTTCCAGCGCGCAGAGCAGATAGTAGCTGGAATCATCAGCAAAGGCCAGCCGGTTCCCCCGGTCATTGATAAGGCCGTACTTGGCGGAAAAATCGTCATAGAGCTGGTTCAGCTCCATCTGCTTCTCACGAATGTCGCTGTCCGGTGTAGCTGCGTCCATTTGCAGGTCGATCAGTTCCTGGACACAATCCCGCAGCCTCACCATGCCTTTAATGCGGGCCTCGGCGGTGGCGTTGAGATCGGGGCGCACCATGCGGCTGTTCTCCCGGAAATACACAGCTCCGTCCACCACGGTATAGGAGTAGTTCTTCACATTGGGGTCAGCGGGGATAGAGGTGTCGATGGCTTCGCCTTCGCCCAGCTCCGGCAGCTCGGCCTCCTGGTAGGTGCCGCGAATGTACTTCACAGCATCGTGCAGCTGATCGGCCAGCTCCAGGCCCTCGATGGGGTTCACGGTGTAGTCCATGCCGTGTGCGGTGCTTTCCGGCTCCTGTCGGCCCAGCACCATTTCCGGGTGGTCCAGGAAATAGCGGTTGATGGTAAAGCCGTCCTCGGTCTGCCCGGTCTGCGTCCACTCGGGTACAATGTCCAGCGGGCGATCTCGCTTTTGGAGGAAGATGATGTCCGATACAACCTCGGTCCCGGCATTGGCCTTGAACGCATTGTTGGGCAGACGGATAGCCCCCAGCAGCTCGGCGCGCTGGGCCAGATACCGGCGCACGGTGGAATCTTTGGCGTCCATCGTATAGCGGCTGGTGACAAAGGCCACCACGCCACCGGGACGCACCTGGTCCAACGCCTTGGCAAAAAAGTAGTTATGAATGCTGAAATTCAGCTTGTCGTAGGCTTTGTCCCGAACCTGATACTGGCCGAAAGGTACATTGCCGATGGCAAGGTCATAGAAGTCCCGCCTGTCGGTGGTTTCAAAACCGGCCACGGTGATGTCGGCCTTGGGATAGAGCTGCTGGGCAATCCGCCCGCTGATGGAATCCAGCTCCACGCCGTACAGACGGCTGTTCCGCATTTCCTCCGGCAGCATACCGAAGAAATTACCCACACCGCAGGACGGTTCCAGGATGTTGCCGGTCTCAAATCCCATACGGCCCACAGCCTCGTAAATCGCTTTGATGACCGTAGGGCTGGTGTAGTGCGCGTTGAGGGTAGAACCTCTGGCAGCGGCATATTCCTCTGGGGTCAGCAACTCCTTCAGCTGGGCATATTCCTTGCTCCAGCTTTCCTTGTCAGGGTCAAAAGCATCCGCCAACCCGCCCCAGCCCACATACCGGGAGAGGACTTGCTGCTGCTCCGGCGTTGCCTGCCCGGTGGTTTCCTCCAGGTATTTCAGCAGCTTGATTGCCTCGACATTGGCCTGGAACTTGGCCTTGGGGCCGCCTTCGCCCAGGTGATCGTCAGTGATACGGAAATTCTCGGCGGTGCGGCGCAGATTGGCCTTGTATTCCTCATAAGAGGCTTTCTCGGCAGCTTTGACATTGGGGAAGGTCTGCCACTCGCCGTTTACCTGAATGGAAACGGGGTGTTCGTCCAGCACTTCATCCGGGGTTTTCTCCGGCTCGGTGACAAGTGTAGGAGGCTCCGGCTCATTGGTTCTCAGGGGCTGAACAACCACATCATAGGGCAGATGGTTCTTGTCGCCCGGATAGACAGCCACAGTCTCGGATTGGAAGGTCGGAGCTTCGGCAGCCGGTTCGGGGCGTTCCTGCCCAAAACCGTCCAGCTGACGGGCATACATCCCGCGCAGCAAAGGCGCAACCTCGCTCCACTGGAAGAACAGCATGGCCAGACGCTTTTCATCTGCATCCAGCACTTCCAGCTCAATACCTTCCGGCATCGTGCGGTAATCGGCGGTCTCGCCGGTCTCCAGCTCCATCGTTTCCACGATGTTGGGATAGACCCGGCTCAGCCACAGGGCCACCTCCTGGTTGCTCTTGCCGTTGCGAAGAAGCTCGGAAAGCTCCGCCTTGTCCGCTTCACCAATCAGGCCATGGGCAAGCACATCCCGCAGGTCCTGGTCCACCGTATCCAGATTTGCAGGCAGGAACTCGGTATAGAAGTCATTGCGGTTATCCTCCCGCAAAAGCTGCTCAAACCGTTCCCGGCTCTCAGCCCGGTAGATGGGATAGCTCATGCCGGTGGGCAGCAGCTGCACCGTGTCATCCCGCAGCTCCGTGATCCGGTGGGCGAGGTCATCCAGATAGACAATATCCCCCACATTGTATGGAGGGACTGTTGGATCATAAGAAATCCGTTCCCGGACCGTGCCACGGGCCGCAGCATATTCTTCGTCTGACACAGGAACACGCGAATCGCCGGAAGAAGGCTGTTCCGGCTGGTCGGCTTGAGTGGTCTCCCTGGATATGGCCTCCACATCCCGCATGACCTGCTGAATAAAGGGGTCATTGTCCAGCTTTTCCGGGTCCACCACATGGCCGTCCACAATGCCACGCTGGGCCAGGGCCTCCCGGATGGCGATGGGGTCCACATCGTCCAGATTATCCTGTTCGACCTGGGTGTAGAAGCGATCCTCCTTGATGAGCTGGGCAATCCGGCGCTGTACCTTGGGCCAAGGCAGCGCCGTTCCTTCGGGGCTTTCCGGGCGGACCGCAAACGGAGTTTTTCCGTCGCTGCCATCAAACTCATGGGCCAGCCATACAGCGGTGTCTTTCTCCCGTGCATGGTCTTTCATGTAGCGAACAACGGCGTGTTTGCTTTCAATTTTACCGTTCCAGTCCTGGATTGCCCTGTCGATGTCATTGTCCGAGAGAGGGCGCAGCAGCTCATGGAGCTTGGGATAGGTCTCGTCTATGACTTCCCGATGAAGGCGCTGCCGGAACTCCGGGGTGTCAGAATAGAGGCGAAGCAGCCCCATATTACCGGACCCCAGAACAGCACGGCGAATAGCGGCGTTGCCCTCGATCACGGCGTTCTCGTAGTCACTGTGACCGCAGGCGTTCCGGTATCTGATGTCCTGGCTAACAGCCTCCAGCACGATGGGCTTGTATTGCTCATGCAGCTCCCGTAGGGTGGCGGCTTGGATGGCTTCTTCGTCCCGGAACGCCCGGAACCCATCAGCACCATACTCCGCTTCATGGGCGTTGATGTCCTGTTCGGCCTCGTGGTCGATAGAGAGGACGGAATACTCCCGGCGCTGGGCGCTGCCCTCCAGGGTGGCGGAGACCGTCACATCATGCTTGGCCCGGAGCTGTTCCAGGTACTGCTCCAGCCGGTTTGCCGGGAACCCGCACATTTCCACACGGCCACCGCCAGGGATAGCACGGGAGACCAGTTGCAACCCCAGCTCCGGCGCGGCTTCTTTGGCGTCCTCGCCATAAATCTCGAAGAAATCGCCCATTTGATACAGGACCATATCATCCGGGTGTCGCTCCTTGACGCCGTTGTATTCCCACACAGCCGGGTCCGGCTGCGGCTGTTCTTGGGCAAAAGAAAAAGCAGAGGATGTTTTCACATTCTCTGCTTCATCTATTCTTTGGATTTGTTCAACTTCGGAGAGGAACAGGTTTAGGGTTAGCTGTTGATAAGCTCCGCCATCAGAATCTCCTCGGCCTGGGCCTTGCAGGTGTTCATCAGACCCACCCAGCGCATCGGATCGCGGGCTTTCAGCTCCTCCGTCGCGCCCGCCGACTCCGCCAGCTGGGGCATCATCTGCTCCAGACGGCTGTTCGCCGTCTCGTCGATCTCGATGAGGTGCGGGTACAGATTCTCGGTCAGCAGCAGCTGGTTGTAGATCAGGGGCCGGTGTTCCTTCAGGTACGCTTTCCGCATCCTGCCGTACTTGCCCAGGGGCTTCTCCGGCTGTTCGCTCAGGTTCAGGTCGGGAATCAGGTAATCGCCGTTCCTCGTGTAAGTCAGGTTGTTCTCCATGTGTAACGCTCCTTTCCGCGAGTTGCTCACGCTCATAATGTTGGACGGTGACACCGATCTGCCGCAGCACCTGCTGGTTGATCTGGCTGACCGCCGCTCCCAACGCCCCAACCGTGGCCGGGGTATTGAAATCGAAAATCGGCATGAAGTCCTCATGCTGGAAATACTGGCCTGTATCCAGCCCACAGCGGGACATCAGGGCGTAGGCGATGCTGACGGTGGCGGCGGACTTAAATTGGACTTCGATGTTGAGTTCATCGTACTCCTCCAGGAACGAACCGTCAACGATATAACGGAAGTCCTGTTGATGCTCGTCCCAATACTCACTCGCCAGTTTTCCGGCCACATCGGTGAGCTGCTGGGCAAGATTGTCACCGGCAACACCGTAGTTGCGCTCCAGCATGGCCGACACAGGCCCGATGTGCTGTTCTTCCAGTTGCCATAGCCAGGGGGTGCGGGAATGTTCACGGGTGCCGGTATCGGAAATATCGAACACATAGCGCAGCCGGGGCCTGTCGCCGGAATCGTCCACCAGGGCGATACCCTTGGAGCCACGGCGCACATACCGTCCCATTTTTTCGTTCCACAGGTCGTACTCGGCGCAGGCGGTGGCGTCCGGGCGCTGGGCGTAAATCATCATCTGCTCATGGAACGGATATTTGTAGAGGCGGGCGGCGGTGGTGAGAAAGGCTGTCCATTCTTTCCAGCTGCCCACAAGCCGGGTCGATACCTGTTCGGCCATCTGCCGGTAAAATTCAGCTTTGGATGGCATGGTTTTCTGTCCTCCCTTCATGTTAAATAGAAATGGGGCGGCACATCAGGCCGCCCCGCTGGGTCTTGGTGTGGTTTTTACTCGTCGAAATCCGGGTACAGCTCCAGCTCGGCAAACTCGGCGTCGCTCATAGCCCGGAGCTTGGAGAGGGCGCTGTCCGTCAGTTCCCGCAGCTCGGCTTCCTCCGGCGAAAGCTCACCGCACATCTCCGTCAGGGCTTCGATCAGCCCGGTGCGGCTGCCGGTGTTGTAGATACAAAGCAGGTTCGTTTCCTCAAAAGTGAAGTTTCCCATATCAAATCTCCCTTTCCGCGCTCTTTTTGGGCGCTGTCTTTTTGTGTTCTGCCTTGGGCTGGCTTTTCAGCTGCTCCATGACGGACTTTTTCTTTTCCCGTTCCTCCCGGTGGGCGGCGGCAGCCAAATCCATGAGAGAAATCGGCTGGCCGCTGCGGGCCTGCTGTTCCAGCTGGGCCACTGTCGGCTCCTTGGGTCCGTTGTTGATGATGCCGTCGATCATACCGTAGTCATCCTCCACGACCATTTCCGCATTTTTCAGCGGATTGTCCGGCAGGAATCCGGGAACCTGCTCAAAGCCGAAGCTGTCGCAGTAATGACAGGATACCTTGCCATCCCGCTTAATGGCAACGATGTCGCTTACGCTCATGGACGGATGGCGGTAATCGGCGGGATGTTCATTGTTGAAGCGGTAAAAGAGCTGTTCGGCGGTATCGCTTTTCAGATCGGAGGGCAGCAGCGGAGCGGTGTAGACCAGCTCATAGTTGTCCCGCTGCACCGTCTGCCCGATGGACTGGAGCCATTCCAGGCCCTCGTAGCGGATGTCCCGCAGCTCGTCGGTGTGTTTTACCTGATAAATGGCAAAGCAGTCCCCTTTGTGAGAGAGAAACGCCTGCTCCCGTTCCTCCTGGTGAGCCATGCGGTCCTTGACCAGCTTATCAAACTCCGGGCTTTGCTCCCATTCCTCGCGGGGCAGGGCGAAGATACCGTCATGAGCGTCCAGATCGGCGGTGTCAAAGGCCATCACCGGATTTTCGCCCTCCTGGATGATGTAAACGGTCAGGTCACGATCCATCAGCTCATAGGCTCTCTCTTTGGAGAGGGGCAAAAGGTCGCTGTCCAGGCAGCCGCATTTCTCCAGATCGTCCTGGGTCAGCACCGGGTCCGGCATGGGATATTCGTCCAACGCCAGCTCCATGGCGTCCGGCAGCTGGGCGGCTGCGGCTTCTGCGGTCTGCTGGTAAGTCGCCTCCTGCAAAGTCTCAATCATGGAAAGCGGCGCATACTTGATGGACTTGCCACCCATCTCCAAGTCCTTGCAGATGTGGCTGATAGCTTCAGAACGGCCCATGTCCGGCCCATCCAGCTGGCCTCCGTCCAGCTGCTTCATCGTTTCTGCATCGTAGAGGGTGTAGTCCCAGCCGGTGTCGCAGGGCTGAACATGAAGATAGGTGGTATCATCCAGCACCAACAGTGCCTCCCGGTACTCGGCGCTGGGCTGGGGACTTTCAGCGTCGAAAGACAACGGAAATTCCTTATCGGAGTTCCAGTCAGTATCCACGCCCATTGCCATCGCTTCATCAGCCATCTTCACAAGATTGGGGTCGGGTTCCAGCTCGTCCAGCTGTTCTGGTTCCAGCCCAGGAACAAGCTGATCCAGACGCTCCAAAAGCTCGGCAGCTTTTTGGGTGGTTTCATCCGGTTCATCCTCGTTCACGATATTCTGGAGCCATTCGCGTACACCGCTGGCATCTCCGCTTCGGAGTGTGGCAGTCAGTTCGTGCAGTGCGTCCTCACGGCTATCTGCACTGTTCCGATACTCATAAGGGTCATAATCGAAAGTGAACTGGTCGATGTCTGCTGCCAGCTGCTCGATAGGGTCCCGCTCAGGTTCCGGGGCGGCAGTCAGGTCAATGCCGCGCTCCTTGCAGATTTCCTTATAGTGGCGCTCGATGTCGTTAATCAGCTCACAGGAAGTCTTGTTGATGGTCTCCAGGCTGGCCCGCAGCTCCTTCAGCTCCTTGTCCTTGGACCAGGAAGCGATGTAGCCAAAGCTGTTTTCACCGGTCTGGATGCCGAAATACTGGCAGACCGCATAGGAAATGCTCTCGGCCTCCACTTCCTCGGTGTTGCGGTTCTTAGCGGCTTGTTTCACCGCCGTCAGATCTTCCTGCACCTCCAGCCGCCACTCAAACCGATTCTCGTCCACAAAGCGCCAGCCCATTTCGGTAGCAAACTGTTCTGACTCGACCTCAGTTGCAAATCCAGATTGAAAATCTCTTACTGTGCCTCCACCGCTATCCATGACAACTTTCCAGGACTGCTCGATTTCATATTTTTTCGGGTCGTGGAGCTTGCTGTGTGCGGTCTCATGGACAGCGGCTGAAACAGTCTGCACCTCGCTCATGCCTTCCCGGATGGCGATCCGCTGCTGCTCGGAGGAAAAATAGCCGTCCATGTTCTCGTCCATCGGCTCAAACTCGATGGGGACCGGGGCAGAGCGGCGCAGAGCTTCCATGAACGCCTCATAATGCGGCACCGTCCCGGACAGGCTGGAGGCCAGCTCCGGCAGGGGTTTGCCGTCCGTCTGGCTCACATCGAACACCTTGACCGGGCGGAACATGGGGATTTCGATTTCCTTTTCCTCCATGATGGCCTTGCCATCCGCGTCCAGGATGGGTGCATGGGTATCCGGGTCACGCTTCATTTCCTCGATTTTCTTTTTGTAGGGCGTGGGGGCGATGATGGTGATAC
>ERZ773146.2883-NODE-2883-length-11261-cov-4.177762_pt1 | contig 11261 bp, 5 predicted proteins | sample MGYA00580847_ERZ773146 | MGnify/ENA primary metagenome ERZ773146 (study PRJEB29015, sample SAMEA2737830) | human gut metagenome | biome: human gut; feature: human-associated habitat; material: faeces | place: China | collected 2012 ...
AGAACGCAACTGCCGCACGGCGGGCGTGGTTGGCCCGGTGGTCGGGGTTATGGGCACTTTGCAGGCACTGGAAGCCATTAAGTTATTAAGCGGTATAGAGACACCTGCGGGAGAACTCCGACTGTTCGACGGTAAATCGAGCCAGTGGCGCAGCCTGGCGTTGCGCCGCGCCAGTGGTTGCCCGGTATGCGGAGGAAGCAATGCAGATCCTGTTTAACGATCAAGCGATGCAGTGCGCCGCCGGGCAAACTGTTCACGAACTACTGGAGCAACTCGACCAACGACAAGCGGGCGCGGCTCTGGCGATTAATCAGCAAATCGTCCCGCGTGAGCAGTGGGCGCAACATATCGTGCAGGATGGCGACCAGATCCTGCTTTTTCAGGTTATTGCAGGGGGTTGAAATGTTACGTATTGCGGACAAAACGTTTGATTCACATCTGTTTACCGGCACAGGGAAATTCGCTTCTTCACAACTGATGGTGGAGGCGATCCGCGCTTCCGGCAGCCAGCTGGTGACACTGGCGATGAAGCGCGTGGATCTGCGTCAGCACAACGATGCCATACTTGCGCCGTTACTGGAGGCAGGCGTGACGCTCTTACCGAATACCTCCGGTGCGAAAACGGCCGAGGAAGCAATTTTCGCTGCGCAACTGGCGCGGGAAGCGCTCGGCACTCGCTGGCTGAAGCTGGAAATTCATCCGGACGCCCGCTGGCTGTTGCCCGATCCCATCGAAACCCTGAAAGCCGCCGAAACGCTGGTACAACAGGGATTTGTCGTGCTGCCTTACTGCGGGGCCGATCCGGTATTGTGTAAACGTCTGGAAGAAGTCGGCTGTGCAGCGGTGATGCCGCTCGGCGCGCCGATTGGCTCGAATCAGGGACTGGAAACCCGCGCCATGCTGGAGATTATTATCCAGCAGGCCACAGTGCCGGTGGTTGTCGATGCTGGCATCGGCGTTCCCAGCCATGCCGCGCAGGCGCTGGAAATGGGGGCCGACGCGGTGTTAGTGAATACGGCGATTGCCGTCGCGGACGATCCCGTCAACATGGCGAAGGCATTTCGTCTGGCGGTAGAAGCAGGCCTACTGGCACGTCAGTCCGGACCGGGCAGCCGCAGTTATTTTGCTCATGCCACCAGCCCGCTGACCGGATTTCTGGAGGCATCGGCATGAAAACCTTCAGCGATCGCTGGCGACAACTGGACTGGGACGACATCCGCCTGCGTATCAACGGCAAAACGGCTGCTGACGTAGAGCGGGCGCTAAATGCCTCGCAACTCACCCGCGACGACATGATGGCGCTGTTATCGCCTGCCGCCAGTGGCTATCTGGAACAACTGGCCCAACGGGCGCAGCGTCTGACCCGTCAGCGATTTGGCAACACAGTTAGTTTCTACGTCCCGCTTTATCTTTCCAATCTTTGCGCTAACGACTGCACGTACTGCGGATTTTCCATGAGTAATCGCATCAAGCGCAAAACGCTGGATGAAGCGGATATTGCCAGGGAAAGCGCCGCTATACGGGAGATGGGCTTTGAACATCTGCTGTTAGTCACTGGTGAACATCAGGCGAAAGTGGGGATGGATTACTTTCGTCGTCATCTCCCCGCCCTGCGTGAACAGTTCTCTTCACTACAAATGGAAGTGCAACCGCTGGCGGAGACGGAATACGCCGAGTTAAAGCAGCTTGGTCTGGATGGCGTGATGGTTTATCAGGAGACATATCACGAGGCGACTTATGCCCGCCATCATCTGAAAGGCAAAAAACAGGACTTCTTCTGGCGGCTGGAAACGCCGGATCGGCTGGGGCGTGCGGGGATTGATAAGATAGGCCTCGGCGCGCTAATTGGCCTTTCCGACAACTGGCGCGTTGACAGCTATATGGTTGCCGAACATTTGCTATGGCTGCAACAGCATTACTGGCAAAGCCGTTACTCTGTCTCCTTTCCGCGCCTGCGCCCGTGTACTGGCGGCATTGAGCCTGCGTCGATTATGGATGAACGCCAGTTAGTGCAAACCATCTGCGCCTTCCGACTGCTTGCACCGGAGATTGAACTGTCACTCTCCACGCGGGAATCACCGTGGTTTCGCGATCGCGTTATTCCGCTGGCGATCAATAACGTCAGCGCCTTCTCGAAAACGCAGCCAGGTGGCTATGCCGATAATCACCCCGAGTTGGAACAGTTCTCACCGCACGACGATCGCAGACCGGAAGCGGTTGCTGCCGCGTTAACCGCTCAGGGTTTGCAGCCGGTATGGAAAGACTGGGACAGCTATCTGGGACGGGCCTCGCAAAGACTATGAGACGGAATGTAAGAACGTAAATTTATTCCGAGCCGCTACGGAAGATGAAAAACGCAAGGTTGTTGAAAGCGTTGTGTTTTTTTATGGTAGTGCCGTCAGCAGGAATGTTGTCCAGGGCGAAAAGCTTCTTCCTCGTTTCGCCCTGCCTTTCTTAAAAATTCCGTAATGCAAAGTCTGAAGCCATCGCCTGTTGAGCAATGAAAGAGATCTGATTGTAAGAGAGTAAATACTCAACTATGATAGAGACGAAAATAAGAACACATGTTCTCATCTTCCAGGATGCAGCAGACTGAAGAAATTCAGACATCCCGCAACCTGCGATTATCGCAAGGTCAAGGCAAAGTCCGGTAATGGCGTTCTGAATACCAGAGATAATTCTCTGGCGAAACCCACCTTAAGGTGGGTTTTGTTATTTTGAGGGCTGAGGAAGCTGCTTATTTCTCAATAAGTTGTAGGCAATGGTGAAAAATTTCACTGATTTACCTTTCTGTTTTTCAGAAATGGGATAAGCGCTAGTTACATGCAAACGGAGTTTTTTCTTTTCCCTGAAAGCCCTGAACGCAACAAAGTAAAATGCCTTATCTCCTCCGTCTAAGTCCACCTCAATCACGGCATAGCTACCATACCCGGCATGAATAACGTTGCTTTCTGGCAGCGCCAAAATAGTTCTTTTTAAGTGTGTGCGCGCTAAGTTATAACGGTGCTGGCAGAAGGGACGAGATTCTTTAGGCGCGTGGTACATTAACGATTGTTTTTCTTCGTTCGTCTGATGTTCATAATCTTTTGTGAAGCAGTGAAGAGAGTAGGTAACCCAAAAGCGATACTCTAAAGGCTCTTTGCCCTCATGATGCTGAACGTAGACAGCCTGATGAGCATCAAGAAATGATAAATCACGAATATCACCATCCGGATGTCCAAAAGGTCGCCACTTTTCCACTTCCTGTTTCATTCTCGTTCCTTAAGAAAGTTACACAGGAATAGTATCGAATCCTTGCCGAGTTTGACTCAATTAGTTCAGTCAGTTTCAGGATATTAGTCATCTCTACATTGATTATGAGTATTCAGAAATTCCTTAAATATTCTGACAAATGCTCTTTCCCTAAACTCCCCCCATAAAAAAACCCGCCGAAGCGGGTTTTTACGTTATTTGCGGATTAACGATTACTCGTTATCAGAACCGCCCAGACCTGCGTTCAGCAGCTCTGCCAGGTTGGCAGACGCTTCTTCCACGCTCACCTGCGGTGCCGCCGGCAGCTCGCCAGCAGCGCGACGGCGCATACGATCCTGGTGATACGCATAACCGGTACCGGCCGGGATCAGACGACCCACGATAACGTTCTCTTTCAGACCGCGCAGTTCGTCGCGTTTGCCCGCAACGGCTGCTTCGGTCAGCACGCGAGTGGTCTCCTGGAACGATGCCGCGGAGATGAAGGACTCGGTTGCCAGAGACGCTTTGGTGATACCCAGCAGATCGCGGGAGTAAGTTGCACCCACTTTGCCGTTCGCTTCCAGTTCGCGGTTTGCGATCTTGACGCGAGAGTATTCAACCTGTTCGCCTTCCAGGAAGTCGGAGCTACCCGCGTTAACGATGGTAGCTTTACGCAGCATCTGACGAACGATAACTTCGATGTGTTTATCGTTAATCTTAACGCCCTGCAGACGGTATACGTCCTGTACTTCGTTAACGATGTAACGAGTAACAGCATGAACACCACGCAGACGCAGAATGTCGTGCGGCGCTTCCGGACCGTCGGAAATTACGTCACCACGTTCTACACGTTCACCTTCGAACACGTTGAGCTGACGCCATTTCGGAATCATCTCTTCGTACGGCTCGCTACCGTCTACCGGGGTGATAACCAGGCGACGTTTCCCTTTGGTTTCTTTACCGAAGGAAATGATACCGCTGATTTCAGCCAGGATAGCCGGCTCTTTCGGACGACGTGCTTCGAACAGGTCCGCAACGCGCGGCAGACCACCGGTGATGTCCTTGGTACCGCCGGATTCCTGCGGAATACGCGCCAGGGTGTCACCAGAGCTGATCTGTACGCCATCTTCCAGCTGAACAATCGCTTTACCCGGCAGGAAGTACTGCGCAGGCATATCGGTACCCGGAATCAGAACATCGTTACCCTGAGCATCAACGATTTTCAGTGCTGGACGCAGATCTTTACCACCTGCGGTACGTTCTGCAGAGTCCAGAACCACCAGCGAAGACAGACCGGTCAGCTCGTCAGTCTGACGAGTAATGGTCTGGCCGTCGATCATGTCAGTGAAACGGATGAAACCGCTAACTTCGGTGATAACCGGCATGGTGTGCGGATCCCAGTTTGCGACGGTTTCACCGCCGGCAACCTGCTCACCGTCGCCTTTCGCCATAACCGCACCGTAAGGTACTTTATAGCTCTCTTTGGTACGACCGAATTCGTCGATCAGCTTCAGCTCGGTATTACGGGAAGTGATAACCAGCTTACCACTGGAGTTCACAACCGACTTCGCGTTGCTGAGCTTGATGCTACCTTTGTTTTTCACCTGGATGCTGGATTCAGCAGCCGCACGAGATGCCGCACCACCGATGTGGAACGTACGCATGGTCAGCTGTGTACCCGGTTCACCGATGGACTGTGCCGCGATAACACCGATTGCTTCACCCTTGTTGATGATGTGGCCACGCGCCAGGTCACGACCGTAGCAGTGCGCACATACACCAAAGTCGGTGTCACAAGATACAACAGAACGTACTTTAACCGCGTCGACAGAGTTCTCTTCCAGCAGGTCACACCACTGTTCGTGCAGCAGCGTGTTGCGCGGAACGAGGATATCAGCAGTACCCGGCTTCAGAACGTCTTCAGCAGTTACACGACCCAGTACGCGATCGCGCAGCGGCTCTTTAACATCACCACCTTCGATAACCGGCGTCATGGTGATGCCTTCCAGGGTGCCGCAGTCGTCTTCAGTGACGACCAGGTCCTGCGCAACGTCAACCAGACGACGAGTCAGGTAACCGGAGTTCGCTGTTTTCAGTGCGGTATCCGCCAGACCTTTACGAGCACCGTGGGTGGAGATGAAGTACTGGAGTACGTTCAGACCTTCACGGAAGTTCGCGGTGATTGGCGTTTCGATGATGGAGCCATCCGGCTTCGCCATCAGACCACGCATACCAGCCAGCTGACGAATCTGTGCCGCAGAACCACGCGCACCGGAGTCGGCCATCATGTAGATGCTGTTGAAGGAAACCTGCTGCTCTTCCTGACCGTCACGGTTAATCACGGTTTCGGTTTGCAGGTTATCCATCATCGCTTTGGATACACGATCGTTCGCCGCAGCCCAGATATCGATAACTTTGTTGTAGCGTTCGCCCGCAGTTACCAGACCAGACTGGAACTGCTCCTGAATTTCAGCAACTTCTGCTTCTGCCTCGGAGATGATTTCGTGTTTCTTCTCCGGGATGACCATGTCATCGATACCAACAGATGCACCAGAACGCGCTGCATAGGCGAAGCCGGTGTACATGATCTGGTCCGCAAAAATAACGGTCGGTTTCAGACCGAGAATGCGGTAGCAGGTGTTCAGCATTTTGGAGATTGCTTTTTTACCCAGCGCCTGGTTGACGATGGAGTAAGGCAGACCTTTCGGTACGATCATCCACAGAATGGCACGGCCAACGGTCGTGTCTTTCAGGCTGGTTTTCGCTACTAATTCACCGTTAGCATCTTTTTCATACTCGGTGATACGCACTTTAACGCGCGCATGCAGAGAAGCCAGACCAGAGCGATACAGACGTTCTGCTTCTTTCGGGCCAGTCAGCACCATGCCTTCGCCTTTGGCGTTAACACAGTCACGGGTCATGTAGTACAGACCCAGTACAACGTCCTGAGACGGAACGATGATTGGTTCGCCGTTCGCCGGGGACAGGATGTTGTTGGTAGACATCATCAGCGCACGCGCTTCCAGCTGGGCTTCCAGCGTCAGCGGTACGTGAACAGCCATCTGGTCACCATCGAAGTCGGCGTTATATGCCGCACAAACCAGCGGGTGCAGCTGGATAGCTTTACCTTCGATCAGTACCGGTTCAAATGCCTGGATACCCAGACGGTGCAGAGTCGGTGCACGGTTCAGCAGTACCGGGTGTTCGCGGATAACTTCGTCCAGGATATCCCAAACGACAGCTTCTTCGCGCTCAACCATCTTCTTAGCGGCTTTGATGGTGGTGGCCAGGCCACGCAGTTCCAGCTTGCCGTAGATGAACGGTTTGAACAGCTCCAGCGCCATTTTCTTCGGCAGACCGCACTGATGCAGACGCAGGTATGGACCTACGGTGATTACAGAACGACCGGAGTAGTCAACACGCTTACCGAGCAGGTTCTGACGGAAACGACCCTGTTTACCTTTGATCATGTCGGCCAAAGATTTCAGAGGACGTTTGTTAGAACCGGTGATCGCACGACCGCGACGACCGTTATCCAGCAGGGCGTCTACCGCTTCCTGCAGCATACGTTTTTCGTTACGTACGATGATGTCCGGCGCAGCCAGATCCAGCAGACGTTTCAGACGGTTGTTACGGTTGATCACGCGACGATACAGATCGTTGAGGTCAGACGTCGCGAAACGACCACCGTCCAGCGGAACCAGCGGACGCAGATCTGGCGGCAGTACCGGCAGAACGGTCAGGATCATCCACTCTGGTTTGTTACCAGACTGAACGAACGCTTCCAGCAGTTTGATACGCTTGGTCAGCTTTTTACGCTTGGTTTCGGAGTTGGTTTCGTTCAGCTCTTCACGCAGCTGCTCGCATTCCTGCTCCAGATCCATATTGCGCAGCAGCGCCTGGATCGCTTCCGCGCCCATTTTCGCGTCGAATTCGTCACCGAACTCTTCCAGCGCGTCCAGGTACTGTTCTTCCGTCAGAATCTGGTTGCGTTCGAGGTTGGTCATGCCACCTTCGATAACCACATAGGATTCAAAGTACAGTACACGTTCGATATCGCGCAGCGGCATATCCAGCAGCAGACCGATACGGGACGGCAGGGATTTCAGGAACCAGATGTGCGCAGTCGGACATGCCAGCTCGATGTGGCCCATGCGCTCACGACGCACTTTAGTCTGGGTCACTTCAACGCCGCACTTCTCACAGATCACACCGCGGTGTTTCAGGCGCTTGTACTTACCGCACAGGCACTCATAATCTTTTACCGGCCCAAAGATACGGGCGCAGAAAAGGCCGTCACGCTCAGGTTTGAACGTACGGTAGTTAATGGTTTCCGGCTTTTTAACTTCACCGAAAGACCATGAACGGATCATGTCTGGCGAAGCCAGAGCAATTTTGATCGCATCAAACTCTTCGGTTTTAGTTTGCGCTTTCAGAAACTTTAATAAGTCTTTCACGGATTTGCTCCCGTCGGAGTTAGCACACTCTGCTGTCGGGCGTTAACCCGACAGCAGTGACCTGTTTGAGCGAGAATTACTCGTCTTCCAGTTCGATGTTGATACCCAGCGAACGAATCTCTTTCAACAGTACGTTGAAGGATTCCGGCATGCCCGGTTCCATCTGGTGATTGCCGTCCACGATGTTTTTATACATCTTGGTACGACCGTTCACGTCATCAGACTTAACGGTGAGCATTTCCTGCAGGGTGTATGCTGCGCCGTATGCTTCCAGCGCCCACACTTCCATCTCCCCGAAGCGCTGACCACCGAACTGAGCCTTACCACCCAGCGGCTGCTGAGTAACCAGGCTGTAAGAACCGGTGGAACGCGCGTGCATCTTGTCGTCGACCAGGTGGTTCAGTTTCAGCATGTACATGTAACCCACGGTTACCGGACGTTCGAACTGTTCACCGGTGCGGCCATCAAACAGGGTGATCTGACCGGAAGTCGGCAGGTCGCCCAGCTGCAGCAGCTCTTTGATTTCAGCTTCTTTCGCACCGTCGAATACCGGCGTTGCGATCGGCATGCCTTTACGCAGGTTTTCAGCCAGACGCAGAACTTCTTCATCGCTGAAGGTATTCAGGTCAACTTTCTGGCGAACGTCAGCGCCCAGATCGTAAGCACGCTGGATGAATTCGCGCAGTTTCGCGACTTCCTGCTGCTGTTTCAGCATGGCGTTGATCTTATCGCCGATGCCTTTTGCAGCCATACCCAGGTGAGTTTCAAGGATCTGACCGATGTTCATACGAGACGGTACGCCCAGCGGGTTCAGTACGATATCTACCGGCGTACCGTTAGCATCGTGCGGCATATCTTCGATCGGGTTGATCTTAGAGATAACACCCTTGTTACCGTGACGACCTGCCATCTTATCACCAGGCTGGATACGGCGTTTAACGGCCAGATATACCTTAACAATCTTCAGCACGCCCGGTGCCAGATCGTCGCCCTGGGTGATTTTGCGGCGTTTCGCTTCGAGTTTCTTCTCGAACTCGTGTTTCAGTTCGTCATACTGCTCAGCCAGCTGTTCCAGCTGATTTTGTTTCTCTTCGTCGGTCAGGCCCAGCTCCAGCCAGCGATCGCGCGGCAGTTTGTCGAGCTTCTCAGCTTCAACGCCACCGGAGACCAGCACCGCGTAGATACGACTGAACAGACCGGCTTCGAGGATCTGCAGTTCTTCAGACAGGTCTTTCTTCGCCTGTTTGAGCTGCATTTCTTCGATTTCCAGCGCACGTTTGTCTTTTTCTACGCCATCGCGAGTAAAGACCTGAACGTCGATAACCGTACCGGATACACCGTTTGGTACGCGCAGAGAAGAGTCTTTAACGTCAGAGGCTTTCTCACCGAAGATCGCACGCAGCAGTTTTTCTTCTGGGGTCAGCTGAGTTTCACCTTTCGGCGTAACCTTACCAACCAGAATGTCGCCACCGGTCACTTCCGCACCAATATAAACGATACCGGATTCATCCAGTTTGGAGAGCGCAGCTTCACCCACGTTCGGGATGTCAGCGGTGATCTCTTCTGGCCCCAGCTTGGTGTCACGGGACACACACGCCAGTTCCTGAATGTGGATGGTGGTGAAACGGTCTTCCTGAACAACACGCTCGGATACGAGGATGGAGTCTTCGAAGTTGTAACCATTCCACGGCATGAACGCTACGCGCATGTTCTGACCAAGCGCCAGTTCACCGAGGTCGGTGGACGGACCGTCTGCCAGCACGTCGCCACGTTCAACCGGTTCACCCAGAGACACACACGGCATCTGGTTGATACAGGTGTTCTGGTTAGAACGGGTGTATTTGGTCAGGTTGTAGATGTCGATACCTGCTTCACCCGGATACATCTCGTCTTCGTTAACTTTGATAACGATACGGGAAGCATCCACGTACTGAACGGTACCGCCACGTTTAGCCACGGCAGTAACACCGGAGTCAACGGCAACAGCACGTTCCATACCGGTACCAACCAGCGGCTTATCAGCACGCAGAGTCGGAACGGCCTGACGTTGCATGTTCGCACCCATCAATGCACGGTTGGCGTCATCGTGTTCCAGGAACGGGATCAGGGACGCACCGACGGATACCACCTGCTGGGTGGATACGTCCATGTAGTCAACCTGGTCGCGGCTGAACAAGCTGGATTCGCCTTTGCTACGGCAGGTAACCAGATCTTCTACGAAGTGGCCGTTTTCATCCAGGTTGGAGTTCGCCTGAGCGATAACGTAGTTGCCTTCTTCGATAGCAGACAGGTAGTGAATTTCGTCAGTTACAACACCGTCGGTCACTTTACGATACGGAGTCTCAAGGAAGCCGTATTCGTTAGTCTGTGCGTACACGGACAGAGAGTTGATCAGACCGATGTTCGGACCTTCAGGGGTTTCGATTGGACATACGCGACCGTAGTGAGTCGGGTGTACGTCTCGAACTTCGAAGCCTGCACGTTCACGGGTCAGACCGCCTGGGCCGAGTGCGGAGATACGACGTTTGTGCGTAATCTCAGACAGCGGGTTGTTCTGGTCCATAAACTGAGACAGCTGGCTGGAACCGAAGAACTCTTTCACTGCTGCGGAAATCGGCTTGGCGTTGATCATATCCTGAGGCATCAGGGTATCCAGATCGCCCAGAGACAGACGCTCTTTCACCGCACGCTCTACACGTACCAGGCCAACGCGGAACTGGTTTTCCGCCATTTCGCCAACGGAACGGATACGACGGTTGCCGAGGTGGTCGATATCGTCCACTTCGCCTTTACCGTTACGGATATCGATGAGCTTCTTCATCACTTCAATGATGTCGTCTTTGCTCAGGATACCGGAACCTTCGATTTCTTCGCGCAGCAGAGAACGGTTGAACTTCATACGACCAACCGCAGACAGGTCATAACGGTCTTCGGAGAAGAACAGGTTCTCAAACAGACTTTCAGCGGCTTCACGAGTCGGCGGCTCGCCAGGGCGCATCATGCGGTAGATTTCTACCAGCGCGCTCAGACGATCGTTAGTCGGGTCGACGCGTACCGTTTCAGAGATGTACGGGCCGTGGTCCAGATCGTTGGTGAACAGCGTTTCGATACGCTTGTGGCCAGACTGGCTCAGCTTAGCCAGCAGATCCAGGCTCAGCTCCATGTTCGCCGGGCAGATCAGCTCGCCAGTTGATTCATCAACGTAATCTTTCGCGGCTACTTTTCCTGCAATGTATTCAACCGGAACTTCGATGTGTTTGATATCATCTTTTTCCAGCTGGCGGATGTGGCGCGCGGTGATACGGCGACCTTTTTCCACATACACTTTGCCGTCGGCTTCGATGTCGAACGACGCGGTCTCACCACGCAGACGTTCCGGCACCAACTCCATCTGCAACTTGTTGTCGCGGATTTCAAAGATCACTTTCTCAAAGAACAGGTCCAGGATCTGCTCAGTGGTATAGTTCAGTGCACGCAGAATGATGGTTGCAGGCAGCTTACGACGACGGTCGATACGGACAAACAGGTTGTCTTTTGGATCGAATTCGAAGTCCAGCCATGAACCACGGTAAG
>ERZ773146.2884-NODE-2884-length-11257-cov-4.900732_pt1 | contig 11257 bp, 11 predicted proteins | sample MGYA00580847_ERZ773146 | MGnify/ENA primary metagenome ERZ773146 (study PRJEB29015, sample SAMEA2737830) | human gut metagenome | biome: human gut; feature: human-associated habitat; material: faeces | place: China | collected 2012 ...
CTTAACAAATCTTTCATCATATTGATTTTCATAAAGAAAATCAATTGATGATTTAACTGTTTGTGAATCAAAATTAACTTGATGGCTAACAAATTTTTGTAAGTAAACATGTAAAGCTTCCTCATCATTAACTGGATAAAGAAACCCATTCACACCTGGTTTGATAATGTCACTGGGACCAGCAACACAATCAGACGAAATACAAGGAATTCCATAGCTCATCGCTTCCGCTAAAACCATTCCAAATCCTTCATAATTAGAATTCAAGAGTAAAGCATTAGCGTTTTTTATCTGACTAAAAGGATTAATGACCCAACCTTTAAAGATGACTTTGTCTTTCAAGTTAGGATTTTTTGCTACTAGTTGTTGGGCTTCAGCGAAATCAGGTCCTTTGCCATAAATTTCAAACGTCCAGTTACCCGATAACTTACTTAGACAATTTAATAAACCACGGAGATTTTTCTGTCCGTCTAGCAATAGTCTACCCACGTAAATGAATCGACAATTGTCCTTTAATGGGAGAATCGTTTTTTGCTCTGGTTGAATTGGATTATAGATAACTTGAATCTGACTAGCAGGAACTCCTTGCTTCATGATTTCTTGTTTGATTTCATTAGAAATAGCTAAATGGTCTTCTGCTTGATTTAATTTAGAGTAGTCTAAAGCCTGATCTTGGTTCGAATTATGCATCCAGGAAATGATTCTATACCGTTTAAAAAAGACTCTTTTAATTAAATTGGCAATTGGAATGATATTCGGCGTCATAATTACCAAGGCCTCACCTTGAAAGGTAATCAAAAAGGCAACTAAGCGTGCTAAACAAATTAAATTATTCGTATGCTTAGTTTTATCAATTTTTACATGCTTTAACTTAGCAAAAAAGTCATTAAATTTAACTTTACGAAAAATAAAAAATGAGAGGTTTAAATTCTCATTAATAATTGGACTAGTTAAGACATGGGTCACAACTGTTTCTAATCCACCTCGTCCCGCGACTGATCCAATTAAAGTTACCGTTGGTTTATTATTTTTCATCATCGACATACTCAATTTTGGGATTAAAGAATATTCCAGCCCAAATTCCTTTAAAAATTACACCAATTTTTTCCAATTTCTTTTCACTATGGGAAAGCAAGATTCTAAAACTCAATGAAATTCGATTAATTACAAACTTCAAGCCTTGTTTAAAGCCTTGTTTTTTTGCCATATAGAATTGGTTCCGATTGTCATAATAATAACGTTGAATCCGGTTACCCGTTTCCGACATAATGTCTACTCCAGTGTTCGCCCCAGTTTTATGAGTTACCACACTAGCAGAAACAAAATACGAAGCGAAGCATTTTGAAATTCTTCGAGAGTATTCCATGTCGTCACCCCAAATGAAAAATTCTTTAATGGGCAAGCCTACTTTATGGAAGGCTGCTCTACTAATCAACATTGACACAAACGAACCCGATTTAAGACCCACTAAACCGGCTTGGACTTTGTCATTCCAAACGTCAGAAACCACAGGAACGTTCATTTTAACTGGAGTTCCATCATTCCAAACCACATCACTGGATAAAAAACCCACGTTTTCAATTTCTTGGTCAGCTTTAAGTAAAGCAGTTAGAGCTGTTTCACTTGGATAAGTATCGTCATCCATTAACCAATAAAAATCGTAATCATGTTCTTGGTAAGCAAATTTCATTCCTGCATTAAAGCCTCCAGCCCCACCAACGTTTTTAGTGAGGTTTTTGACAAATAAATTAGAATGTTCTTTAGTTAACGTTTCTAAGTAAGCTTCCGTCCCATCAGTACTATGATTATTGATTACAAAAATTCCATCAACTGGTGTCATTTGTTGAAAAATCGTTTCTAAGGCACCCTTTAAAAGCTCCAAACGATTATACGTTACCATCACTAACGCTACTGATTTTGAATTCATAAACATCTCCTATTTTGCTATAATTGCCTTTAAATCATCAATAAAGCGGCGATTATAATTTTCATTAAACATAAATTCGATTGAATTACTAATCTTTTCCCGGTCAAAACAAATTTGGTGGTTAATCAATAAGCTTAACTCTTCATTTAATTTTTTATAATCGTGAACTGGATATAAAAATCCATTTTCGCCAGGAATAATTAAGTCATTAGGACCTGTCGGACAATCAGATGATACACAGGGAATCCCATAACTAAGGGCTTCGGCTAATACCATTGGTAAACCTTCATAATCAGAATTTAATAACAATGCATTCGCCGCTTTAATTTGTTGCCAAGGATTGGCCACCCAACCTTTAAAAGTAACTCGCTTCCTTAAATTAGGTTGATCTGCTACAAATGCTTGCGCTAATTTTAAATCATCACCAGATCCATAAATATCAAGCTCCCAATTTCCATCAAGTTTTGCTAGACTACGCAACAACCCACCTAGATTCTTTTGCCCCCCCATTTGAATCCGAGCAATATAAATAAAGCGACAAACTTGTTGATCAGCTGGAATAAGCTCTTGTTTCGGTTGGATTGGGTTATAAATAACGTCAATTTTTTCTGCTGAAATTCCATTAGCAATTAATTCCTGTTTGATTCCTGATGAAATCGCAAAATAATCGTCTGCCAATTGAATTTTATTGAAGTCAATCTCAACGCTGTTTTTATTATTAGCAAGCACTTCTTTATCTAAAGCATAGTGATTCCAAAAGATAATTTTGTACTTTTTATGAAATACTTTTTTTACGTAGTAAGCAACGGGCAACATCTTTTGGTCAGTTACTAGTAAAGCAGACCCCGTAAAAGCCGTTAGATATCCAAGCATTTTTAATAAGCGAAGGTATTTACTTTTCATCTGCGTACTGTATACCTGATTATAGCCACAGTTTTTTAAAAATTCTTGATGCTTGACCGGACTAAAGATAAATAATTCTAAATCGAATTGCTTAAGAATTGCTTGGCAATTTCCTAAATAGGTTAGGACGCTTTCTGTGCCACCCTTACCGCTCAAACCATTTCCGATTACTGCAACTTTTTCTTTCACTAATTAATCACCAACTTCATTAACGTCTTTCCCTGCTACTGCGGTTCTTTTAGTAGCTCCATCTAAGTACCAACTATATTCTATATCAAAGTGTCCAATATCAATTGATTGAACATTAGTTTCAAGCGTTAAATCATAAGCTAGAATGGTTGCGGTTGGTCCCAAAGCAATTAACGCTAAATCAGGGTGCTGAGATTCAATTAATTTTTTAGCGTTAACTTTAAGTGAATCATATGACTCAAATGCATTTTCAGCTGGTCCTTCTAACCTAATAACTTTGTTACACCCATTTAATAAATCATTACCCTCACCAAAATGAGTCCGATTTCCTTCAATTACGAGTACAGTCTTATTTTTCATATACATTTTAAATTTATCAAAAGTTGATTTTGCGACTGCTTTATCTTTCAAATCCATGTAAGGTCTGGTAACACTTGTATTGTAGTAGTGTTTACCTGGTTTAACGTTTGCCAACCAAGTTTTACCGTAAAAACCCATTTCTCTTTCCCAATAGATTTTAGCCGTTAAAATTTTAGGATCTCGAAAGGCCTGGGGGTAACGCAATCCCAACTTTTTCGTTAGAAGATTGCAATACTTCTAGCAACCGCTTTCTAAGTTCAGGTGAATCAATCTCATAAGATCCTTGATCTGTCATATCAATCCACTTAAATTCACCGTCACCAAAGCGACTTAATGATATTTTTTGAAGCAACAATTGCATCAATCGTTGCTTCAATTGAGGCAACCGATAATGCCTGATATTTATTTTCGTAAAAAAATTTATATACGGGTACATAAATAGAATCAATGATGATTTTATGCGCTAGATTTTTTAAATTCATCGCTAACCTCGGTTTCGATATAAATCAATATATTTTTGGGGCATTAAGTAAGCAAATAAAATTGCAATCGAATACTTCAATGAAAGGTGTTGAAAAGTATTAAGCTTAAGAACCCGTTTTAAAATGTTTTTTTGTTCAGTACTTGACCAACTAGGATTGTTTACAATGCTTCTATGAACATAAAATAGATAGATACGAGCTTTAAATGCATTAAAATACTGCTCAATTGCAGGAGTTTTCTGAATGATTTTAGCAACTTTATCAATGTAAAAATCACATTTTTCCAAGAGTTGTGAGTCAAAAGTATTCGTAGTCGACCCAACGTGTTTAAATAACGTATATCCAATCAAATTGGTATACTCGATTTTTTGATAATCAATCACCGATAAGTACTGTAAAACAAATAAGCTATCTTCAAAAAAGTTTTTATTATTCATTTTAAGCTGATTTTGCGTAATAATTTCTTTTACAAAAATTTTATTCCACAACCCAACATCCATTTCTTGGTTTTTAGTCAAATAATCACCGATTAATTCAACTTGATTATGAACGGTTTGCAAAATCGAATGATTTTCAATTTCAGTGGTTCCTGAACTAAATTGCTTTTCAATTCCAGCAATTACTAATTGATTCGTTTGAATTAGATCTCCCATTGTTTCAATAAAACGAGGGCGGTATAAATCATCAGCATCCGAAAACATCAAATATTTTCCCGTTGCTTTTGCGATTCCTAAATTCCGGGCTTCAGCTTGAAATTTATGTTTTTGAAAAAAGAGACGAATATTTGGATGACTATCCATTTGTCTCTTCAAAATATCCACAGTATTATCTGAGGAACCATCATCAATTATTACAATTTCAAAATTATATTTAGTTTTTTGTTCTAAAATTGAATTAAGCGTTTGATTAATTGTTTGTGCCGAATTATAACAAGGCATAATTACGCTAATATCCATCATAACTAAAGATGCTCCTTAAAAATGAGTTTTATCATGTCCAACATTCGTAAAAAACTTACGTTTCAAAAAGACAAAGGCCTTTTGAAACATATGTCGCTTGCCAATTTGAATCCAATTACACTCGACATACTTAATCTGGTTAGCTTCAACCCAAACATCCATTAGTATCTCAGAAAGATACCCAAAAACTCTTGCTTCCTGTGGTGGATAATTCGAGATATCAATATTCTTTTCAACTTTAAATAATACTCCAAACAACCAATTACAATAATCATCAAAATATGATTTTTCCATAATGAACATATTAAACATATGAGCAGATTTATGTTTCATTACGTTATCAAAAGCTGCTAGATAATCAGGATAACTTTCTTTAATTACCGCTCGTGTAGCCAACAATGGGTCTTGATAATGGGAGTGTAGATAGTGAGACTCAATCGTTTCAATAAAATAATTTCTTTTTTTAGGTAAAATAACTGGGGCTTTTTTTAAGAGATTTTCTACGTCACCCGTATTCAAAGCATTACTAAGCTTTCTTTCATGACCACGACTAAAAAGACGACGATAGTGATCCAAACCAATCACATCGACATCTTTTAAATTCTTCCAGGCCCAATAAATAGCAGTTAACTCATTATAATTAGCATTCTTACTAGAGATATTATCGCCAACATTATCCGGCTGAAATCCAGTTTGCCCAGTATAGTTACGATCAGAACCAACTAAAACTGGAAAATAAATTTTATCCTTCGGTAACTCAACATCTTTATGAGAAGCAACCATAATTTTTATATTCATAATCATTCCTTTACTTCTCTGTTAAAAAACTTAAATCTATCAATTACATTACCAATGATTAACACAAATGGTGAATATGAAATATACATTAACTGTGGATCACCGGTACTATGAATAGCAATTAAAACAAAAATAAACAAAATATACCATTTCTTACTTTTATATTCTCTAAACATTTGAATTGTTAATAATCCTACAATTATAATAATAAAGATAAATCCAAATGTAATTAAGTACTGCATATATGAATTATCTAAATAAAAATAAATTCCCCTTAAATTATGTGTAGGATTAAGTACATTATAAACTACTCTAGTTCCAAATGGATGTACTCCATACTTTTCAAGTCCAATATGAGAGTACAAAACTCGATTTGACATTAAATGATTAATTTTACTTACTAAAATTCCATTCGTACCTAAATATGCTAAACAGATTGAAATCAACAAAAAGAACGGAAAGCTTAAAATTGCGATAATTCCAAAAAATTTACTACTAAAGAACTCAATTAAGTTAACTTTATATTTAGAGTTCAATAATCCAGCTACCAAAACAATTAATAATACTAGTAGGAACGGATTTCTCGTATCAGTCTGTACGTATAAGAATACGTCAGATAAGGTAATGATAATAATTTCTTTCCATGACATAATTCCTTTTTTCAAGAAGAAATAAGCCAACGTTAAATAAAATAATAACTGCGATGGCAACGTTACCCAATTAAAGCCTAATCCCTGACGCCAAATCATTTCACCATTCGGCCCAAACCCCCGAGGTGATTGCATAGTTGGTATTAGTCTAAAATACCCCATCGTTAAAGTGAAAATAGTTAACGGAGCGGTTACATAGAAAAATACTTTTACAATTTTAGTAAATGAAATATCACTAAGCATTAACAAAATCAAGAAAAACCAGAGCGGAAAGGCAATGGTTGATTGGTGTCTAACAATCACTCCTAAAATAATTAGCCCACCATAAATCAAATACGATTGATTTGGTTTTCGCAATAGTACACTAATTAAGCAACCAATCATTAAAAATAAAGTAGAAAGATTAGATAACATTCCAAAAAAAACACCATTAGTAGGAATCCAATAAGCATAAGTTAGCGAAGCAAACATCATCACTAAATAGACTCCAAAAAAAGTCAAAGCAATATTAGCTCGTAATTTGCTAATTTCAGTTTCATTTGGAACAATTGATTTTAATTTGGTTAGCATGAAGCTATTCCAACTCACTTTCATAGTATGGACTAGTGTAGCCATATAGATAACTATATGGATTAGAGCTAGTCTTGATTAACTCACCATTGACATCATTATCATTAAACTTCTTAATTTGTTTTTCAGTGTTTTTATCATTCCCGAACTTAGCATGATTTTTGTACTTAAAAACAAATTGATGATTTTGAATTTTAACGTAATCACCGACATTGATTTTATCAAATTGGTTTTTATCAATATGAGTTCCGTCAAATTTTTCTACTTTAGGTGCACCAAACATGACTGGTGGCTGATTATTTTTAATTGTAATTGTCTTACCACGTTGTTTACCACTAAGAGCTACCGCTAAAGTTGCTGAACGGTGGTTAATTTTAATAACTTGTCCTTTGGCAATTACGCTTGTTTTATTATCGTTAGCAACTGCATCGGGTCCATCGACCCCATCAGTAAAGTAACGACCAATAAATAAAATAACCACCAAACTACCAAAGACAATTAAACTAATTTTTTGCCATCGTTTTAGCTTCCTAACTTTTTCTGGGGCAAACTTAGGTTGTTCTTGAACTGCTTGAACAAAAAAGTAAGTAACAATTGCAGTGGCCAAAATAACCGCTACGAGGATAGCAAAAACAGTTGAATTTAAAACATGTCCTAATTTGAATAAGAAGTACTGTAAATTAGTGTATTCCAAGCTTTATTCACACTCCTCTTTCTAATTATTGACCGCAATATCACCAGTTTGAGCAGCTGGTAATCCTAAGTTATTTCTAATTTGATTGGTTGTGTTTTGTAGTTCTGATTCTGGGGTGACTTGCATACTAGCATCATTAATTTCTCTAGTATTTTGTCCTTGAATGTAAGTGTTATCCATATTGTCACGAGCCCCAAGGTAACCTTTGGCAATGGAAGTTAAATCACCAAACGTCATATCAGTCTTAGTTGACTTAGATAATGAGTTAATAAATCCTGGATTTAGCAATGCGTCAACCGAACCACTATCCTTGGCAACTTCTTCCAGCACTTGGCGTTGGCGCTTTTCCCGACCATAATCATTTTCCGGATCATCATATCTCATCCGAGTATAGGCAAGCGCTTTTTTACCATTCATATGGGTTTCAACTCCCTTGGTAAAATGATATCCTTCGTAATCAAAGGTTAAAAGAGGTCTGATAGTAACGCCACCAATTTGATTAATAATTTGTTCCAATCCATGCATGTTAAGAACAGCATAGAAATCAATTGGGATGTTCAACATTTTTTGCACAGTCTCAATTGAAGTTTTGGCACTACCGTAAGCATAAGCGGCATTAATTTTGTTAACCCCTTCATCAGCAAATCCAGGAATGTTAACGGCTGTGTCACGAGGAATACTAGTAATTAGTGTTTTCTTAGTTTTTGGATTGATTGTAATTACCATCATTGAATCAGTTCTTCCCTTATAGTCACGTCCCAATTCACCAGTATCAGTTCCCATCAATAGAATTGAGATTGGTTTCTTCTGGCTCAATAACTTAGAAGTATTACGTTCCTTAGTTATTCCAGAATCTTTATAAGCACTATCAACAGCACCTTTAATTGAGGCAAACTTATAAGCTCCAAATCCTAATAAAATTAGAATAAGTACTGCAATCACTGATAAAATAATATTTCTTTTTTTATGATTCTTGGGTTTATTTTCAAATTGACTTCTTTGAATACGACTCTCTTCCATAGTTTGGGCTCCTCTTTAAAACGATAATTAGACAATTTTTATAAAACTGTAATTAGACAATATTTACATTTTAACAAACAATAGCGTAATTTTAAATATTTTTTCTATTGTATCGCTTTTAAATTAAATTTAGATCTGATTAATTAAATCTTAATTTTTGACCATTTTTGACTAAAATTGAGCAAATAACTAACCTTCATTACTCAGCCGTTTTATAATATAAGTACGAAGTTGAAAACAACTTTATCTAATCAGGGTGCTAATTATAGGTGCCCTAATATAACTTGGAAGAAGGATTATACAATGGCAAACAACGGTTTTGGAAACGACCCATTTGGCGGAAGCGGAATGGATGACATTTTCAATAGTTTATTTAACAACATGGGAAATGACGCAAATGCTCGTTACTCTGTTAATGGACACGTACTAACTCCTGAACAAGTCGCAGAAATGCGTAGAACAGGTCAAATCCCTGGTCAAATTGGTAGTCATAACGGTGCTACCCCTACTCAAGCAAAACAACAACAAAAGGCAGAAAGTTACCTTGATAAAATTGGCCGTAACTTAACTGATGAAGCTAAACAAGGTTTTCTTGATCCAGTTATTGGTCGTGATAAAGAAATTCAAGAAACGGCTGAAATTTTAAGTCGTCGAATTAAAAATAACCCAATCTTAGTTGGTGATGCCGGTGTTGGTAAAACTGCTATCGTTGAAGGTTTAGCTCAAAAAATTGTTAAGGGAGATGTTCCTGCAACAATTAAAGACAAACAAGTTATTTCAATCGATCTTTCTTCATTAGAAGCCGGTACTCAATACCGTGGTGCTTACGAAGAAAACATCCAAAAATTAGTTAAAGAAGTTAAAGAACGTAAGAACGTTATCTTATTCTTTGATGAAATTCACCAAATCGTTGGAGCAGGTGCTTCAGGTGACGAAACTGGTGGTAAAGGTTTATCAGATATCTTGAAGCCAGCTCTTTCACGTGGTGAAATATCTGTAATTGGTGCTACTACTCAAGACGAATACCGTAACACAATTATGAAAGATGCTGCTTTAGCACGTCGTTTCAATGATGTTGTAGTTAACGCTCCTAGCAAAGACACTACTTTTGAAATCTTAAAAGGAATTCGTAAATCATACGAAGATCATCATCAAGTTAAATTACCAGATGATGTTTTGAAAGCTGCAATTGAATACTCAGAACAATACATTCCTCAACGATCATTACCTGATAAAGCAATTGATCTTATCGATATGACGGCTGCTCATTTAGCTGCTAAGAACCCTGTTACTGACAAGGTTAGTCTTGAAAAAGAACTTAAAGCTGCTAAAGACCAAAAAGCTGCACACGCTAAAGCTGAAAAATTCGAAGAAGCTGCTAAAGATAAAGCTAAGATTGCTGAAATCGAAAAGAAACTTAAGAGTGAAACTGATGACACTGAAACACCAGTTGCTAAACCTTCTGATATTGCAGATTCAGTAGAACGTTTAACTGGAATTCCAGTATCACAAATGAGTACTGACGATATGGAACGTTTGAAGAGTATGGACAGTCGTTTGAAATCACACATCATCGGTCAAGATGAAGCTGTTGACGCTGTAGTTGATGCCATTCGTCGTAACCGTGCTGGTTTTGATGACGGTAACCGGCCAATCGGTTCATTCTTATTCGTTGGACCTACTGGTGTTGGTAAAACTGAATTAGTTAAACAATTAGCAAAAGACATGTTTAACGATGAAGATTCAATTATCCGTCTTGATATGTCAGAATACCAAGATGAAACTGCTGTCTCAAAGATGATTGGTGCTACTGCTGGTTACGTTGGTTACAACGATAACGGTAATACCCTTACTGAACGTGTAAGAAGAAATCCTTACTCAATCGTCTTACTTGATGAAATTGAAAAAGCTAACCCACAAGTTATTACCCTATTACTTCAAGTAATGGATGACGGTCGTTTAACTGATGGTCAAGGTAACGTGGTTAACTTTAAGAACACAGTTATCATTGCAACTTCAAATGCCGGATTCAGTAGTGATGCAATCACTAAGAACCAAAAAGAAGATATGAAGATTATGGATCGTTTAGCTCCATACTTCAGACCAGAATTCTTAAACCGTTTCAACGCTATTGTTGAATTCAGTCACTTAACTAAGGAAGACTTAAGCAAGATTGTTGATCTTATGATTGATAACTTGAACGACACCTTAGCAAGAAAAGACATGAAACTTGAAATCAGCGATGAAGTTAAAAACTGGTTGATGGAACAAGGTTACGATGAAGCAATGGGTGCTCGTCCACTCCGTCGTGTAATTGAACAACAATTACGTGATAAGATTGCTATGTTCTACTTGGATCACCAAGAAATTAAGAATATTAAAGCTGTTCTTGATCACAAGAATGACACAATTAAAATTGAAGCTAACGAAAAAGCAAGTAAATAATTAGCTGCTAGCTTAAAAGACATAACCATTTTGGTTATGTCTTTTTTGTTATATACTTATTTTAAAAACGATAAGGAATTATGTATGAAAATTAATAAGTTAAAAGTTTTTAAAATTGTTGCACTTGTTATAAGCTTGCTATTTAAAGATTATCAACCACAAATTGAAATGTTGTTTAACCCAAAAGAACGGAGCTTAGCTGTTGCACAAATTCCTGCCAGCTGTTCTTCTGCAGGATGATGCTGTACAGCATCGGGTCC
>ERZ773146.2885-NODE-2885-length-11256-cov-3.503884_pt1 | contig 11256 bp, 8 predicted proteins | sample MGYA00580847_ERZ773146 | MGnify/ENA primary metagenome ERZ773146 (study PRJEB29015, sample SAMEA2737830) | human gut metagenome | biome: human gut; feature: human-associated habitat; material: faeces | place: China | collected 2012 ...
CAGGGTCCACGTAACCAGTTTGCTGCGGATGAGCAACGAGAAGAAGATGGCTAACGAAAGCGTATTGGCCGCATGAGCCGAACAGAAGCTGAAACTCTTGAGGCGCATATTGTCAACCACCTGAACCGTATACTTGAACATCGGGTCGCTGGAAGGTCGCCATCTTTCAGCCAGCGGTTTGATGATTCCATCCACCAGTCCATCAGCCAGAAAGATACAGAGCACCGCTCCTCCAACCACGAGCGCAATCTGGCCCATCATCTCGTTGTTTCTTATCACAACAACGAAGAGGACGATATAAAGCGGAATCCATGTCCAGCCCGACGTAAGCGCCATTGCCATCTGATCGAGCCAGACATTCTCGCTGCCGTTAAACACATGCAACAGCTGCATGTCAAAATCTTGTATCCTACTAAAATCCATTCTCTTTATTTTAATCAGATTTTATCTTAATCAGATTTCCTCAATTGCCTTGGTCTCTATCCAGCCTTCTCTGCCGTCTCCTACCTTGATTCCACGCCAGCCTTTCATCGCCTTATCGGTAATGTCAACGCGGGTTCCTTCATGCAGCAGGAAGAGGTCAGCGCTCGTCTTGGATGGAGTTTTCTTCACATTGACAGAAGGAGCGATGATGATGGCTCCCGTACGGTTTATGAGCATCTGCCGCTGCTGGTAAGCAAAGAGATTGCTCAGCAGGAAGACTGCCACGAAGAAGATTCCACCGAAGAAACCAATCTTGCGCAACACAATATGCGAACCGAAGAGATAAACCAAGACCAGAACCAGCGCCATGATGATGGCTATGATGCCAGTCTTTGCCCAACAGTCAACACTCGTAAAGTTAACCAACGCCTTCCACCAGGTTACGAAGAACATCTCGCTTTCCGGAGTAATCTTATCGATGGTCTTGCTACGTGCAAACTGCAGGTTGAAGCTGATGTCTTCATCGCCTGGCGAGAGCAGATGGGCACGCTCATAATTGAGCACAGCCTTGGTAATATTGTCTGTACGGTAATAAGCATTGCCCAAGTTATAGTAAACTTCGGCAGAAACACCATAGTTGTTCAATATTTCCTCATAGTCGCGTATGGCCTGCTGATAATTACCTTTCTGATATTCCGTATCAGCATTGTTCTTGGTTACAGCGCCTGCAGAAACAGAGCAGCCTAACATCACCATGATCATCATGACGAACGAATATCCGGTTGCACTCTTCTTGCGCTGCTTACGCGTTGCATTGATAGCATTTTCTATATCCATAATAGCAGTCATTGCTGAGTCGAATGTACGGTTCATATTGCCGGCAGGGTCACCCGGCGCATAGCGTTCAAACTCACATTCATCGAGCGCAGTTGTAAACTTCTCGATAGTTCTCTCCTCTACACAATGTTTTTCGAGCATAGCCTGAATGTTTTCACGTGAGAGCTTTTCGGCAGGCATGTTGAGCTTGTAGCTTACATAGCCCCACAAAGCACGGAGCACTTCATCGTAGAATTCTTCCTGCTTGCCACCGAGCATCAGCAGATGAGCCTTCTTCAGGCGCTTGGTTGCTATCTTGTTTGCCTTGTTGGAACGGACCTTTACAAGGTCGGCATTCTCGAGAGCACGGCGGCGGAAGACGATGAGCAGGGCAAAGAAAGCTGCCAATGGAACCAGCAGACTGGTCCAGTAGCCGAAGCTTCCGTAGAACATATCGTCAATATCATGGAGCTTAGACTTGCCCAGTTTCAGCGCATGAATGTCCTTATCCTTGTTGCTGAAATCTGAGGTTTCATTGTCTGAAGTTCCATCGCCCTTCTCTACGTTCAGCGTAAACGGCTGGGTCTTGATTGTCTTATACTTGTTAGCCGAAGTATCATAATAGGTGAATTCTACCGCAGGAATGGTATAATTTCCCTGATTACGAGGCACAGCCAGGAAGTCATAAATCATATTGCCTTCTACTCCATTGGCTGTAAGGCGGGTCTTGTCTGTCACCTTCGCATCGTACTTGTCAAAATCCTTAGGGAAGGTTATGACAGGCTGCTTGAGCAACTTCAGGTTTCCGATTCCTCCTACCACTACACGAATGGTGATAGGTTCGCCAGCCTTTACTTCCTTCTTGTCGATGGAAGCAGTAATATTGAATTTACCTACACCGCCCGAGAAGTCGGCAGGGCGCTGAGGCAATGGATCAACCTGAATTTTCACACTAGGAGCTATAATATTTTTCTTTACTTCAACATAGCCGGAGCCACCATTGAAGAAAGCTTCCATCGGGTCAACGTTTCTGTTCTGCTGAACTACGATTCCCTTGAAAGTAATGGCTGGAATGGTGAGGTTTCCCGTCATCTGCGGATACATGACATACTGGCTCCATGTAACGCATCGGTAAGGTCGGCCGTTTACGGTTTCAGTATGGAAGGTCTTCTGCTGAGGCAGCGGAACTTCCTGGTTGTGGAATCCCTTCAGGTCAGGCATCTTGCCTTCCAGCTGGGTAAGGTCTACCTGCGTGTAAACCTTATAAGTAAGGAGCACCGGTTCCTGTTCGTGAACACGTCGCTTGTTGGCTGTAACCTTGATGAAGAGGTCGCGGCCTGATATTCTTGATGCGGCAGTTCGCATACGTGGTTCATTATAATCATTCTGTCCGTGCATGGAAGGTGCGCCGTTGTTGCGTGCAGCATGGCCAGAAACCGTAATCTTTACCGGATGGGAAGAGAGTTTCTTACCATTTACGATGGCATGAGAGGCACCAATGCCAAAGGTTCCGTTCTTAGCTGCGTAGAGCGTATAGGTAATGGTTACCGATGATGAAGAGGAAGTATGGCCATTGATCATCTGATAACTGGACTGCGATGAGGTGTAAGGACCTGCGATTACCTCAAGTCCTTCTCCTACTCCGCCCATGCGGAATTCCTCAACATCACGTGTATTGATGGTATAGGCCACACGGAAGTTTTCTCCCGCCGCCACGTGTGTTGGTGCCGACACACTGATATGCTGGGCTTTCAGCTGCAAACTGAAGCCCAGAAGCATTGCCCATATAATAATAAACCAACCTATATGTTTCATGTTCTATATTAATTATGCTCGTTGTATTATTTTACTTTTTACCAGTTTTTCTCATATTGCTTTCTGCGAGGCTGACTCATCGCTTTCTGCATCTTGCGCTTCGTATCCTTCTCCTGCTGGATGGCAGCGTTCAAGAGTTGTTCAGCATTATCTTTGCTCATCTTGTCCTGATTGTTCTGATTCTGCTGATTGTTCTTATTCTGGTTGTTCTTATTTTTATCGTTCTTGTTCTTGTCTTTATTCTGATCTTTGTTCTGATCCTTGTTCTGCTTATCTTTGTTCTTGTCCTTGTTTTTATTCTTGTTGTTCTTGTTCTTATCGTTCTGCTTGTTCTGCTTCTGGTTTTTAAGCAGTTTCTTGCAGAGGGCAAGATTATATCGGGTTGCATTGTCCTGCGGATTGCAGCGCAGGGCGTTCTCATAACATCCTATAGCCTGCGCATATTGCTGATGCTGCTGCATGACCACACCCATGTTGTGGTAACTTCTGGCGCGCCGAATCTTGTTCGTTTCCAGTTTCGAAGCATTCTCAAACTGTATCATCGCCATCGAATCCTTCTGCTGCATCATCAGGGCGCACCCCAGATTATAGACAGCCTGCGCATTCTTCTGGTTCTTGGAGATAGCCTTGCGATATTGCGTTTCGGCTGCAGCCCACTTCTGTTTATGATAGGCGCGGTTTCCCTGGCGGATGAAGTTGCGGTCGTTCTGTGCTCCCACCTTCGCCAAGCCCAGCACCATCAGGGCAAAAACCAATATATATCTTAAATATCTCATTCTTATTATATAATAATGTATAAACGTTTATCAGAAAGGGTTCTTGATGTCTTTCTTAAAAAACTTGATGTTTCTGAGCAGAGGATTCTTTACCTCAAGCAGACAGATTTCGATGATAAGCAACAGGATGACAAGAATACCTACTGCCTGGAACTGTTCATCATAAGCGCTGTAAACCACACTCGTCACATCGCCTTTCTGCAATTTGGCAATATCATCATTCAATGCTCTTTCCGCATCGCTGGTATTATCTACATGAATGTACTGACCCTTGCCTGCCTGGGCAAGCTCCTTGCACATCTGCTCATTCAGAGCGGTCATTACGGTATTGCCCGCATTGTCCTTCAGATAAGAGCCGTCGCCCATAGGGATTGGCGCTCCCTTGGTGTTACCTATGCCCAGGATAAAGACATTGATTCCTTTCTTGTTGGCAGCAGCTGCAGCCTCCTGTGCGCCAGGCTCATGGTTTTCGCCATCAGTAATTACGATGATGGCTCTGCCTACATTCTCCTGCTGGGTGAAACTCTTGGAAGCCAAATCGATGGCTGCTCCGATATTGGTTCCCTGGGTCTGGATAAGACCAGGGGTTATGTTCTGGAGAAACATTTTTGCCGAAACATAATCGGTGGTGATTGGCAACTGCACGAAAGCATCGCCTGCAAAGACGATGAGTCCGATTTTGTCGTTGTTAAAGTTGTCGACCAGATTTTCGATAAGCATCTTACTCTTGTCCAAACGGGATGGAACCACGTCCTGACAGAGCATGGAATTTGAAATATCGAGGCAGATGATGGTTTCAATACCATGTCGCTTATCGTGAGAAATCTTGCTGCCCATCTGCGGGCGAGCTACCATCACGATGAGAAGCGCCAAGGCTGCGAGCATCAGCACAAACTTAACTGAAGGGCGATATTTGGAGATGTTGGGCATGAGCTGTTTCAGAAGTTCCGGATCGCCGAGCTTCTTCAGTTTAGCCTTTCTTCTTCTCCATCCTATCAGTCTGATCAGAATCAGTACTGGTATTATCCACAACAGCCAGAGAAATATAGGATCTTCAAATCTTAACATTTTCTATTCTAATTATATCTTCTATTCGATTATCCGATAATCAGTAAAATATCTCCGATAACTGGTAAAATATCTCCGAAAGATAGCAGAATATCTCCGAAGGATAGCGGAATATCTCCGATAATCAGTAATGGCTCAGTATCCGGATTACGGAATTCTTCTGAACCAGGTGATGCGGAGCAGGATTTCTACCAGCAATACCAGGAGAGCTGCCAGGGCAAATGGCTGATAAGCTTCATATCGCTTAGCGAAATGCTTGACATTAAACTTGGTTTTCTCCAGTTTATCAATGTCCCTGTAAATCTTCTTCAGCTCGTTATTGTTCGTTGCGCGATAGAAATTACCCTCGGTTGTCTGCGCAATGTCGCTCAGCGTCTTCGTATCTATCTCTACCGGAATATTGACGTACTGTACTCCTCCTGCCACAGGCATTGGATAAGGAGCCACCTTGTTGGTTCCTACACCGATGGTGTAAACACGTATTCCGTAGCTTTTGGCAATCTCAGCTGCGGTCATTGGCGAGATTTCACCCATGTTGTTACTGCCGTCGGTAAGAAGAATCACAACCTTCGATTTTGACTTAGAATCCTTCAGGCGGCTCACGGCATTGGCGAGTCCCATTCCCACAGCAGTTCCATCGTCAATCAGTCCCCGGGCGGCAATATCCGTACGGGTTGCCTGCAAGAGGCGCAACAGACTGGCATGATCGGTTGTCATCGGGCACTGGGTGAAAGCTTCACCTGCAAAGATAGTCAGACCGATGTTGTCGTTCGGTCTTCCCGAGATAAATTCTGTTGCCACATCCTTAGCCGCTTCCATACGGTTTGGTCTCAAATCTTCGGCAAGCATAGAGGTGGAAACGTCCATTGCCAACATAATGTCAATGCCTTCTACCGTCTTGTTGTCCCAAGCCGTATGCGTCTGCGGACGAGCCATCGCACAGACGATGAGCACGAAACAGATGCATCTCAGCACCATTGGCAGATGGATGAGACGCACACGCAGGCTCTTCGGAGCATATTGATACTTTTTCGTGTCGCTCATGCGCATGGTTGGCGCATTCTTCTTCCTGTAGAGGAAATACCATAATATATAAGGCATCAGCAACAGGAGCAACAGAAAATAGCCTTTACTTGCAAATTCCATTTCTATATTTTTCTATTTATAGCCAGGCAAAGAGTTTCGGAATAAACCGCTTTGCCCGGCGAAACGTTTCATAAGAACACCCTGCTTTACATCAGCAGCATGGCTGACTGGTAAATGATGTAACCCAACAGAGCCAGACCTACGATAGCTCCTATCCAGAGGAGCGACTTGATGAGGCGGCGCTGAGATTGCGTCTTCTGCTCTTCGTTGGTCAGCTGCGGAACCACCTTTTCTTCAGTAGGTTTCTCATCTGTCTTGGTCTGGTCGATGAAGTTGATGGCATTCACCAGGTTTGCATCGTTCTCATTCACCAGGGTTTCATATTTGGCAAACTTCACGAGATCGGCAGTCTGGAAGAGTTCCTTCAGTTCATCAATCATCTTCTGGTCGCCTGCTTCGCGCAAACGTTCGATGATTTCCATACTGGTCATTTCCATCGCATTGAATCCGAAACGGCTCACGATATATTCTCTCAGCGTATTGGTAAGCTGGGTGTAGTAAGCCTTCTGTGTTTCCTGATTCTCTACGTGCTGCTGCTTGATGACGTTGATTTGATTCAGCGCCTTTTCATGAGCCGGAACACGTTTTACGATGCGGATATGGGTGATAATCGGCTTGTTGTTTTTCAGTCTGTTGCGCAGATAAAGCCATGCGCCACAGAGTATTAACAGCAATAGGCTCAACCAGAACTGCGCACTCCATTCGCTCCAGGAGAAAGGATTGTCCTGAACATCCTTAGGCGGATAAAACTGGTTGGGATGAACCGTATCTACAGGAACGGTGAGCACCTTCAGCGCAAGCTGGTTGCCATGACAGTTCTTGCCGTTTACCTTCACATTGAGCGCAGGAATCACGTACACCTTTTCATCAAATGAAGTCAACGTATAGTCGCGGCTCACCACCATGCGGTCGTCGCCTATGTGCGAAGTGTCGCCCTTACTCTGCTCTACCACTTCCACTCCCGGCGTAATTTGCTGCTGCGGCTTGAAAGATGGCAGTTCCACCTTATCGCCCTGCTTGACCGAAGCTTTCAGATGCAGCACGGTCTGCTGTCCTATCAGTATCTGCAGCGAGTCGATGCGTTGCTCTACCTGCTGGGCTTGAGCTAAGCCTGAGCACCCCAGGAGAACGAGCGACAATATGATATTCTTTACTTTAAACATAGTTTCTTTACTTTGAGCTTTCGGTTTATCAGCCCCTCTGCTTGAAAAGCATCAGGAGCGCCTTCGAGAAGTCCTCGTTAGTGGCAATCGAAGTCCAGTCGACCTTACTTTTTGCAAAGTCGGTTTTCAGATTCTCCTGCTGCATCAGCCATTGCTGGGTATGAGCCATTCGCAGTTTCTTCGAACTTGTATCAATATACATTTCGTGCCCGGTTTCTGCGTCCATCACCTTGAGCAGTCCTACGTCAGGCAGCACCTTGGCACGCGGGTCGTAAACCTGGATGGCTACTACATCATGTTTTTGGTTGGCAATCTGCAGCTGATGCTGGAAATCCTTATGATCGTAGAAGTCGCTGATTACGAAAGCTGTGCAGTGGCGTTTCATCACGCGGGTGAAATATTCCAGGGCGCAGCCGATGTCGGTACGCTGGCTTTGCGGCTGGAAGTTGAGCATTTCTCTGATGATATAGAGAATATGCTTTCTTCCTTTCTTAGGCGGAATGTACTTCTCGATACGGTCAGAGAAGAAGATGACACCTATCTTGTCATTGTTCTGAATGGCACTGAAGGCGAGTGTGGCAGCAATCTCAGTAGCCAGATCGCGCTTCATCTGCTTCATCGTACCGAAATCGAGCGACCCGCTGACGTCTACGAGCAGCATCACCGTCAGTTCCCTTTCCTCTTCAAACACCTTGACGTAAGGCTTATGAAAGCGGGCGGTCACGTTCCAGTCGATGTCTCTCACATCATCGCCATACTGATATTCGCGCACCTCGGCAAAGGCCATTCCCCTACCCTTGAAGGCAGAATGATACTGACCAGCGAAGATGTTCTGACTCAGTCCGCGAGTCTTGATTTCTATCTTCCGAACCTTTTTTAAGATATCTTGTGTATCCAAAATCCTAAACTATTAACTATAAACTATAAACTGTTAACGATCAAGGCACTTCCACCTTATTAATGATGCGGCTCACGATTTCCTCGCTTGTCACATTGCTTGCCTCAGCCTCGTAAGAAAGGCCGATACGATGGCGCAATACGTCATGGGCTACAGCTCTTACATCTTCTGGAATCACATAGCCGCGATGCTTGATAAACGCATAGGCTCTGGCTGCCTTGGCAAGAGAGATGCTGGCACGAGGACTGCCGCCGAAGGTAATCATGTCTTTCAGCTCGCCCAGTCCGTAGCGCTCAGGATAACGTGAAGCAAAGACGATATCGGCAATATACTGCTCAATCTTCTCATCGAGATAAACCTCGTTTACTATCTTGCGAGCCTTCAGAATCTCCTCGGCAGATGTTACAGGAGTAACCTCAGGAAGTCCACCCTGAATATTCTCGCGGATGATGAGTTTCTCCTCTTCCAGTGTAGGATAATCGATGATTACCTTCAGCAGGAAACGGTCTACCTGTGCTTCAGGCAACTGATAGGTTCCTTCCTGCTCGATAGGGTTCTGTGTAGCCATTACCAGGAACGGACTAGGCAGTTTGAAGGTTTCATCGCCAATGGTAACCTGATGTTCCTGCATGGCTTCGAGCAGCGCACTCTGCACCTTGGCTGGAGCACGGTTAATCTCATCTGCCAAAACGAAATTGGCGAAGACAGGACCGCGCTTTACATGGAAAGCCTCGTCTTTCTGTGAATAAATCTGAGTACCCACCACATCGGCAGGCAACAGGTCAGGAGTAAACTGAATGCGGCTATAGTCGGAGCTGATAAGCTGTGACAATGTCTTGATTGCAAGTGTCTTCGCCAGACCAGGTACACCCTCAAGCAGGATATGACCATCAGAGAGAAGACCGATAAGAAGGCAATCTACGAGGTGTTTCTGACCTACGATTACCTTATTCATGCCCATTACCAAATTGGTAACAAACTGACTTTGTTGTTCTATCCGGATATTCAATTCGCGGATATCAATAGCTTCTGCCATAATTCTATATTTTTACGTTTAATTTCTTAATTCAAACAATATATTTCCAAAACTAAACGCAAAAGTACTCAAATTAAGCCACAAAAGCGAAAAAACCTATCTAAATAATATTAAAAATGTTTCATAAAAGCTATTTTTAGGTTCTTTTAAAGAATAGCTTTTATGAAACAAACGAGATTTCAAATATTTTATCTGTTTTTATGCTTCATGTACCATGGATGAACCAAGAAATTGTACACCAGCAACGATACGATTGTAAAAAGAAGCGCATAGTGCAACATCCCTGATTCAACCATATTATATACAGGATGATCTACGTCAAAATGCGCTCTTGCCGGAAGATTATGGAACAGGAATCCGAGACCGAGTCCCAAGCTCAATCCCAATTCCCAAGCCAGGAAGAACGAATTCACGCTCGTGCCGCGCTGGCAGTGTTTGGCAAGTTTGATATAGAAGAGCAGGAAACGGCTTCCGATGATTCCCAAGCTGAAACCCAGCAAGGTTGGAACCACGATTTCTACAGCAAACTCCTGACTTCCGAACGAAATCAGTTCAGCAGAAGCCAACAATATCAGACCTACGATTATCTGACTCTTCAGATCTGCATCAGCAAAGACAAACTTTTCTGCCAGAAACGCCAAGACCAATCCTCCGAAAATCATCAGAAAGTTACCAGTAGAATGAGGCACAGAAAAGTATAATCCCGCAGAAAAAGTAATCAGGATGATATTGACAAACAGCGGAGTTCCCTGTGGCAGATAGAAGCGGTCGAGGCTGAAAACCTTGATTCCTTCGGCAGGCGCCTTGAAAGGAAACTTGGCGCGAGAAACCAGCACGAAGGCTCCCAAAGCCAGCAACGAAGCCGTAGGGAAAACATAGGCCATGCCGAAATAGTTGTAAACAAAATATGCCACCAAGGGGCCTATGGCTATCGAAAAGCGGGCAAACCAGGAGGTAATGTAATTAGCCTCGGTGCGCTGGAAAGACTCGCAGGAATCAATAACCAGCGTACTGGCAAGCGACATCTGAGCCAGCCCCAGAAATGCTCCCAACAGGAAACGGACCGCCAGGAGAATCTCAAAAGGAAACCTGATGTTCCAGAACGTATCCAGATAGTAAAGAACCGAAAGGCAAACAACCACACCTAAAATGGAAAGCTGACAGACCATATTCCTGCGGTAGCGCTGCACCAGATAAGAGCAGAAGCCGCCAAACAGGAAAAGTCCCAAGCCGTATGCAAGAAGCACACACCCTATCTGCCACATCTGATACTTCTCCTGAATCAGGAAATAAGGAATGGCAAAAATGAGCATGTACACACTCGACATCAGCAAGAGGTTGGCAAAGCATAATCGCCAGAAGTCCTTGTGCCACAGCTTGATATGTACTGGTGTATTTTGTGTATCCATTATTCTAAACTCTTTTATGAATCTATCGTATTTATACTCTCTTACACTTCGCTAAAAAGAGAGTTAATGTTAGTAACTCTCTTCAGTGCTAGGATAATCTACGGTCTTCACCGCATCAATATAAGCCTTCACACCCTTGGTCATTTCCTCGCCTACCTGAGCAAAGTGGCGCAGGAACTTAGGCTTGAAGCCCTGTGTCATTCCGAGTGCATCAGCATAAACCAGAACCTGTCCGTCGCAGCCGTTACCAGCACCGATTCCAATCGTTACAGCCTTTACCTTCTTGCTTACTTCAGCAGCAAGCTTAGCAGGAACCTTCTCCAGCACGATGGCAAAGCAGCCTGCTTCATCCAGCGCAATAGCATCGCTGATAAGTTTCTGTGCCTCAGCCTCTTCCTTGGCACGAATGCCATAACCGCCAAACTTGTTCACGCTCTGCGGGGTAAGTCCGAGATGACCATGAACAGGAATACCTGCATTAACCAGCGCCTTAACCGTGTCGCAGATTTCTACGCCACCTTCCAGTTTCAGGGCGTCTACCCCCGTCTCCTTCATCATGCGGCAAGCATTGCGCAGCGCCTCTTCCTTGCTGATCTGATAGCTGCCGAAAGGCATGTCGCAAACCACGAAAGCATGCTGGCAGGCACGGGCCACGGTTCTGCATGAAGGCTACTGGCTCGAAGGCGATGTTCTGGTAAACTTTCTT
>ERZ773146.2887-NODE-2887-length-11252-cov-8.034206_pt1 | contig 11252 bp, 7 predicted proteins | sample MGYA00580847_ERZ773146 | MGnify/ENA primary metagenome ERZ773146 (study PRJEB29015, sample SAMEA2737830) | human gut metagenome | biome: human gut; feature: human-associated habitat; material: faeces | place: China | collected 2012 ...
AAGTCAGCCGGCAAAAAGTTTGCGGCAGATAATGTTAGATATTGTAATAGATTTTATTAATCAAAAAGCTGGTGGTGGAACTAAATACATTAATCAAAGAGATAGCGAATTTTTGGGTGCTTTTTTACAGGAAGAAAATTATAGAAGAGAATTTACAGATGCTTTAAGAGATTATGTGGACATGGGCAATGCTAAATATGGAATTTATACAGATAAGATATATCAAAGTATTTTTAGAGAAAAAGCGAAGGAATATCGCCAGATTTTAAAGCTTTCTGATAATGAAAAAGTGAGAGATACCTTTTATTCAGAAATTCTTACACTTATAGCATCATATGAATGCGGATTAGCAGATATGATAAAACAACAGTCAGAGAGTCTTGGTCATAAGTTGAATAATTGGGAGATGGCTGATTTATTTAAAGCATTTGAATCACTGCCTTTGTGGAAACCATTAATTATACAAGCAAGAACTAAAATGGCAAGTCGAGATATGGCATTAAGAGAGGCATTCCATTATCAATTAGAAGAATATATAAAGCCATTGTCTGGTGAAGAATATGAAAAATTCTTAGGAGCGGCAGGAGATGAACTTGAAAAATTAATGGCAGAAAACAAAGATGTATTAAGAAGATTAAAGGAGAGTGAATAATGTCAAATTACATATATATCACTCCCGAACAGGCAAGGATAACGCATGAGAAAACGATTGAATATAGTGGAGGTGGAACGCTTGAAGAACTCGACTTCGGACGGTTAGAAAGTGTTTTATACAACATACAAAATGATGAATGGTATCCTAGATTTGTAGATAAGTTGACCCATTTGTTTTTCTGCACATGCCAATTCCATTGTTTTGCAGATGGAAATAAAAGACTGGCAATTACACTGTCAACACTTTTTTTGCTTTTAAATGGTTATATGTCAATAGCCGCTACATTTTTGCAAAAAACAGAAAATATTAGCTTGAATGTAGCAGCAAGTAAAATAGATAAAGAATTATTACATAAAATTATTAAATAAAATGGTTTCACGTGGAACTAAAATTTATATAACTATACTAATCTAGTTAAAAATGACTAATTTTACAATTGAACATAGTTTCATGATCTGGTTATCGAAAAGTTGTAATATGATTCGATTAAATTTAATTTCTAACTAATAAAAAAGAGCTTACACCAATATAATATCGGCATAAGTTCCTAAATATCGTCTAAATTATTCTATAGAATCAAATTAAGTCATCTTTTTACTACTATGTAGTATTCCCTAAAATATTCCGATTGAAAAATTAGAATTAAATTGGAGACTATTTTTTAATTCAATAATCCCTTTCTTTTCCTGCAAAATTCCATTACTATCTTTTGTATCAGCAATTCCCCACCAGGGTTCCAAGCAAACGAAATCGGCATTTTTGATTGACCAAAATCCAATGTATTGACAATCATCAGCTGCCAATGAAACTCCATGGTCTGATTTATCGGATTGAAGCATTACCATGCTTTTTTTGTTTTCCCCAATATCAAAAATCTTAGCATCATTTTTAAACAAATCATGTGATAACTGAACAGGACTATCTAATGGATCATCTTTAGACATACCGCTTAGCCCATCTGAATTAATTTGCATTAAATCAAATTTTCTTCTAGGAGCAGCAACTACATAATAATCTTCAAACTTTTCTTTTCGTGGCAGAAGTGGAATATTAAATCCAGGATGCGCACCAATTGAAAAATACATGTTATTTTTTCCAGTATTAATAACGTTAATTGAGACATCAATATTATTTCTAATCAATTTATACGTAACACTTAATGTAAAATCAAAAGGATAAATTTTTCTTGTTTCTTCATTGGATGTAAAAACAAATTTTGCCTCAGTTTCAGTCTTTTCAACAACATCAAAATTATTATCACGAGCAAAGCCGTGTTGTGTCATATGATAAGTTTTACCGTTATAGTTATAACAATCATTTTTTAGTTTACCCACAATTGGGAAAAGAATCCCTTACTGCCGTCTCCAAAAAACGATTCATCAATCATGCCCAGAACATCCCGGTAAGATACCCCGCTCGCGTAGGACTCGCGTGCTTTCTCGAACTTGCTCATCGGGATCTCCCCTTGTGTATAGCACTTGTATCTGCTGCATCTGGGCAAATACTCTTGAATGATCCGGGCTTTCGCCTTCTTTTTGTCTTCTGCCATACTTGCACCTTCTCCATTTCTACATTCGACATCGTTCGCAGTTTTCTCCTGCCCGCAGATGCCATCTCCCAATAGCTATATTATACTATCAGTCTCTATGCAAATCCATCGGCAAAATTCCAGAAAATCCGGTCGATTCTTTTACAGCACCCACACACCATCACGGAACAGGTCAACCGTATGTCCATCGCGGCACTTGCCGGTAATATGGCTGTCCTCGGCACCCACCATGACGTCCTCGTGGATGGCGGACTGGTTCATGCCCCGGGCCAGCAGCTCGTCCTTGCTCAGGCGGGTGCCGTTCTCGGTGGTGCCGGGATAGCTGGCACCAAAGGCGATGTGACAGGCGGCGTTCTCATCGAAGAGGGTGCTGTAGAACAGCGCGCCGCTGCGGTTGATGGGGCTGGATGCCGGCACCAGCGCCACTTCGCCGATGCTCCGTGCGCCCTCGTCGGTGTCCAGCAGCCGGCCCAGAAGCTCTGCGCCCTCGTCTGCACCGTGCTCCACGACGCGGCCATCCTTGAAGGTGACATGGAAGCCCTTGATGAGCTGGCCGTTGAAGACGTAGGGCTTGGTGCCGTAGACGATGCCGTTCACCTTGTCCTTGTGGGGTGCGGTGAAGACCTCTTCGGTGGGGATGTTGGGCAGGAAGACCACGCCCTTTTCACTGACGCTGGCAGCACTCTCCCAGGTAGCCTTGTCGGCGATGCCGACGGTCAGATCCGTGCCGTTGCTGCTCTCGAAATGGACGCTCTCGAGGTCGAGGGCGTTCATCTTGTCCTTCAGGCCGGTGAGACGGTCGAGGTGAGCCTTCCACTCGTTGACGGGGTCGCCGCCCGTCACGCGGCAGACATCGAAAATGAGCTGCCAGAGCTTCTCGATGGCCGCAGCCTCGTCCAGCTCCGGGAACATCTTTTTTGCCCACGGGGCGCTGGGCATGGCGGCGATGGACCACTGGACGCGGTCGTTCATGGTGTACTCGCGCCACGGAGCCATGAACTTGCGCTGACCGGCGTTCACCCGGCTGATTTTCGCGCCGTCCAGACCGGCGTAGACTTCCGGGTCATCGGCGAGGATATGCAGCACGCAAACCCCGCCCTCACTCTCGGCGTAGTCGAGATAGCGGCGCAGCTGCCAGGACTTGAAATCGCTCAGGGCTTCCTCGCTGCCCAGTTCCATCCGGCTGCGGGAAACGTCGTTGTCGCTCCAATTCACCAGCACGTCACGGGCGCCGGCCTCGTAGGCACTGCGCACGCACAGACGGGCCAGCGGTGCGGCCTCGAGGCAGCAGTTGATAACAAGGGTCTGGCCCGGCTGGGGATTGACACCCACCCGGACGATGAAATCGGCATATTTTTTCAGAAGAATAGTAAAGTTTTCCACGGAATATCCTTTCTGCCGTGCAAACCACGGCGGTGCATTTTCTATCTGACAGTATAACCGTTCCCGGGCGAATTGTCCACCCGATAAAAACAAAACAGACGCCTCTTCCGGTTGAAAAAACCACGAAACGTCTGTTATACTATCATTCGAGAGTGCTGTCTACATACGGCAGGCGGTCTACACCTTTCCGGTCCTGCGTCGGGAAGGCGAACATTTTTGTTATGCCCCCGACGCTCCACAGCGAAAGGGGTGATGCTTCATGACGCTTTTGGAAACTTTAGCTCTTCTCACGTTGCTTGCAACTGTGGGTTTTGGGATGTTCGATATTGCGTATAAAATCTTCAATAACAAAAAATGACCGCCGTGCCTACCAAACTCGTGCGGTCATTCTTTGTGATTGACTTGCCGGAAAGGTACTGACCGTTTGCCAGACAGCACTCTCTTCGTTTATATAATACCACAGCCCCGCCGAAATTGCAACGGCGGGGCTGTTTTTTCACTCACAAAAGTGAGTTTTTATCAGAACTCGATCTTGCTCTCGATGTAGCTCTTCAGCTCGGAGATAGGCATACGAACCTGCTCCATGGTGTCGCGGTCGCGGACGGTGACGCAGTTGTCGGCCACGATGCCCTTGGCCTCGTCGCCCACGGTGTCGAAGTCCACGGTGATGCAGTACGGAGTACCGATCTCGTCCTCACGGCGGTAGCGCTTGCCGATAGAACCGGTATCGTCGTAGTCCACCATGAAGTACTTGCTCAGCTCATTGCGGATCTCCATTGCCTTGTCACCCAGCTTCTTGCTCAGGGGCAGGACAGCGCACTTATAGGGAGCCAGAGCCGGGTGCAGATGCAGGACGGTGCGGATGTCCTCCTTGCCCTTGCTGTCGGTCAGGTGCTCCTCATCATAAGCCTCGCACAGGAAGGCCAGAGCCACGCGGTCACAGCCCAGAGACGGCTCGATGACATAGGGGATGTAGTGCTCGTTGGTCTCGCTGTCGAAGTACTCGAGGCTCTTGCCGGAGGCTTCCTGATGACGGCTCAGGTCGTAGTTGGTGCGGTCTGCAATGCCCCACAGCTCGCCCCAGTCGGTGAACGGGAAGGCGTACTCGATATCGGTGGTAGCGCGGCTGTAGAAGGCCAGCTCTGCAGGCTCGTGGTCACGCAGGCGCAGGTGCTCCTTCTTGATGCCGAGGCTCAGCAGCCAGTTCTCGCAATAGTCCTTCCAGTAGGCGAACCACTCGAGGTCGGTGCCGGGCTTGCAGAAGAACTCGCACTCCATCTGCTCGAACTCACGGGTACGGAAGGTGAAGTTGCCCGGGGTAATCTCGTTTCGGAATGCCTTGCCCACCTGGCAGACGCCGAAGGGCAGCTTGCGGCGGGTGGTGCGCTGGATGTTGGCAAAGTTGACGAAGATGCCCTGTGCCGTCTCGGGACGGAGGTAGCAGGTGGAAGAGCTGTCCTCGGTGACGCCGATGGCGGTCTTGAACATCAGATTGAACTTACGGATGGGGGTGAAGTCGTGCTTGCCGCAGACGGGGCAGACAATATCCTCGTGTTCAGCGATGAAAGCGTCCATCTCGTCAAAGCTCATGGCATCGACGTTGACCTCGGGGTGCTCGTCGCCGATAAGCTTGTCGGCACGGTGGCGGGCCTTGCAGGCGCGGCAGTCCAGCAGCGGGTCCGAGAAACCGGCAACGTGGCCGGTGGTGATCCAGGTCTGAGGGTTCATGATGATGGCGGCATCGAGGCCCACATTGTAGGGGCTCTCCTGCACGAACTTTTTCAGCCATGCCTTCTTGACGTTGTTCTTGAACTCGACACCCAGAGGGCCGTAGTCCCAGCTATTGGCCAGACCGCCGTAGATCTCGGAACCGGGGAACACATAACCACGGTTCTTGCAGAGATTGACGATCATATCAAGGGTCTTTTCGCTCTGTTCCATTGTAATAACATCCTTTCCGTCCGCGGCTGGCTTGCCGTGTCGTGTGTGTTGTTTCGGGCAGCTTTCCCCACTGCCGCGTACCTCTACTTTATCATGTTTTCTTCTTTTTGTAAAGCAAAAGGCCGCTGCATTTCTGCAATGGCCCTTTCTTTCTGAGAAACAGGCGGGGTGACGTTTCCCGCATCTCCTAACACCGGGCGACGGCTGCCTGTTCCGTCCTCTGTTTCTCTTTGCAAGTTTTACTTATGATACTTCATACCGGCATTGATGGTACAGGCCCGGTAGATCTGTTCGGTCAGCACCAGGCGGGCCAGCTGATGGGGCATGGTGATGCGGCCCATACTGAATCTGAGGGCTGCGGCTTTTTTCACCTCATCGGACAGGCCGTGGGAGGAGCCGATGACGAACGCCACATCCCCTGCCCCGCTGTTTGCGCGGTCGGCCAGGAACTGCGCCAGCTCATCGGAGGAGATCTGCCTGCCCTCAATGCACATGGCAACGATGGCAGCACCCTTGCGGACGTTGGAGAGGATGGCTTTTCCTTCCTTATCCAGTGCTTTTTTCACCACAGCATCGGAGGCATTTTTCTCCTCGATCTTTTCCTCCGGCAGCTCGATGATCCGGAATGCCGCAAAGGCAGCCAGACGCTTCTGGTACTCTGCCACGCCCTCGGCAAAATATTTTGCGTTCATTTTACCAATACAGATCAGGTCAATGTTTTGCATTGGGTCGTCCTTTCTTGCATATCATCATGTTCTTTGTGAAAACAAACCCTCTCAGGCGCTCCCCGCCAGCGTCCTCGCCCTCTCAGTCACCTGCGGTGACAGCTCTCCCAAAGGGAGAGCCAAGGACGTAGAGGAAACGCTTCTTGCCTCTCCCTTTGGGAGAGGTGGCAAATCCGTCAGGATTTGACGGAGAGGGCGAGCACGCTGCCCTTTACAGCAGGCTCATCTGCTCGCCCTCGTCCTCGGCGCGGATGAGCGCGCCGGTGGCGGGCAGGCTGCGGACACGGTAGCGGTGGGGGTTGGCAAGCTCTAGCGTTTCCGCCGGGACGACAGATGCAATGGTCTGGTTCTTTTTCAGGGTCACAACAGCAACACCCTGGCTGTCGCGGGTGGTCTTGGCAGCGATCTGCGCCGTGTTGACCAGCAGCATCCGGCCTGCGCTGGTGCGGATGGCCAGCTCCGTGTCCTCGGGCAGGAAGAGCAGCTTTGCCAGCGGCTCCTTGTCGGAGTAGGCCTTGAGCAGCTTGCGGCGGTTCTGCTTGGTGGCGTAAGAGGCCAGCGGGATCTTTGCGCACTTGCCGCCCGCAAAGAAGAAGAGGACATAGCCGCTGTAATCGCCCGTGATGACCATAGCGAGGATGTTCTCGCCCTCATCCATTCCCAGACGGCCCGGCAGGTAGATGCCCATCTGGGCCACCTTGCCGTCCTCCAGCTCGTTCAGGCGCACCTTGTACACCTGCTGTTTGTCGGTAAAGAAGAGGGCCTCCACGTTGTTCCGCGTCTCCACCTGATGGATGATCTCATCGCCCTCTTTCAGCTTGTGGGCACCGGCGGTGCGCAGGCTCTGGGGCGGGATCTTTTTCAGGTAGCCCTCACGGGTGAAGAACACGGTAACGGGATAATCCGGGATGGATTCCTCTTCGGCACCGCTCTCCTCCTCGGGCAGATCATACAGGATCTCGCTGCGGCGGGGCTGTGCGTACTTTTTGGCCACATCGTTCAGTTCATTGATGATGATACGGCGGATGCGGGCAGGCTTTGCCAGAATATCGTTCAGGTCGGCAATGTCCTTTTCCAGCTGCTCGATCTCACCCGTCCGCTTGAGGATATACTCCCGGTTCAGGTGACGCAGCTTGATCTCAGCCACATAGTCGGCCTGCACCTCGTCGATGCCAAAGCCGATCATCAGGTTGGGCACCACCTCGGTCTCCTCCTCGGTGGTGCGGATGATATGGATGGCCTTATCGATATCCAGCAGGATGGCGGCAAGGCCCTTGAGCAGGTGGAGCCGCTTTTCCTTGCCGTGGAGATCGTAGTAGGTGCGGCGGCGGACACACTCCATCCGGAAAGCGGTCCACTCCTGCAGGATCTCCCGCACACCCATGACCCGGGGCTGACCGGACACCAGCACGTTGAAGTTGCAGCTGAAGCTGTCCTCCAGCGGGGTGGTCTTGTAGAGCTTGGCCATCAGCTTTTCCGGGTCCACGCCGCGCTTGAGGTCAAGGGTCAGCTTGAGGCCGTTCAGGTCGGTCTCATCCCGCATATCGCTGATCTCTTTGATCTTGCCCGCCTTGACCAGTTCGGCGATCTTGTCCATGATGGCTTCCACGGTGGTGGTGGGCGGGATCTGCGTGATCTCCAGCATATTCTCGCCGGGCACCACATTGTACCGGGCACGCACCTTGATGCTGCCCCGGCCATTCTCATAGACCTCCCGCATCTGGGCCTCATCGTACAGGATCTGGCCGCCGCCCACGAAATCCGGGGCAGGCATGGTGGTGGAGATATCGTGTTTGGGATCCTTCATCAGGGCCACGGTGGTGGCGCACAACTCTGCCAGATTGAAGGAGCAGATGTTGCAGGCCATGCCGACTGCAATGCCCAGGGTATTATTGGCCAGAATGGTGGGGAAGGTCACGGGCAGCAAGGTCGGCTCGGTGGTGGTGCCGTCGTAGTTGGGCACAAAGTCCACGGTCTCCTTATCGATATCCCGGAACAGTTCCTCGCAGACTCCCTCGAGCTTGGCCTCGGTATAACGGGCAGCGGCGCAGGACATATCCCGGCTGTACGCCTTGCCAAAGTTGCCCTTGCTGTCCACAAAGGGCACCAGCAGGCTCTCGTTGCCCCGGCCCATGCGCACCATGGTATCGTAGATAGCGGCATCACCGTGGGGGTTCAGGTGCATGGTGCTGCCCACGATGTTGGCCGACTTGGTGCGGGCACCCTTCAGCAGGCCCATCCCGTACATGGTGTACAGCAGCTTGCGGTGGGCGGGCTTGAAGCCATCGATCTCGGGCAGGGCGCGGGAGACGATGACGCTCATTGCGTAGGGCATATAGTTGGTCTCCAGCGTGCTGGTAATGGGATCTTCCAGCACACTGCCCGCGTTCAAGATCTCAACGCCATCGCCCAGCTGCGGGCGGACAGGCTTGGTCGTTTTTTTTGTTGTTCGTTTTGCCATTTTTGCTCCTCTATATCAGCATCTATATCCCGGATCCAACCCCTCAGTCTCGCATACGCTCGACAGCCCCCCCTAATAGTGGGGCCCTTGGCATAGAGGGGAACTCGCAGGGCGTTCCGCAACGCCAGGGCCTCCCCTACTAGGGGAGGTGGCAATGCAAAGCATTGACGGAGGGGTTTATCTCGTCAGCTCACATCCAGATCATCCAGATATTCCGCGCCGTGCTGTGCAATATGCTCCTTGCGTCCGGCAAGGTTATCTCCCAGCAGCAGGTCAAACACCCGGGCCGTTTCCTCCACGTCCGTGGGCAGCACCTTGATCAGGCGGCGGCTCTCGGGGTTCATGGTGGTCAGCCACATCATCTCCGGATCGTTTTCGCCCAGACCTTTGGAGCGCTGGATGGTATACTTTTTGTCGCCGATCTCCTTCAGGAAAGCTGCCTTTTCCGGCTCGGTGTAGGCAAAATAGGTGTGGTCCTTTGTGGTGATCTCATACAGCGGCGATTCCGCGATATAGACATAGCCCTCGTTGATCAGAGTGGGGGTCAGCCGGTAGAGCATGGTCAGCACCAGCGTGCGGATCTGGTAGCCGTCCACGTCAGCATCGGTACAGATGACGATCTTGTTGTAGCGCAGGTTATCAATGTTGAAGGTGGCAAGCTCCTTGTTGTGCTTGCCGCCCAGCTCCACGCCGCAGCCCATGACCTTGATGAGGTCCACGATGACGTCCGACTTGAAGATGCGGGCATAGTCGGCCTTGAGGCAGTTCAGGATCTTGCCGCGGATGGGCATGATGGCCTGATATTCACTGTCGCGGCTGGTCTTGACCGCACCCATAGCCGAATCGCCCTCGACGATATACAGCTCACGACGGGAGGCGTCCTTGGTGCGGCAGTCCACGAACTTCTGCACCCGGTTCGCGAGGTCGATTTGGGTCGAGAGTGTCTTTTTGATGCTCTGGCGCGTTTTTTCGGCGTGCTCACGGCTCTGCTTGTTCACCAGCACCTGCTGACAGATTTTCTGGGCCTCATCGGGCTTTTCGAGGAAGTAGACTTCCAGATAGTGCTTGAGGAAGTCGGTCATGGCCTGAGAGACGAACTTGTTGGTGATGGCCTTTTTGGTCTGGTTCTCATAGCTGGTGCGGGTGGAGAAACTGGACGAAACGTACACCAGACAGTCCTGCACATCCTGAAAGCTGATGGCGCTCTCGCCCTTTTTGTAGAGGTTCTTATCCTTCAGGTACTTGTTGATCTGGTAGACGAAGGCCGTGCGGACGGCGTGCTCCGGGCTGCCGCCATGCTCCAGCCAGGACGAGTTGTGGTAGTATTCCAGCAGCTGCACCTTGTTGGAGAAGCAGAACGCCGCGCTCATCTTTACCTTATAGTCAGGCTGGTCTTCGCGGTCACGGCCAGTAGCTTCGCTCTCGCAGCTGAACACCGGGGTCAAGCTGTCCTCGCCCGCCGTCTCAGCTACATAGTCGGCGATGCCGTGCTCATAGCACCAGCTCTCCTTCCACGGCTTGCCGGTGGCGGGGTCTTTCTCCTTTTCGTCGGTAAAGTTGAGGGTCAGGCCCGCGTTGACGACAGCCTGACGGCGGAGGACATCTTTATAGTAGCTGCCGGGGACGTCGATGTCGGTAAAGACCTCATCGTCCGGCTTCCAGTGGATGATGCTGCCGGTGCGGCGGCCCTTGTAGGGTTCTTTGTGCAGGCCGCCCACATTCTCGCCCTTCTGGAAGTCGAGGTGGTAGTGGAAGCCGTCGCGATAGATGTCAGCAGTCATCCATGCCGAGGCGTACTGGGTGGCGCAGAGGCCCAGACCGTTCAGGCCGAGGCTGAATTCATAGTTGTCCTCGCCCTCGCCGTACTTGCCGCCTGCGTACATCTCACAGAACAGCAGCTCCCAGTTGTAGCGCTCTTCACCCTTGTTCCAGTCCACGGGCATACCGCGGCCAAAGTCTTCGACGATGACACTGCCATCCTTGCAGCGGGTGACGTTGATGGTGTCGCCGTGGCCGTCGCGGGCCTCGTCGATGGAGTTGGAGACGATCTCAAAGATGGAGTGGGCGCAGCCCTCCACGCCGTCCGAGCCGAAGATGACGGCCGGGCGCTTGCGCACACGGTCGGCACCCTTCAGCGAAGTGATGCTTTCGTTGCCATATTCCTGTTTTCTTGCCATGCTGCTCCTCCCGGCCCCGGAATGTTCTTGCAGTGGAGCCGTCTCAAACGCTTTTGCTATATATAGGTATCTATTCCCACAGCGGGAGAAAAGCGATTCTTTTCATTCTTATTTATTAAACCATAGGTTGTTGAAGATGTCAAATATTCTTTCCCTGTCTGCCGCCCGCAAAAAGCGTCAGAAAAGTCAGTCTTATTTTAGACGATAACACGGGCAAAATAAAGAAAGTTCAAAAATTCTCAAAAAATTTTGCATTTACCCCTTTACAAAATCGAAATTTCAGGTATAATAATCATCGTCCGGTGCGCCTCTGTAGCTCAGTCGGTAGAGCAGGGGACTGAAAATCCCCGTGTCATTGGTT
>ERZ773146.2900-NODE-2900-length-11209-cov-12.749328_pt1 | contig 11209 bp, 9 predicted proteins | sample MGYA00580847_ERZ773146 | MGnify/ENA primary metagenome ERZ773146 (study PRJEB29015, sample SAMEA2737830) | human gut metagenome | biome: human gut; feature: human-associated habitat; material: faeces | place: China | collected 2012 ...
TGCTTCCTTTATTAATAGGAAATATCTTTCAGCAGCTGTATAATATGGTGGATTCTATCATTGTAGGACAATATGTCGGTGCGGATGCGCTTGCTGCCGTTGGTGCAACGGGATCCTTGAATTTCCTGATCTTCTCCCTGTGCGGAGGTATGGCGAACGGTACCGGTGTGGTTATTTCCCAGCATTTTGGCGCAGGAAAGAACGATCAGGTGAAAAACACCATCATCAACGCGGCTTATATCATGCTGTTCTGTGCGGTCCTGATGGGAGGCATTGGCGTCATTTTTGCAAGAAAGATTCTGATCTTTTTAAATACACCGGATAACATTCTGGACAGCTCGACCTTATATATGACGATCATCTGCTGTGGAATTCTGGGTGTGAGCCTTTACAATGCAGTATCTGCTATCCTGCGTGCGGTAGGAGATTCCAAGACACCGTTGTATTTTCTGATGGTATCGAGTGTGGTTAATATTGTACTGGACTTATTGTTTATCCGTGGCTTTTCCTGGGGGGTGGCAGGCGCTGCGTTCGCAACCATTATTGCGCAGCTGATCTCCGGTATCGGAAGCCTGATTTTCGCTCTGGTAAAGAATCCGTTCTTCAGGATTGAAAAGAAATACCGTTCCCTGAACCGTGGAATTATCTGGCAGTGTATCCGTATGGGTGTGCCGCTGGCCTTTCAGAGCTCACTGATTGCGATTTCCTGTGTGGCACTGCAGAGCGTTGTGAATACCTTTGGATCAGTCGTGGTTGCTGCCTTTACTGCTACAAGCAGGATTGAACAGCTGGTACAGCAGCCTTACAATTCCCTGGGTATGTCGGTTTCTACCTATACCGGACAGAACATCGGTGCCGGTCAGCTGGAGCGTGTGAAAAAGGGTTACCGGATAGCATTCCTTTTAATGGCTGTCTTTTCCTTTACCATGCTTCCGCTTGCACAGTTCTTTGGCAATCCGATCATGCGCCTGTTTGTCAGTGAGCCTGAGGTTATTGAAATGGGAGCGCATGCCTTAAAGCTTACGAGCTGGTTTTACCTGCCGCTTGGCATGGGGGTGCGCTCAGTGCCGGTGGAACAGCCCCTTTTTCTCATAGGGAACACAGGCATAGCCCGTGAGCGCGTAGCCGAGCTTAGTAAAGACCGGGCGCAGCTCCGCCTCCGGGATCGCCGTCTCGGAGAGGATGACCGTCTCGCCCCGGCTGTGCGAGGACGTGACCTTCTTGACCGGAAACGCATTGCGCACCGCATCGTTGACGTGGCTCTCGCACATGGCGCACATCATTCCGTCTATATTCAGTGTGATCTGATACATGGGATACCTCCTTGAAAATCCGGCTGGTTAGATGCATTTAATTCAAACCGGATGATATCACTGCCGCGCGCGCGTGTCAAGAGCGCGGCGCAAAAAAGATCCTGCTGTTTCGGTTCGGATTTATCCCGGGCAGAAAAAACAAAGGCAGCTATTTCCGTCCCCGCACCAGAAACATCGGGGTGGAGGCAAAGCTGATCGTTTCCTCCTCCGACCAGACACGCTTCCAGACCGTCTCATCGGCCTCGGCCTTCATGCCGAGGGAGGCAAGCTGCTGCAGATCCCACGCGGGGCGCGCGATTTTTGACAGCGGCACACGGCGGGCGATCTCCTCCATCACGTCGAAGTGCTCACCCTCGGCCTCTACGTTCTGATCCCAGACGCCGCGTTCGGCGCTGCTCCTGCGGTCACGGTCCCAGGCCGCCTGCGCGTCCTCATCGAAGAGATAGGCGTACCAGTTCGCGTCGAAGTTCAGCAGCACGCCGCCCTTTTTCAGCACCCGCGTCCACTCGGCATACGCCCGATCGGGGTGCGGCAGATTCCAGGTCAGATTGCGGCTGATGACCGCGTCGAAGCGCTCGGGCGCGAAGGAGAGCGCCTCGGCGTTCATTTCCATAAAACATATCTCGTCGGCCAGAGGGCCGGCGTTTTCTTTTGCCTCGGCGAGCATAGCACGGGTGAGGTCGATGGCCGTCACGGCGCAGCCCAGCTCGCGCAGCAGGATGGCAAAGAAGCCCGGCCCAGTGCCGACCTCCAGCACCTGCAAGTCGGCGAGCGGACGATCGGGGAACCGCCGCGTCAGCTCTTCACATATGCAGTCCTTCCACCTCTGCCGCTGCGCCGTGGCCAGCTCCAGCCGGTTGACCTCCGAATAGCCGGGGGCACGGTCGGTCCAGTAGTTTTTATTCTCTTCAAGGATCGGGTCTCGGCACACCATAACTCACCATCGGGCCTTTCTCAATGATATTCAACGACGCGGTCTGATACAGCAGCACCCCGTCTGCGGGTGCGAGCTCCGTAAAGAGGCTTTTGCCGAAATAGTCGCGGATCTCGCCAAGCTTTTCGCCCTTCCGGAAACGGTCGCCCGGCTTTTTCTCCGGGTACCAGCAGCCGGTGCAGGGCGCGTCGTCGTTGTACTCCAGCAGCTCCTGCTTGGGATAGCGGGTCCAGTCCCCGTCCAGCACGCCGAGCCGGCGCAGGATGCTGCGCACATCGGCCTTGTCCGCCTCGATCTCCTCGCGGCTGAACAGGCTGAGCTGGCCGCGCTCAATGAGCACGCTGGGAACGCCGTGGAGAGAGGCAAGATTATAAGCCCCGCCCGTGCGGCAGTGCGAGCGCACAACATACTTTACATTCACGCACTCTACCATCCGTTTCGCTGTCTCCTCGGCAGGCGCATCGCCCAGATAATAGCAATAGGGGATCAGCGTCTCATAACCGTCGCCGCAGTGCAGGTCGATATAAGCATCTGCGTTGCGGATAAAGACCTCGAAGAGCATATGCGCCAGCCGCTCGGCCTCGCTCCCCTCCCGGTCGCCGGGGAACACGCGGTTGAGATTTTTTCCGTCCTCAAAGACGCGGGACATGGTGCGGTTTTCAAAGCCCGAACGGTTGACCAGCGGAACAAGGACCACGTTGCCGCGCAGCGTGGAAACGTCAAGCTCATTGGACAGCTCGATGGCCGCCTGAATGCCGACATATTCCGCGTTGTGGATGCCTGCGGTGATAAGCACAGTCGGTCCCGGCTGCTCACCGCAGAGCAGGACGTGCGGAACGTGCAGCTCGGTGCCCTCCACGTGGATATGATCTTTTACCGTTTTGCCCGGCGTCAACTCGTGCCCGGCGATCATTTTTGCTTGCATGGCAGCCTCCATTTATTCTGTTACCGTATCACGCGCCGCCCCTTTTGACAAGCCCCCCGGGGGGATCCGGAAGCGGGAAAAGGCCGCGGTCAATGCGAATTTTTATCCCCCCGGGGGGCTTACGCAACGGCGAAAGACAGAATATAATGTAAGCAGCCCGTATTTCCGTTTATTGGGCAGGTGGCCGCGTGAGGGCGCAAGGACCACCGGCTGCAGCAGAGAGGGGAAGCATATGGAACTGATCAAGCATCGCGTAGCTCACTACTGGTCTCACCGGGCGGAGGCCTTTGAAGCGCAGAGACTGCGTGAATTCGACAGCGAGAAGCGGGCGCGCTGGCTCGCGGAGTTTTTCCGGTATCTGCCGCAGGGGCGGCCGCTCCGGGTCCTGGACATCGGCACGGGTACCGGCTTCTTCGCCTGCCTGTTTGCCGCCGAGGGGCACGAGGCGACCGGCATCGACCTGACGCCGGACATGATCGAGCACGCCGAGCATATGGCCGCCGTTCTGGGGCTGGACGCCACGTTCCGGATCATGGACGCGGAAAACCCGGATTTCGAGCCAGAGAGCTTCGACGTGCTGGTGACGCGGAATCTGACATGGACACTGCCGCATGTCGAAAAGGCCTATCGCGAGTGGTACAGGATCCTCAAGCCCGGCGGTGTGCTCATCAACTTTGACGCGGATTACAGCGCCGCGCTGGAAGATGAGCAGCAAGGAGGAAAGAAGCACGAGCTGCCCGAAAACCACGCGCACAAGCTGGTGCCGGACGATCTGATGGCCGAAAACAATGCCATCACGATGGAGATCGGCGCCTATCACGGGCCGCGCCCGCAGTGGGACGTGCAGCTGCTCATCGAGGCCGGCTTTGAGCGTGTCACCGTGGACAAAGGCGTTTATAAACGCATCTATGCCGAGATCGACGAGTTCATCAATCCCACGCCGATCTTCACCATTGCAGCTTTCAAATAACAGGAGAGGCACGGCATGAAAAACTACGCGCTCAAGCGCCTGCTGCAGCTGATCCCGATCCTGCTTGCGATCACATTTTTGTCCTACGGCATGATGCGAATTGCCGGCAGCGACGTGGTCGAGCAGAAAATGGAGAACACGAGCGGCACGGTCTCGCAGGAAATGATCGACAACGCCAGAGCAGAGCTGGGTCTGGACAAGCCCTTTGTCGTGCAGTACTTCACGTGGCTCGGCAATCTGCTCAGGGGTGACATGGGCACCTCCTACGTCTCGAACAAGCCGGTGTTCTCAACCTTCGTTTCTAAGCTGCCGGCCACGCTTTTGCTGACGGCCGTTTCCATATTGCTGACCGTGCTGATCTCGATCCCGCTCGGGATCTGGTCGGCGGTGAAGCAGAATACGGCGACCGATTACGTGATTCGCACGGCGAGCTTTATCGGTAACTCTCTGCCGAACTTTTTCGTCTCCCTGCTGTTGATGTACTTTTTTGCGATCAGGCTCGGCTGGTTTCCGGTCATCTCCGGCGGCGTCAGCCTGCAGAGCGTGGCGCTGCCCGCCCTGACGCTGGCGATCGCCATGTCGGCCAAGTATCTGCGGCAGGTCCGCGCAACCGTTCTGGATGAGCTGAGCAAGGATTATGTGCTCGGCGCCAGGGCCAGAGGCGTAAAGTTCTCCACGACCCTGATCAAGAGCGTCATGAAGGCCTCGCTCGTGACGATCATCACGCTGCTGACGCTTTCGATCGGCTCACTGCTCGGCGGCACGGCCATCGTCGAGTCCATCTTCATGTGGGACGGCGTCGGCAAGCTGGCGGTGGATGCGATCAACATGCGCGACTACCCGATCATTCAGGCCTACGTGATGTGGATGGCCATCATCTACGTCGTGGTCAACCTGATCACCGACCTGAGCTATCACTTCCTTGATCCGAGGATCCGGCTGGGAGGGATCGAGCGATGAACGAAACCGTCACAGTCCGTGTACAAAAAGTCAGGAAGAACCGTATCAGGATCCGTCTGACCCTCTTTCTGATCTTAGCGGCAGCGCTGCTTCTCGTTGCGATCTTTGCGGACAAGATCGTCCCCTACGACCCCTATGCGCAGGACCTGTCAAAGTCGCTTCTCCCGCCTTCGGCCGAGCACTGGATGGGCACCGACCGCTACGGGCGCGACATGTTCTCCCGCGTTGTGGTCGGCGCGCAGACAAGCATCTTCTCCACGCTGGCGCTCGTCGGCGTCATCTCGGTCTTTGGAACCGCCGTCGGCACGCTCTGCGGCTACTACGGCGGCGCGATGGACTCCGTCGTGATGCGCATCTCGGACGTGTGTCTGGCCTTTCCGGGGCTGGTCTTTGCCCTGGCGATCGCGGCGATGCTGGGCGGCGGCGTCGGCAACGCGGTACTCGCGCTGGCGGTCATCAGCTGGCCGAAATATGCGCGCGTGGCGCGAAGTCAGACGCTGGCGCTCAAAACCAGCGGCTTTGTGGCCGCGGCACGGCTCTCCGGCGACAGCTCCATGCAGATGATCCTGCGGCATATCCTGCCGAACATCCTCGGCCCGATCCTGGTCACGGCCATGCTGGACATCGGCACGATGATGATGGAGCTCGCAGGGCTGAGCTTCCTGAATCTCGGCGCGCAGCCGCCCACGGCCGAGTGGGGCAATATGATGAGCGGCGGACGCAGCATGCTGCAGACTTACCCATGGCTCGTACTGTCGCCCGGCTTCGCGATCTTCCTGTCGGTCGTGATCTTCAATCTTCTGGGCGACACCGTGCGCGACTACATGGACCCAAAGGACTCCCGGGCACGATAATTCGGGCCCTATATAAACAAAGGAAAGGAAACAGAGAACATGAAAAAGATCCTAGCTTCCCTTCTGGCGCTCTGCCTCTCGCTCGGCATTCTGGCCGGCTGCGGCAACTCCAACACGCCCGCCCAATCCGGCGGGAAAAAGACCTTTGTCTTCGGCGACACCACCTTCAACGCCGAAAACGAAGAGCCGACGATCAACCCTCATGACGCCTATTCCGGCTGGGCCTGCATCCGCTACGGCGTCGGCGAGACGCTGATGAAGATCGCGGACGACGGCACGCTCGAGCCCTGGCTGGCGGAGAGCGCCGTCAACGTCAATGCGACCACATGGGAGATCGTGATCAAGGATGCGGTCTGCTTCTCCAACGGCAAGAAGTGTGACGCCGCCGCGGTCAAGGCCTGTCTCGAGCACCTGATCGAGGTCCACGAGCGCGCCGCCGGCAACCTCAAGATCGCCTCGATGGAGGCCGACGGTCAGAAGCTGACCATCGTCACCTCCGAGCCCAACCCCATCCTGATGAACTATCTCTCCGAGGCCTACGGCTGCATCATCGACATGGAGGTCGGCATCCCCGACAACGGCTGCGTCGTCGGCACCGGTCCCTATGTGGCGACCGAAGTCGTCACGGACGACCATGTGAATCTCATCAAAAACGTCAACTACTGGGACGGCGAGGTGAAGGTCGACGAGATCACCGTCCGCACCATTTCCGACGGTGACACGCTGGCCATGGCGCTCCAGTCCGGCGAAATCGACGCAGCCTACGGCATGGCCTATGCCAGCTATCCGCTCTTTGAGAACGACAACTACAAGTTCACCAGCATCCAGACCAGCCGCTGCTTCTGGGGCATGATGAACCTCCACAAGGAGAACTCCGGCTACACGATCATGAGTGATCCCGCCGTGCGCAAGGCGATCGCCATGGGCATCAACAAGCAGGACTTCGTCGACGTGCTGCTCAACGGCTACGGCTACACCGCGACCGGCGCCTTCCCCGACAGCTTCGCGTTCGGTCAGGGCATTCAGACCGTGTCCTTTGATCCCGATCAGGCCAAAGCCGAGCTGGAGGCCGCCGGCTGGGTCGACACCGACGGCGACGGCATCCGCGAAAAGAACGGCGTCAAGCTCACGATCCGCTGGCTGACCTACCCGTCCCGTCAGGAGCTGCCCCTGCTGGCCGAATCCGCGCAGTCCACGCTCAAGGACATCGGCATTGACGTACAGATCAACTGCACCAAGGATCACAACAGCATCCGCAAAGATCCCACGGCATGGGACATCTGGGTCAGCGCCAACGTCAACGCCGGCCTGGGCGATCCCCAGAACTTCTTCGACACCTACTGTCTGGACAAATCGGTCAAGAACTCCGGCGGCCACCACAGCGACAAGCTCGAGAAGCTTGCCGTCCAGCTGCGCACCACCTTCGATCCGGCCGAGCGTGCGAAGATCGCCGTCGAGATGCAGCAGCAGCTGCTGGACGACAACTCCTACGTCTTCTGCTCCTTCCTGCGCATGAGCATGATCATGAAGGCCAACGTCTCCGGTCTCGAAGCACACACCTGCGACTTCTACGAGCTGACCGCGGATCTCGATATCCAGTAAGCAAAAGAAAGAGGGGCGGAAGCATCCGCCCCTCAGAGGCTGTCAAAAAGTACAACTTTTTGACAAAGGGGTTTGCAGTCTGCTGCGCGCATAATTTGTGCGCCGCCGGCGCACAAATTCCACACTTGCAGCCTGAGAAGTATTTTCTTCGCCGCACATGTCGCCGAAGAAAATGATTGGACTTCTTTGCGCCTGCGGGCGCAAAGGCTACGAGGTTCTTCGGCAAGCCGAGAGGGGCGGAAGCATCCGCCCCTCCGTTCCCCGGACGGACATGGGCTCAGCGCGGAAGATTTCCGTTTTGAGCCGATGCCCGTTTTTCAGACAACATCCAAATGAGGTCGTTTTATGGCAGTATTATTGGACTATCAGCATGTGGAGGTCTCCTTCAACGGGGATCCCGTCGTCCATGACGTGAGCTTTCAGCTCCATCCCGGCGAGATCCTCGGTCTGGTGGGTGAGTCCGGCTCCGGAAAATCCACGCTGCTCAAGGCCGCGATGGGCCTTCTGGGCAGCAGCGGCATGGTCACAAGAGGCGACATCTGGTTTGAAGGGAAAAGCCTTCCGGACGTGCCGCCCAAGGAGATGCGCAGGATCTGCGGCGAGAAGATCGGCATGATCTTTCAGGACTGCGGCGCGTCCCTGAGCCCGACCCGCACGATCGGCGAGCAGATCATCGAGAGCATGGCGGCGCACCGCAAGGTGGATGTGGCCGAAGCAAAGCGCGCCGCGCTGGAGCTCTTTGAAAAGCTGCACTTTCAGGACGGTGAGCGGATCTGGGACAGCTATCCTTTCGAGCTCTCCGGCGGCATGAATCAGCGCGCGGGCATTGCGATCGCCATGCTGATGAATCCGGCCGTTCTCCTGGCGGACGAGCCCACCTCCGCGCTCGACATGGCCGTACAGCGGCAGGTCGTGGAGGAAATGCTGCATGTCCGCGAGGCCTTCGGCACCGCGATCATCATCGTGACGCACGACATCGGCATCGTCTCCGCGATGGCCGACAGCATCGTCGTGCTCTCCAACGGCCGCGTGATGGAATACGCAGCGGCGAAGGACGTGCTGGAAAACCCGCAAAATGACTACACGATAAAGCTGCTGAGCGCAGTTCCGAGACTGAGGAGGGAGAAGGCATAAATGGAACCGATCCTGAAGGTCGCAGACCTCTCCAAAGCCTTTTCCCGCGCCGGCAGGGATGCATTTTTCGCCGTCGATCATGTGAGCTTTGAGGTACAGCCCGGTGAGATCCTCGGCATCGTGGGCGAATCCGGCTCCGGCAAGTCCACGATCGCCAGGCTCATCACCCGCCAGATCGACGCCACCGGCGGGCAGATCTTCATCGACGGGCAAGATATCACCCAGCTCAGGGGGAGGAATCTGATCCCGGTCTACGCGAAGATCCAGATGGTCTTTCAGTCACCGGCCGACTCCTTCGATCCGCGCCGCACACTGGGCGACGGCATCTGCGAGAGCCTGCGCAACAAGGGCGTACCGAAGGCCGAACGCGAGGCAAAGGCACGCGCGCTGCTGGAAAGCTGCGGCCTTCCCGCTGCGTTTCTCGCGCGCTATCCGCATCAGGTCTCCGGCGGCCAGTGCCAGCGCACAGCCATTGCAAGAGCGCTGATGAACGACCCGCGCATCCTCATCTTTGACGAGGCCACCTCCGCACTGGACGTGACCGTGCAAAAGCAGATCATCGAGCTTCTGCAGCAGCTGCAGAAGGAAAGGAAGCTGGCCTATCTCTTCATCTGCCACAACATCGCGCTGGTACAGCAGTTTTGCGACAGGGTCATTGTGCTCCATGATGGCAGGATCGTGGAGAGCGGTCTGCCCGACGAGGTCATCCTGCACCCGCAGTCGGATTACACCAGACGGCTTGTCGACGCTGTTTTCTGAGCGGCAGAGCCTTGCTGTTTTCCCCGGCACGGTTCAGACTTACGGTTCAGCGGACCGGCTCAGGCTTACGGTTCAGCGGATCGTCTCGTCAGGCCGCCGCGCTGAAAGCCAAACGCCGCCTGCTATTGAAGAACCATAAAAAAGACGAGATTTTCATCCGTGAAAATCTCGTCTTTTTGTTTTGCTGCTCACGCCTTCGGGAAGATGGCGCGGATGGTCGTGCCCGTGCCCGGCGTGCTCTCAAGCTCGATGCGGCCGTGGTGCAGCTGCATGGCGTGCTTGACGATCGAGAGCCCAAGCCCCGTGCCGCCGGACGCCTTCGAGTGGCTCTTGTCCACGCGGTAGAAGCGCTCGAACACACGCGCCTGATGCTCCGGCGCGATGCCGATGCCGGTGTCGGCGACGGTGATGCTGCTGCCGCCGGCATCGGCGGCGACCGTCACGTCCACGCGGCCGCCGTCACGGTTATACTTGATGGCATTGTCGCAGAGATTGTAGACGATCTCATAGAGCAGGCGGCGCACGCCGGGGATCACAGTGGGCTCCCCCTGCACGCTGACCGTGACCTGCCGCGCCGCTGCAGCGTCCTGCAGCGTCTGCGCCGCCTCCTGCGAAACTGTGAGCAGGTCAACGGGCTCGGTCGGCAGCGCGCTGCCCTCATCGAGCTGCGACAGGCGGATGATGTCGTCAATGAGCGTGACGAGGCGGGCGGCCTCGGTATGGATGTGGCCGACGAAGCGCGGCAGGTCGTCGGGCCTGACCATACCGTTTTCGATCAGCTCGGCGCTGCCGATGATGCCCTGCAGCGGCGTCTTGAGCTCGTGCGAGACATTCGCCGTGAACTCCCGGCGGTTGCGCTCGGCAAACTCCTGCTCCGTGATGTCAAAGGCGAGGATGACCGTGCCGATCGGTTTCCCGTCGGACGCGATGCGGCTGATGTCAAACTGATAGATGCGCCCCGCGCGCTCGGCGCGCACCTCGCTGTGGCCGTCGTCGGCGGCTGCCTGAATGGCGGCACTGATCTCGTGGCTGCGCTCGATGGTGAGAAAGTCCCGGCCGACGCACTGCGCGTCCGCGCCGAAGAGCGCCTGCGCCGCGGCGTTGATGCTCAGAATGTCGCCGTGCTCGTCGAGCAGGACGAGTCCCTCGCGCATACTGCCGGTGATCTGCGTGAATTCATCGGTCTTTTCGCGCAGCTCGCGCAGCTGTGTCCGGATCTCGACGTGCTGGTGGTGGATGCGCTTGAGCAGCGGCGAGAGCTCCTCATAGGCGTCGTTATCGAGCGGGTGCTCGAGATCGAGGCTGTTGAGCGGATCGACGATGCGCCGCGACAGGCGCCTGGCCAGCACGCCGGAGAGGATGAGCGCCACAATGAGCACGAGCAGCAGCGGCTGGAGCATACCGACGGCGATCATGCCGACCGTCGCTCGGCTGATGGAGATGCGCAGCACCGTGCCGTCCGTAAGCCGCTGGGCATAGTACATGGTCTTTTCCATAAGCGTCGAGGAATAGCGCGTGCTCTCGCCCGTGCCGGTGCTCAGCGCCTGACCGACCTCGGCGCGCGAGGCGTGGTTTTCAAGGCTCTCGGCATCGGTCTTGGTGTCGTACAAAACGCTGCCGTCAGCCGCGATCCACGTCAGGCGGTAGCGCCCGGCCGTCAGCTGCGAGAGATAGTCCGTGCCGCTGCTTTCCACGGCGGCCGAGGCGAGGCTCAGCTCGTCGCGCAGCTGGTTTTCTTCCACGCCGCCGAAATAGCTG
>ERZ773146.2901-NODE-2901-length-11207-cov-5.489329_pt1 | contig 11207 bp, 10 predicted proteins | sample MGYA00580847_ERZ773146 | MGnify/ENA primary metagenome ERZ773146 (study PRJEB29015, sample SAMEA2737830) | human gut metagenome | biome: human gut; feature: human-associated habitat; material: faeces | place: China | collected 2012 ...
TTATAGTCTATATAAGATTGATTATAATTAACTTTCTTCTTCGTTATTATTTGGTAATCTTGTAGGCTCATTATCAAGTATTTTTATAACATTTCCATGTGAGGGAACTTCCTTGACACCTGACCTACATCTAAATTCAGCAAACGCTATCTTTCCAATAAACTTGTCTTTATTAATAAGATAACTTTGACGAGTAGAAGCATCACCAACTGGCATACATTCAAATATTTCACCATTAATATCATTACGAAGAACAAACTTACTAAAGTTAGGTCGTTTAGCTCCTTCGGGAATAATATCTAGGATTTCAAATTTACCATCTAATATTGGTTTACTTTTGTACATAGTAGAATTACGTTTACCAAACTGATATGTAGCATAAGGATTTCGGAGAATAGCTCCCTCGAACTTAGCTTCAACAAAGATGTCTCGATATTTAATAATATCTTCATCTCCATTTACATTATCATAAGTATGAATAAGAACGAAACGATTCTTATTATTCATGTGATAATTAAGAATAGCTTTAGCATTAACGTAATTAGGCATCTTAAACTTGCCAAACTCTGACTTCAATAATGATATACGACTAGTTTGAATCATATCATCAATAGCTAAGTCGTAACACCAAAATTGAAGAAAACGATTATATGGACTTTTAAGATTCTCGGCAGCACTTAGAATATCATTTAGTTCAAGACCTGGAATATATAATTCTCCGTCTAATACTAGATTATCTTCTAACATACGATTGAATAGCTTGTCTGTAATAACATCATCAAGCAATATATTCTCCAATACAGGACATTTATATTCAAGTCCTTTACGACTATGAAATACAAGACCTTTAGTTTTAAAGAATCCTTCACCACGCATAACAGCTGATATATTACAACGAACACCGTTAATCTTAATTTGAGCTAACAGGTTTTGTTCGTTATTATATTCATATATCTTAGCTAGCATAGGAAGAACAAATCCTTCATTATTAGTATTGTATTTAGGAAGATACATATCAAGATAATGTTTCAAAGCCTCAATATTAGGTATTTCTTGAGGAGCTGCATCATATAATTCAGACAGTTCCATACCTCCTTCTCTACGCTTAGCTGCAACAATAGTTTTCCATTCTTTCTCAACACCTCTAGGTGGAACATATTCAGATGTAGTCCCTTCTTTACCAACAATACCATACTTTAGTATAATCTTGTGTCCTAGTATTTCAGCTGACCAAAAGATTGGTTTACCTTGTGCATTACGTTTATAAAGAATAATACTTTTCGATTCGCTCATAGTTCTTCAATTTTATATTTGTTAGGTTGTTCACGCATAAGACCAATAGCAACTTCTCTATCAATAATTATAGACTTATTAGTTTCAATAACAATAATTCTAACTTTAGAATTGACAGGAGATGAATCAACTTTCCGCTCCTTTATGGGGGAAGGTTTGCCAATTCGTTTAGCACCAGTCTTATTAGTTCCACCTCTTTTCTTTTCGTAAACAATAGGAGGATGAGTTTCTTCATATTTAAGATTAGCTTCATGAACCTTTTCAAGAGATTCTTTATCATATCCTAAATATAAGAGAGCTGCCATTATCCATTTATATCTGAAATGAATAGTCTGAATATAAGGATAATTAGGTAAATCTAATTCATGAAGATAACTAGCAATAGTATCATAAGTACCATTAACTTTAAGATTATGTTGAATCATCCTAATATCCGATTCGTCTAACTCGTAACTAAACGGATTTGTATTTAACTTCATTTGCTGTAAGTCTTACAATTATGTATTTATTTGGTTTACCTATTCTCGCATGATAGAACTTGAAACACTTTAGATAATCAGTACTTTCAGTCCACTGTATAAAGTTTCCTTTAGATACCGAAGTATTAGCTTCATAATTGAATTCTCTAGGTATCTTATGAGAACTGTACAAATCTTTAGCCAAGTACTCTTTAATAATCGCAATATGTTCTGCATTATCAAAGTCAAAGTTACCATAGATTTTTATCTTAGAGAAATCTATTGGTGTACCGTCAGACAATGAAATACGAAACAATGTATTAGGATTATCAATCATTTGTTGCTTAATATGGTTTAAGTAACTCTCTTCTTCATTTGTTAAAGGGTACATAAAATAATAGCTATGAACAGCTCCACTATTACCGAAACTATTTATAGCTATTCTTCTCAATGGTGCGAATGAGTTAAAGTTAATCACTCGCAATTCTTCTTGCGCTTTAGGCAGCGGCTTATATTCTTCTTCTCTAATCATATTCAAATAATGATTCTGTTTGTTCTATGAATAAATTAATAGTTTCTTTAGAATACATAGTAATTAGCTCCGAGAAATCTTTAGCTCCATAACTTCTAGGAATAACAATAGGTATAATACCATATTCTTTACGTAACCTACGAGCACCATGTACACCGGTCAAGTCACAGTCGTAGAATGAAACAAGTATTCCACCGTCATTTAGTTTAGATTGAAGCCAATTATATTCGTAATCTTTAAGAATGTAGCTCTCCGAAGTAACATTAATTACTCCTATTTTAGACTCTGACAAATTCCCACTTAAAGGATAGGAATGTAACCAATTACTTAATGCTAGATTGTCTTTATATGATTTAGTTATAATAATTATATCATACTTAGGCTTATCAAGATTAAGTATTCCAACAAGACCATTATGATTGGTTATGAACTTTACTTCTCCCTTACTTCTATCTCGAAGAGGAAAGTAACATTCAATATTATAGATACCGTTACTATCTAGTCCAGTAACATAAGCATAACAAGGGTCAGATTCTTTATACTTATATTTAGGAATAGGTTGACAATACCTATTAATATACATTTGGTCAACAGGATAGACAAAATGAGTATTAAGCCAATGAAGACCAATTCCCCATTTTTTCCAAATATTCTTATCGTTATTATTCCAACTTCTAGTAGCTACTTCAATAATAGGTTTACTTGCTTTGATTTTAGATATTACTTGTTTAAGTAGAATTTCATTCTCATCGTCAACTTCTCCGTCATATATTATCTTACGGAAAGTATAAGCAATGTGCTTTAATACATAATAGAAATCTGCCTTATTAGCAACATTTATATGACGACCAGTTTTAAAACTTAGAACGTAAGCTACTAAATCAAAACAGTCACCAAAGAAAGAACCATTAAAATCACATGCTTTTAGCTTATGATTCTTATTAAAAGCAAAACCAAATGTTGGATGATTATCAACACGTAAAGGAGAACATATAAGAACATTGTTTTCAACACAATCATTAACTACTGATACAGGTATACCCATATATTTAGCCATAATCATTTCCTGACTAACCTTAGATAATATAAACTCTTTTGTTAAGTCTTGTCTTATTCCTCTACGCATAGTATAACTAGATAAAATAAGCCTAGCTTTACACTAGGCTTATAACATTATTAACGAAATATATTTGGATTACTTAGAATGGAAGTCCACCATTGTCTTCTGAATCAGGAGCAAAAGCAGAACTTTCAGTAGAAACAAATCCACCTGCTACACCACCTGCAAAACCGCCCATAGGCATAGATGGATTAACAATTCCTGCACCCATTGCAATACCGCCAATACCTGGGGCAGCTGCAAGATTAGGAGCTTTCTTTTGTTTTGATTGAACACCGTCCATAGGAGCAATACGTTCTTTAGTAATATCAAACATAAGACTAGGTTCTTTAAAATGAGTAGCATCCAACATGAACTTCTCTTCAAAGATACCTTGTCCGACAATGTTCGGGAATACTAAGTCGCCTTCTTCTGAACCTTGACCGGAGAAAGCCCAATCACCTTTGTTCTTGTAGTAACGATTAAGTCTGAACCAAAACTGTCTTTGGTTGCCTACTTTATCAAGTAATGCAGACTTACCATTTTCACCACCTGTTTCAACAAGTTTAACTACATTGTCAAACAGAACTCCCCATGCCTTGATAACATCTTCTACTTCAACTGGTTCATACTGACCATTATCATCATAGTCAACATAACCAAGTTCAAGCATTTCAGATTCTTCGTCAGTCATTTCACGACCTTTGAATACAACTACATCAAGGAAGTGTTTTATCCAAGCAAAGTCCATATTAATAAACTTCTCTTTAGCACCGCCAGGAATATAGTCAACATTACTTTCATAAGCCCAGAATGTCTTACTAGCAACACGAACATCAGCAGGATTAGTATGAAGAGAAGTAGCTTCAATAACAAGCTGTGGAACAGCTTTTCCTGCAAATGCCGGACGCATATTGCTTTCTTCTTTCATAGTTACCCAAGCAACACGAGCATGAAGATGACCAACAAATAACCAAAGATTATTAATAGCATCTTTGTGAGAGAACTTCTTACGAGAAGTAGTTCTTGTCTCATTACTAATACCTCTACGACGCTTTTTAGGAGCAGTAGTTGCAGCACTATTAGCTGGTTGATTTACTACTGATTCATCTACTTTGGCAGTTCCTTCTTTTTGAGTACTCATAAAAATTGTTTTTATAAAGATTAATACTAGCAATAACAAGTTGTACAGGCTTGCTATTGTTTATTGCAAAGTTTCCAAATATAATAAATTTCAAAATTATAGCCAATAAAAAAGAGCTAAATTCAATTAAGAATTTAGCTCTTTATAATCTAGCTATTACTGGAAGAAGTCTTATTTAGCTGACTGACGAACAGAAGGTTCTTCATCAGATTGGAAGACAATCTTGTAAGCACTAACTTCAACAGTTTCTTTTTCGTCACCGATAACTCTACCAGTTTCAACAGCAACAGAGAAAGGTTCGTTAAGTTTAACCTCGAATACACGATTGATTTTCTCTGCATCTTCACCGAGATTCTCTTTCAGTTCATTCCACATACTGGAATCAGAGAAAGTCAACGGCAAACCAACACCATTAAGATTGGAAGAAGTAGAAGTACGTGCACCAGAGTAAGCACGAGTAACAGGAGCATAATCATCAATAGTGATTTCTTCTACTGACTTGCCAAGTTCCTCTGCAATCTTCTCTTTGTTCAGTTCAAAAGCAGCAGCCTTTTGTTCAGCTGTCATACGAACACCAACAAGTTTAACTTTACCGTCTTTCTCGAACAAAGGTACACCTTTACAGATACCATATTCGCCAAAAGTTTGGATAAGTGCAGCACGAGCAGCTTCTGTACCAAATTCAACATTGTTAGCTTCGCACCATGCAACAACTTCGGCATCACGTTCAGCAATAGCTGCATCAATATCAGCAACATTACTAATAAACTGAACTGTATCGCCAGGAACAAGACCCATGATACGAGTAACTGCACCTGTAAGACTAAACTTAGCTTTAGTGCTGTTAGCTGTCAATGTAGGTTCGTTACTAGATTGCATTACTCTCTTACCACTCTGTACTGCGGAAAATCCAAATTGAAGTCCCATAATTGTAAAATTTTAAATGATTAATAATTAATTATTAAAAGTGAGCATATAGCTCATTGTTAGCGTAAAGTTTTGTCTTATTTCGTATCTATTGATTAGCAATAGTTAGACTTCTATTACTATCAAATCTCTACAATATCAGCATCATCAATACTCATATTGTTCACTATCTTAGCTTCTGTTGTTTCCATACAACCAAGTATTACATCAGCTGCTATATCACGAGCTGCAAGCGTAAAAGCTCTATGACCGATAAGTGTTCTCATATACTTAGTATAAGTATCTTTACTAGCAAGTCCGGCAGTTACAGCATCGCTATAACTAAAATGACCAATACTAGTAATAACTCTATTATCTACTATACGAGTAAGTTTATATTCAGTAATATAATCACAAGGAACATTAGGTATTCGGAATATTGGAACTAATCCTTTCGCTGCAATATCTTTAGCTTGTTGTTGATTAGCTGCAACACCGAACTTATTATTCAACTGATATTCCTTGTAGATTGTACCGTTATAATCTTGATAATTTCTAACTGGATAAATACCAATTTCGTCATTATCAGAACTAGCATTAAATTCATCAGCTTCTCTCTTGCTTTTGAATCGCCTACAATAGTCAGGTATCTTACTATCTATATAAACATTATTACCGTCTGTATATTCATACAGAGCTATATAATCTTTTGTGCATTCCCATGTTATAGCTGCCTTCAATAATAATGCTTTGATTAAGTGAACGTCTAATGTAGTTTTACCATTAATAACTCCTAGATGTTCAATACAACTAGTAAACGGTAAACCTAACTCTTTAGCACGGCTATATATTGCAAGACCGTCTTGAATAGTCTTAATACCGCACTTATCACTAGACATTACTGATTTCAGATACAACTCTAACTTACTCCTATCATCGGGATTGTAAATGTCTAGGGTATTAAGAGCAGAAGCCATAATCATACTACTATTATTTGATTTTGCTTTTGGTTCTGTCTTAGCTAGAGTTCTTTCATTCTCTGTCTTTACTTCTTCCATTATTTCAAAGGTCGCTTATTGATTACTCTACAAAGATACTAATTTCTTTGTTAACTCCAAAGACTAGCATCAATTATTCTCCTATTATGAAATCAATTTCACTATCTTTAACTATTTCATAGTCTTTTCCTCCTTTCGTCTCTATTAACTTCTTCTCTTCGTTCGTACCTCGACAATATATCTTATATATAATGTTAGGTACAGAACTAAAAGATAGATTAGGTATTCGATATTTTAAGTCTCGTATGGAGCTACAAAGAGGTGACGTGAAAATTACAACGTCTACAACTCCTTTAAAGCTCGTATCAATAGAATTATTTGCCGACAATACTTTCATATAGTCGTCATTAAACAGTTCCAAATTTCGCGTTCTTTGGGCTTGAGCTTTTATGATTACAGGCTGTCCGACTTTAGCTCCTGATTTATATACTTTAGGTTTTCCGTTTTTGTCATAAGCCTGTATTCCTTCCATATCGTTATGATAGTTTCCGCAATAATCATACTGTAATATACTTATTCCAGTTTGGAATATCTCACCATTAGTCATAATAGATTTTCCCTCATACTTTATATTAGCATTTAGATATTCTGTTACTTTACTGGCAAATACTCCATTCTTTGAAATAATTAGTATTCTCTTGCCTATATTTTCCTTAACTATATCAAGTATAGCATCTAGCTTAACAATATTATCAGTTATTATCTTAGTTCTTTCTCTGATAATATTATAAGTTTGATTAACTCTCTCAATTAAAGAACTAGGATTATATAGTTCGTCTATCTTACGACACATAGCATCAGTCATATCCATTTTAGCTGACCAACCATTACTTTCCGCTACTTGTAATCTACAAGTTTCAGCTGCAATATTTAGTCTAGGATTACCAGTACGACATTCTTCTAACTTATCAAAACTACCAAATATAGTAACACTTTCATTAATATATTGGCTACATCTATCATAATAGATTCTATCAGCATCAGTTAGGACAACACCCTTTTGGTACTCCTTTATGGGGGAATGAATAGAACGATTGATTAAGTGAGCATAATTAATTTCATATACTTTAGGCGCATACTTATACATAAGTACAGCATTATCAGCAACACTATCAATAGCATTAGTAGCAAGTAGTTTAAACTTAAAGTAATTACCACTATACTTCTCTGCAATCTTTCGGAACTTCTTAACATTAATAGTAATAAGAACATCTTTATGACTACTAGGACTAGGCTTATATGGAGAACGTTCTACATATTCACGAGTAAGTATAAGACATTTCTTATCGGTAATTAATTGTTTATGAATGTCCTTTAGTTCAGAAGTATTGTCAAGATAATAAGTAATGTTAGCTCTATCTTCCATTGTTTCTGTTATTATAAGAGACGTTAGATTAGGAGTTTTAGCCACCATTTTATCAAGCACCATTGTAACGAAATTCATTACGCTTAATGGTTCTGATAGAATAACACTACCCACACCTTTGTTATCAGACCATTTATTAGCTGCTTCATTATAAATATCAGTTACATCGTTCATAATATAAGTTGTTCTTTATAATTCTTAGGATAAACAAGAGCATAACTACGATTAAGAGGACTACGTAGAAGAATAATATCTGTATATTCAATAGTATTCCAACCAATATCTTCAACAAAAGATAAGATTAAACATTCTAATAGTATATTATAACCTATAACCTTAGCTTTGAAACCTTTATAATCAACTATTTTTCCTAAGTTATCTTTGCATATCTTTTCTATATCCATATCAGTCAAATAAAGTATTTCTCATTCCATAGTATTTCTTAACTAAACGTTTACCTTTACCTTTATTATTACGACTTTGCTCTATTGGTTCTATAATAGCCATAGCTTCATTATAATAATATAAGTAATTAACATTTAATTCAGATATATCAGTATCATCAACAGTATTACATATAGAAACACGTTGACCTGCACATAAAGAACTCTTTTTAACTTGTTCTTCACCATTATCATTCCAGCCCATACTCTCAACCTTCATGAGGGTTCCCCCCGTAGAGGAGATGTAAAACCTTGTATTCCTCTGCACCACATCTGTTCTTATCTTTCCGTCTACTACATGAGTAAACTCTAATCTATACTTATGATTAACATTTTGAGTACGACAGAAATCAAGAATAGATTTAGCATTACGAAGAGTTTCCATAACAGGAGTACCATTAATAAAGTATTCAGTAATACATTTAGCTACAATAGGAGAATTATATCCTTTAGATAAATCCTCTAAGAACATCTTAGGATTCATTCTACCTTTGAACTTACTACTTCCATCACGTTTAACAGTAAGATAACTATTAACACCTTCTGTTACATATATAATATAATATGTAAATTCTAGTTCTAATCCAAGATGTTTCTCCCACCAATGACATATATCATCAGCAGTTTTTTCTAGTTTTCTAGGAACAATAGTTACAATACCGTCTGTATTAGCACTTATAACATGAATACCTGCAAGTTCAAGTTTCTCTATTAACATCAATAAAAATAACTGACCATTAATAGTAACTTGATACATTGCTTTTTTGTCACATAAGAAAGACTTCTCACTTCCCATTTTACCAAATATACCAGCATTTGCTACAATCTTTAGACAAGCAGCAGCAGTAGCATGTTTATCTCTCCCCATAACATCAAGAGATTTATCTTTGGCTAAATGTTTATGTTCTAGTCGTTCATCAACAATAGTATCAGCTATACGAAACCATGCTTTAGGAATAAGGTGTTTCTGACATACTTTAAGACTACGTATCATATTAGGATAGTAGCTTGCAACATCTCTATCAACAATAATATTATCATCATTTTCAGTGTATACAGCCGGAATCTCGTTTGAGTGTAAACCGCCTGTTGCGATAGTGTATGACGTGCCCATGAAGGTAAATTCCCTGTCAAATTCGCCCTTTTCCCCACGTAGGGTTAGCGAACGTATGTCCGACAAAATATCGTTCAATTCAGGCGTGGAAAATGAGATTTTGTCTGACAAAATTTCGGAAACTACGATTTTCCTACGTATTGTCTTAGTATCAATGAAGGCTTTAGGATGCAGACCAGTAAACTTACTATATAGTTTAACAATAACTTTATCAGCTATCGTACTTCTACTTGCAGAGAATACATCTACCTTATATTCTTCACTAATACGATACCTTAGAAGAACTTCTTCTTGATTCATTCTAATTAGTTCGGCAACAATATAAACATCATTGTCATTATAATCAGCCATTTCTTGAAGATATTCTTTAGGTATAAATCTTTCAAACACATTACGATAATGGATATTAAGTTCTCTATCTGTCATGCCTTTAGCTTCGGGAAGTCGCTCATGGTAATAATGTCTATCTAAGTCACCAATAGGTGGCATAGTATACTCTTTTAGATTATACCATTTAATATTAATAGAAGTCTGTTTAAGACTTTTATGATAATGGTCTAGCCTAAATATTTGGAATAAATCCAAGTCTCGAAATGCCACGTTATTACGTAGTATAAGAGAAGTGAAGTTATCAGTCCAAAGAGTATCATTATTAGAATTACGAATAACTCTCTGTGATGTTTCATATAGAAATGTAATAAGTTTACTAGGTTTATCAAATTGATTATAATACATTAATAATGCACTTAACATTAAGCGGTCGTACTTACGATTATTATAACCGAAGTAATCTGCCTTCTGTATTAACCAATATAATAGATTAAATAAATCACTATCATCATCTTCATATAAAACAAAACGTTTCTTAGGTATTGTTTCTAAACGTTTCTTTATCTCTGCAACACTAAGTTTATCAATAATAGGAATAGCTTTTCCCTCATTATCAACACAATCAGAAAATGTTTTAAGATAACTACGTAAATCAACAAATACTACCGAGAAGTAATTTCTAGTTACTTCGACATCATAACACATAGAACTCATATACTTATACTTTTTATTTACCGTAACACAAATATAAACGATTTTTGCATCTACTACAAGCTGTATATAATCTACGAAGAGTATTATCTATATCTCCCCAAGGATTACCAGTACGCATATCAAATACAATATCATTTACATCTATATATACATCGGCATAAGTACTACCCTGTGCTTTATGACTAGTAAGAGCAAAACCGTAATCTAAATCACGACTAAATTTTATTTTACCAGTAGACCTATCTAATAAGTTGGCTAGTAACAAGTTTCTCTCTCTAAATTCATAGTATTCCTTCCAACGCTTACTTCTATTATATTTCTCTGCATTAATTGCATTTTGAATATAAGTTTCACCTAACTTATAATAAAGCATAACATTATTAAAATTAGAATGGTCTACTACAAATAAAGGTTTAGTTCTATTGCCACCATTAACTTGAATGAACGTAACATTAAATCCAAAGATTTCATCTTTATTAGTAAAATTCTTAATATCATGTATTATATAATCTTCAGAATTTACAATAATAGTATCTTTAAACTCATCAACAAAAGTATTATAAGACATTACTAAATCATTACGAGTTAGAATTGCTTTATCACTACCTTCAATGATATTTTTACGAATGAATTTATTCCATTCAGATACAGACTTATTAGTATAAGTTATTAGTCGACAAGTATCAACATCTCTAGTAAACTCTTCGTTATAAAATCCGTCTATTACAAGAGATTGAAACTCGTATGCAC
>ERZ773146.2905-NODE-2905-length-11204-cov-4.237959_pt1 | contig 11204 bp, 9 predicted proteins | sample MGYA00580847_ERZ773146 | MGnify/ENA primary metagenome ERZ773146 (study PRJEB29015, sample SAMEA2737830) | human gut metagenome | biome: human gut; feature: human-associated habitat; material: faeces | place: China | collected 2012 ...
TTGAGAAGAGTTATAAAAATTGCCCATTAATTATGAAATGAGTTCTAGTCTGTCCGAGCGCGAAGGTCTGCGCGGCAAGGTGCAGTGCATTTATATGGACCCGCCCTACGGCATCAAGTTCAACAGCAATTTCCAGTGGTCCACCACCAGCCGGGACGTGAAGGACGGCAAGGCCGACAACATGACCCGCGAGCCGGAACAGGTCAAAGCCTTTCGCGATACCTGGAAAGACGGCATCCACTCCTACCTCAGCTATCTGCGCGACCGCTTCCTGCTGGTCCGCGACCTGCTCACGGATTCCGGCAGCATTTTCGTGCAGATCGGTGATGAGAACGTGCACCGTGTGCGGGCGTTGATGGACGAGGTGTTTGGAGAAGAGAACTTTTGTAGTCAAATATCATTTCGTACTACAGGAGGACAGAGTAATAGCTTATTAGCATCTTCATTTGATATAATTCTCTGGTATGCAAAATGTCGAATGAATATAAAATATTCACCTCTATATATTGAGAAACAGAAGGGTAGTGGTGGTTCTGGACAATATTCACTTCTTGAAAATAGAAGAGAATTATTTTTACCAATTTCAATGACAAAAGAACAGAAAGAGCATTTGTCAGAAATACCTGATACTTTCAAAATACTTGCCCATGATACTTTATACTCATCTGGAGCTCCGTCAAATCTAGATGAACAAACATTCTCATACAAACAATACAATTTAAAGTGTCCTGATAATAACCATTGGAAAACAACGCGACTTGGGTTAATTAGACTTTACCATGCAAATAGATTTTTGCTTTCTGGTAAAACTTTGCGCTATAAGCGATATTGGGATGATTTTCCAGTAATGGATATGGAAAATTTATGGGCTGATACTGGGCGTAGTGGTTTTTCAGATAAAAAACGATATGTTGTTGAAACAACTCCACGAGTCATCGAACGTTGCATCCTCATGGCCACCGATCCCGGTGATCTGGTGCTGGACCCCACCTGCGGTTCCGGCACCACGGCCTATGTGGCCGAGCAATGGGGCCGCCGCTGGATCACCATCGATACCTCGCGCGTGGCCCTGGCTCTGGCGCGTGCGCGCATCATGGGCGCGCGTTACCCCTATTATCTCATGACCGACAGCCCGGAAGGTCAGGCCAAGGAAGCGGAGCTGAATGGTCGCGGCCCCTCCACAGCTCCCACCTTCAACAATATCCGTCTGGGCTTCGTTTATGAGCGCGTGCCGCACATCACGCTGAAATCCATTGCCAACAATGCCGAGATCGACGTCATTTACGAAAAATGGCAGCGCACGCTGGAGCCGCTGCGCGCGACCCTCAATGCGCAGCTGGGCGAACAGTGGGAAGAATGGGAGATCCCCCGTGAGGCGGACACAGCCTGGAGCATAAAGGCGCGCGACACGCACGCTCGCTGGTGGCAGGCCCGCATTGCCCGCCAGCAGGAGATCGATGCCTCCATCGCGGCCCGTGCCGACTATGAGTTCCTTTACGACAAGCCCTATGAGGACAAGAAAAAGGTGCGCGTGGCCGGTCCCTTCACGGTGGAGAGCCTCTCCCCGCACCGCATGCTGGCCGTGGGCGCGGATGGCGAGCTGCTGGACCCCGCCGCACCGCATGAGGGTGCGGACGGCCGCGACTTCGTGGGCATGATCCTGGAGAACCTCAAGGTCGCCGGTGTGCAGCAGGCCCACAAGGACGACAAGATCGACTTCACCAGCCTGACCCCCTGGCCCGGAGCCATGATCTGCGCCGAAGGCCGCTACAACGAAGGCGAGACCGAACGCCGCGCAGGCATCTTCATCGGCCCGGAATTCGGTACGGTCTCGCGTCAGGATCTGGTGCAGGCCGTTCGCGAGGCTGCGGATGCGGGCTTCGATGTGGTCGTCGCCTGCGCGTTCAACTACGATGCCCATGCGGCGGAGTTCAGCAAGCTGGGCAAGATCCCTGTGCTCAAAGCCCGCATGAATGCCGACCTGCACATGAGCGAGGACCTCAAGAACAACGGCAAGGGCAATCTCTTCGTCATCTTCGGTGAACCGGACATCAGCCTGCTGCCCGAGACCGACGCCAAAGGCTGCGAGACCGGCATGCTGCGCGTCAAGGTCAATGGCGTGGACGTGTTCAAACCCAGCACCGGCGAGATCTGCTCCGGCGAGGCCGATGACATCGCCTGCTGGTTTGTGGATACGGACTATGACGAGGAAAGCTTCTTTGTCCGTCAGGCCTACTTCCTGGGCGCCAACGATCCCTACAAGGCCCTGAAAACCACCCTCAAGGCCGAGATCGACAAGGACGCCTGGGAAAGCCTGCACAGCGATACCTCCCGCCCCTTCCCCCGGCCGGAGGGCGGCCGCATCGCCGTCAAGGTCATCAATCACCTTGGCGACGAAGTCATGAAGGTATTCCGGGTCTGATCCGGTGCATCGTCAGGCAGGGCTGCCGGATGCTCTGCGTATGCATACTTGAAAACATCCGCGCCAAAGAGCGCTTAAACGACACGCGAGCATGTTCCTTCCAGGCGCATGTTCGCGTGTCATTTAGAGAGTTCTGGATAATGGGGAAGTGACGCTTTCTCCCGGCATGATCAAAAAGCTTCTTTGGACGGCATGTTCATGAAAAGCCCCTTTGGTCCCGGTTTCTGTCGGACAGGCCAGCATGTCGGGAACGGCGAAATCTCCCATATGCCTCATTTTGGCCCGTATTGGCCTTTTCCCGCGTTTTTGCTTGAAACGTGACTCATTCATCGGGAAGGAAGAAAATGAGGGCTTAAAACAGAAATATGGGGATTCTGTAAATTTGTCTCCACTGTGATATTCTGTCCTTACAGCATCATGGATGATTCAAGTCCTTGTGTCACATCGCTAAAATCAATCTTCTCCAGTGCCTCCTGCAATACAGGCAAGGCGTACTGCTTTCCTTCTTCATCACGTCCGTAGTTCGCGGAGACGCCTTGCTGTGCATGTCCCTGTAGCGCATCAAGGAGTTCCGGGGCAATCTGGCCGCTGTTGCGTCCTTCGCGCTTGAAGGTATGCCGGAAGGAATGGAAGTGTTTCCTGCCCCCGTTCTCCAAGTCCAGACTGGTAAGGAAGCGCCGCCACCACTGCGAAAAGGCGTTGCTGCGCTTGCCGCCGTCCTGCTTGTCCGAAAGGAGGGGGAACAGCTTGCCCGTCCCTTCCCCCTGCCGGGCGAAGTCGAGGAAGCCCAGCTCCAGCAGGCGGGAATGCAGCGGGACCTTGCGGATGGAGGCCCTGTTCTTCACCCGGCGGCCTGTGGCCATCTCGGCGCGGATATGGATGAACCAGACACCGGCCTCCTGCCGCACGTCCTGCCGGTCGAGCTGGGCCAGTTCTTCTATGCGGGCACCCGTGTACAGGGCCAGCAGGACGAGCCACCTGTAGTCAAGGAGCTTGGTCTTGCTGGCATAGAGCCGCCCCACAGCGCCGCAGCCGTGCGGATGGTACAGGCCGGAGCGCTGGAAGATGACGGACAAGTCCTCCTTGGAGAAGGGCAGGACGGACACGTCTTCCAGTTCCGTCGTATTGCTGGCGGCCCGTACCCCGGTGCAGGGATTGACCTCCACAAGCCCGTTGTTCACGGCATAGGAGAAGACCACCTGCACGAAGGCAAGGTATTTCTCGTTGATGGTGCGGGCCGACAGCTTCGGGGCCTGCTGGAGATGGGGGAAGGCCCCCTTGCGGATGCGCTCCAGCACGGTCGGCATGGGGAGCTTGGCGAGGGGCGCGGGCAGGTTCTTGGGCAGGGCCAGCAGGGCGTCCTTGTAGCGGATGATGTGTTCCCGCTTCCTGTAGGCTTTGATGGGAAGGTCGCCTGCCTGCTCTATGAAGCGGCGCACGGCCAGTTGGACAGACAGGAGGCTGGAGGGGGCAAGACCTGCTCCCTTCTCCCGGATGTAGGCTTCACAGACTTTGCTGAAACGGGGATTGTCCGGGCCTTCCTGTGTGCTGGCATCGCCGCCGGGGACGGCTCCGGCCTGTGCCGGGGACGGCTCCGGCCTGTGCCGGGGACTGCCCTGTGCCGTGCGGAGGCAGCGGGGCCGTGACGAGGGCGGGCTGCCGCATGGAGGCCCACGCTTCCCCGTCCAGATGGGCCAGAAAGAGCTTCTTCACCTGCCATTCCTCGGCCAACAACTGATGACATATCTTCCTGAATCTGGAGCGCACAGCGGCGGCCTGCGGGCTGTCGTCTTCCCCGCTGGCGGGCGGCATGGCGTAGCCGTGGCGGGCAAGGAAGGCCTCCGCCATGCCCAGCATGGGGGAGACATCCCCGTCCCGGAGGCAGAGGGGCGCGGCCTCGATGAAAAGGGACGCATCCCTGCGGAGCCGCTCCTTGTAGCGGGCGCTGGGAGGGAAGAACAGGGGCGGCTCTTTGGGCATGCAGGACGGGCCTTCCAGCTCTTGCATGAGTTCCTGCTGCTCCTGCCATTCCTTGCGGGCCTGTGCTTCATCCTCGGCGGGAGGCGTGTTCAGGGCCTCCAGAGCGGCCTTGAGGGATTCGTCAGGATAGAGGGCCAGCAGGCGTTCCTGCTCCTGTTCGTCCATCTCGGCAAAAGGACGCAGCGGCGCGGTGGCGGGAGAAGGCGCGGCAAGGGCGGCGATGGCCGCAGCCGGGGCAAGGGCCTGCTCCTGCTGCTCGGCAAGGCGGCGGCGATGCTCGCGGAACTCTTGGTCTAGCTGGATGGCACGCAGGCGGGCGTTCTCCAGCGCCTGATGGAAGTCCCGTGTCTTGAGGGAGAAGGTCAGCTCTTTCTTGGGGTCGTAGACAGGCAGGAGGTCTTGCGGGACACGCAGGCGGAAGTAGTAGGTGCGTCCCCGCAGGAAAGGGGTGGGTGTCTTGAATGACAAAGCGCTCATACCTCCGGTGTGTAGCATGTTTGTGTAGCAACCGAAAGTATAAGCGCTTATTTTTCTTGTATATTCTATTATTACAAGGCGTTATAATAGAATGGCGGAGAGGGTGGGATTCGAACCCACGTACCGGCTATTAACCGATAACTCGATTTCGAGTCGAGCGCGTTACGGCCAACTTCGCTACCTCTCCGCTCTTTGGAGCTGTGCATGCACAGCAAGGCCGAAGGCATTATTTAGTCTGTTTCGGTGAAAAAAGCAATAAGTTTTCTTGCAGCCCCGGACGGCATCAGGCATCGTCCGTTTTGGCCTCGGGCAGCCAGTGCGCCAGCACGGTCTCCCGGTGGGCGTCCAGCAGCTCCAGTACGGGCTTGGGCACCAGAAAATCCACGTTCAGGCCGTGCAGCCAGCGGTGGCGGATGCGCGAGGCACTGACCGAGATCCACGGCAGGGGCACGAAGTGGACCTGCCCGCCGCCGGGCAGGCGCATGCGGCGGCTCCCGGGCAGGACAGGCTCGCACGCCCGGGCACCGGGCCACATGCTTTCCGTGGCGGCAAGAAAGTTCTTTTCCGAGCCCTCACCGCGCGGCACCACCACCAGCTGGCAGAGTTCGGGCAGTTCCAGCCCCCGGTGCCAGTGGGGCAGCAGGGCATAGTCCGGGTTGCCGAGGATGAAGAACAGGGGCCGTTCCGGTGTTTCTTCACGACAGGCCTGCAACGTATCCCAGGTATAGGAAAGACCGGGACGTCCGGCTTCCATGCGATTGCACGAAAGGCCGGGCAGGCCGTCCAGGCAGGCCTCCACCATGGCGGCGCGCAGGTCGAAGGGCAGCAGGCCGCTCACCACCTTGTGCGGCGGTGCGGCGCAGGGCATCAGCTCCACGCTGTCGGCCAGGGGGCGCAAGGTCTCCGCCATTTCGATGGCCAGACGCAGATGCCCCACATGCGGCGGGTTGAAACTGCCGCCGAACAGGGCCCGGCCCGCTGCGCGCTTCCCGTTCATGTCTATTGCCGCACCTGCCCCTGACCGAAGACCACGAACTTGGTGGTGGTCAGTTCCTGCACGCCCATGGGACCATAGGCATGGAGCTTGGAGGTGGAGATGCCGATCTCCGCGCCAAGGCCCAGCTGGCCGCCATCGTTGAAGCGGGTGGAGGCATTGACCGCCACCATGGAGGCATCGGCCTCACGCAAAAAGCGCATGGCGTGCTCGTGATCGTTGGTGCAGATGATCTCCGTGTGGTTGGAACCGTAGCGGGCGATGTGTGCCAGGGCCGCATCCATGTCGTCCACCACGCGGACGGCCAGGATCAGGGCGTGGAATTCCTGTCCCAGATCGTCGGGGCTCTGGGCCTTGGCCGTGGGGCCCAGCAGCGGCAGGGAAGCGGGGCAGGCGCGGAACTCCACACCGGCCTCGCCCAGACGCCGGCCCACTCGGGGCAGGAAGGCCGCGGCGCAGTCCTTGTGCACCAGCAGGCATTCCAGGGCGTTGCAGACGCCGGGACGCTGCACCTTGCCGTTGAAAACGATGTCCAGGGCCTTGTCCAGGTCCGCATCCGCGTCCACGAAGGCATGGCAGACGCCCTTGTAATGCTTGAGCACCGGCATGGTGGCGGCTTCGGTCACGGCACGCACCAGACCTTCGCCACCGCGTGGGATCATGACGTCGATATACTGATCGAGCTTGCACAGCTCGGTGACCGCGGCGTGATCCGTGGTCGTCACCAGCTGGGCCGCATCGGCGGGCAGACCGGCTTCTTCCAGGGCCTGGCGCAGCAGGGCGGCCAGAGCGGTGTTGGAGTGCAGGGCCTCGCTGCCGCCGCGCAGGATCACGGCATTGCCCGCCTTCAGGCAGAGGATGGCCGCGTCGATGGTCACGTTGGGGCGGGCCTCGTAGATCATGGCGATGACGCCCAGCGGCACGCGCATGCGGCCCACCAGCAGGCCGTTGGGGCGCTGCCACTGGCTGTCCATGGTGCCTACGGGGTCGGGCAGACCGGCCACATGCAGGCAGGCGGCGCGCATGTCGGCCAGTACGGCGGGATGCAGGGTCAGGCGGTCCATGCGGGGGGCGTCCAGGCCCCGGGCGCGGGCCGCGTCCAGATCCTGCGCGTTGGCGGTGCGCAGCTCGGCTTCCCGCTCTTCGAGCAGGGCGGCCAGACGGGTGAGGGCGGCGTTCTTGGCCGCGGGGCTGGCCTTGGCCAGCAGGCGGGCGGCTTCCTTGGCCTTTTGGCCGAGCAGGGTCATTTCTTGTGCCAAAGTCATACGGGCTCCTTGGGTTGGCTCGTCTCTCTATACGCTGCCGCAGGAACGAGGGCAAGGGGACGGCCCCCTGTACGGGATGCCGCTGTACGCCCGGATCTCCTTCTTTTTTTGGGGGAAAAGGCGCCGGTGCGGAAGGCGGATATGCCTCCGGTTTCCGGCCGACGCCCTCTCGGGAAGAGGAGCGTCCGGCTTCGGGATTCCCTACTGCCGGCAGGGGTTTTTCTTTGACAGAAGGCCGCTCCCTATCCTACATAAATAGACCGCACCGTGACAGCTCCGGCGACCGCGGGCGAAGCTTTTGCAAGGAGCACTGAAAGAAATGAATCCTGTCAGACCTCAGAATACCCCTGAATCTCCTACCCTGCTCAATGACCTCAAGGCTGAGGTGAGCGCGGAAAGCGCACCGCTGCTGCAGTTCATCGTGCGCAACAGCGGGCTGATCGTGGGCGTGGTGGTCGTCCTTCTGGTGGCCCTGGTAGGCACCGCCGTGTGGCGCTGGCATCAGGGCGGCCTGCAGGCCGAGGCCCAGACCGAACTGGCGCGTATCGGCATCACCATGAAGGGCGGGGATCGCCTCAAGGCGCTGGACGACCTGGCAGCCAAAGCTCCCGAGAACATGCGTTACAGCATCTATCTGATGCAGGCCGAGTTCGCCATGCAGGATCAGGATTACAGCCGTGCCGAACAGGCCTATGCCACGGCGGCCAAGCTGGACGCCGACGGTGCCATGGGCCTGATGGCCGCTCTGGGCCAGGCCGGCGCGCTGATCAAGCTGGATCGTCCCGCTGATGCCGTGACCCTGCTGCAGGGCCTGGAGAGCCGCGCCACCGAGGACGGCCGTGCCACCCTGCGCATGCTGCTGGGCGAAGCCGCCGAAGCGGCGGGCAAGACCGATGTGGCCGTTGCCGCCTATGAAGCCCTGGCCGCCTCGCAGCCTGGTCTGGACGGTGAGTTTTACCGCTCGCGCGCGGAAGCGCTGGGCGGTGGCAAGACCGCGCCCGTGAAGGACGGCGCGGAGAACAAGTAGTAAGAACGTTGGCGGCCCCTCTGCCGACGCGCACGGGCCGGGAGGACACATGAGCAAACATCCTCTGCTGCACGGGGCGCGTGGCGAGCGCCACGTTTTGCTGGGCAATGAAGCCATCGTACGCGGCGCGCTTGAAGCCGGCGTGAACATGGTCACCTGCTATCCTGGCACGCCTTCTTCCGAAGTGCCGGATACCTTTTACAAACTGGGGGGCGAGGGCCGCTACAAGATCGAGTACGCGGTCAACGAAAAGGTCGCCTTCGAAGTGGCCGCCGGTGCGGCCCTGGGCGGTGCCCAGGCCCTGGTGACCATGAAGCACGTGGGCCTCAACGTGGCGGCCGACCCGCTGTTCACCTCGGTCTACACCGGCCTGCCCGGCGGTCTGGTGGTGCTCTCCGCCGATGACCCCGGCTGCCACTCCAGCCAGAACGAGCAGGACAACCGCTACTATGCGCGCTTTGCCTCCCTGCCCTGTTTCGAGCCTGTGTCCGCCCAGGAAGCCAAGGACATGACCCGCGAGGCCTTCCGCCTGGCCCGCGAGCTCCAGCAGCCCGTGCTGCTGCGTACCACCACCCGCGTCAGCCATATGCGCGGCAATGTGGAATTCGACGATCTGCCGGCGGGCCCCGCGCCCATCGTGGACTTCCAGCGCAATCCCGGCCGCTTCGTGCCCGTGCCCGCCGTGGCCCGTGGCCGTCACCGCTCCCTGCTGGAGATCATGGAAAAGGCCCGCGCCTTTGCCGAGTCCAGCCGCTTCAGCCGTGAATACGGCCCCGAAGGCTGCCGTCTGGGCATCATCGCCAGCGGTGTGGCCCGCAACTATCTGGCCGACGCCCTGGCCTCCGGCGGCTGGGAAGAGCGCGTGCGCGTGCTCGAGCTGGGCATGACCTGGCCCCTGCCCGAAGGCCGTATCGAAGCCTTCCTGCAGTCCTGCGACCGCGTGCTGGTGCTGGAAGAAGGCGAGCCTCTGCTGGAAGGCAGCGTGCGCGCCCTGGCCCAGAAGTGCGGCTGCAAGGCCCGCATCGAAGGCAAGGACGAGACCCTCACCGTGCTGGGCGAATACTCCACCACCCTGGTCCTGCGCCGCGTGGCCGATTATCTGGACTGCCCCTGCCCGGTCAAGGCTTCTTCGCCCGTGGTCCGCGAGCTGCCCGTGCGTCCGCCGAACCTTTGCGCCGGCTGCTCCCACCGCGCCGTCTACTACGCCGTCCGCCACACCTTTGGCGACGACGCCTACTATTCCAGCGACATCGGCTGCTACACCCTAGGCATGCTGCCGCCCCTGCGCATGGCCGACTTCCTGGTCTGCATGGGCTCCTCCGTGTCCGCCGGCAGCGGTTTTGCCCGGGCTTCCGGCAAGCCGGTGGTGGCCTTCATCGGTGACTCCACCTTCTTCCATTCCGGCATGACCGGCCTGGCCAACGCCGTGTTCAACAAGCACGACATCCTGGTGGTCATCCTCGACAACGGCACCACCGCCATGACCGGTCACCAGCCCAATCCCGGCATGCTGCAGGACATCCTCGGTGAAGAGGCCATGCATCTGGATATCGAATCCGTGGTGCGCGGCCTGGGCGTCACCGAATGTGTGAAGGTCCGTTCCTACAACCTCAAGGCTCTGCATTCGGCCCTGGAAGACATGCGCGACAAGAAGGGCGTGCGCGTCATCATCGCGGAAGAACCCTGCGTGCTCTATGCCCGCCGCCGCCTCAAGAAGGCCGCCGCCCAGGTGGCCTATGTGGCCGAGCAGGGCGCCGATGCCCAGCGCTGTCTGGAAGAACTGGCCTGCCCCGCTTTCTATCGCAATGGCGAGGACGTGGCTGTGGATGAAAATCTCTGCACCGGCTGCATGGTCTGTCTGCAGGTGGCCCCCAAGGCCTTCAAGGCCAGAAAGCGCGCCTAGGTGAGGTGTATTATGCAACATAGCGACAAACAAAAGCGTCTTCGTATCTTCTTCACCGGCGTGGGCGGACAGGGCACACTGACCGCCACCACCCTGCTGGCCCGCACCGCTCTGGATGCCGGGCAGGAAGTTGTGGCCGGCGAAGTCCACGGCATGGCCCAGCGCGGCGGTGTGGTGGAATCCGTGCTGCTGCTGGGCGGCTGGCGTTCGCCCAAGCTGGATCTTGGCGAGGCCGACATCCTGCTGGGCTTCGAGCCCCTGGAGACCCTGCGCGGTCTGCCGTACCTGCGCCCCGGCGGCGTCATCTTCTCCAGCCGTGATCCCATGCCGCCCCTGAGCGTGTCGCTGGGCATGGCTGCATACCCTTCCATGGAAGAGATCGAGCAGAAGTCCCGCGCCGTAGCCAGCCAGTGCCATTTCCTGGCCTGCCGCGAGCTGGGCATCCAGGCCGGTGCCGCCCAGGCGGGCAATACCGTGCTGCTGGCCGCTGTCTGTGCCTCGGGTCTGCTGCCCTTCGGTATCGACGCCCTCAAGGCCGCCATCGAAAAATACCTGCCCGCCAAGCTGCAGGCCTCCAACCTCAAGGCTTTGGAACTCGGTCAGGCCGCCCTGCATATGTAACAGCAGCATGGCCGTGCTGTTTGGCTGAGGGGGGGGACCCCCGCATCTCCGCTGTCGATGCCCGTAGCTTCCTTCGTCGCAACGGGCACGGCCCAAGGGGTCGCCATCCGGTCGCTGCCAGCGCGAGAGGTGTTCCCCCGCCCCTCAAATTCCCCACCCCCTCCCCAGCGCGCTTCAGCGGGGAGGGGGATTTTTTATGGTGATGGCTCTGGATGCTGCGAATTTTTTTATCCGGAATTTTGGGGCGTTGAGGTTCGGCACAGCAGCAATGCGGCCGTTGCTGATACAGTGGCAGCTTCCCGAAGAGATTTTCCAAAGTACAAAAGGCCGTTGCCGACCTAATGCCTTTCTGGTCCGGATTGCGATCCCTTTCTTGTAAGGCAGGAAAGGGCGACACGGATATTCGTAAAAAGGCACAAAATTGTGTGGAAGGCGCGGTAGAAGAGGCTATGGAGGAAAGAGTCTTTCAGAGCCAGAGCAGGAACCAGGTGGTATTCGTACGAATAAGGAAAGGC
>ERZ773146.2912-NODE-2912-length-11192-cov-3.339140_pt1 | contig 11192 bp, 9 predicted proteins | sample MGYA00580847_ERZ773146 | MGnify/ENA primary metagenome ERZ773146 (study PRJEB29015, sample SAMEA2737830) | human gut metagenome | biome: human gut; feature: human-associated habitat; material: faeces | place: China | collected 2012 ...
ATTCACGGTATCGAGCAAATAATATTTGTAATAATTCGGCCCGATGGTAGACAACGGACTGACAAAACGTTGTAGAAACAAAGGAATATCATTCTTGAAGATATCGACTTCCCGGAAAACTTCGTTCAAAAACTGCTGGATACCGTCACGCGAGAATATTTCATCCACACCGGACGATTTGTTTCCTTTTACTATATGTTTCTTAGACTTTGGGGTCTTACGGTAATAGACCGTTTCGACTTTTTCTTTCTCCGAAACCGGCAGAATAGTGGTGCCAATATCAAGCGTATCGACAAAATCGACCAGGAAATCGAACTTGCCTGACTTGCCATTCTTTTTAGACTTTGGTTCATACTCATTCATGGCGAAGACCATTTTCTCATACCGGTCGTATTGGAAGTAGTCATGATTATGGGGATCATTACTTTCACGTAAAGCAATCACCTGCCTCACAAATGTAACAGCCGGGTTCTCTTTCTTGCTGTATTTCTCCTTTTGAGGTCTGACAACCACTTCATTCAACATAATTCCATTTGGAACTAATTGTATTTTCAGGTCATTAGTTTTCCCCGGGATGACTTTCATTTGTTTCTTGTCATATCCCAAATACGATATTTCCAGAATCTTATCGATGGTTGGGGTAGAGAATGAAAAGTTCCCATCCCCATCGGTGGCTGCTCCTATGGTTGTACCCTCAAATTTAAGAGATACATAAGGCAGTCTTTCGCCTGTAATTGAATCGGTTACGATTCCTTTTATTATTGTATTCTGTCCATTCGCCACCCACACGAAGAAGAAGGACGCTAACAAAAAAACAATCTTTTTTCCCATTGTAATCTCCTATTAATTAGTCGGAGAAGTCATATTGTGTATAATTCTTGCCCTTCTCATTCATGCGTAAACCTTTAAATTCAGACGATTGAATATCAATAGTCAGTACGAACGATGTGAACATCATCCTGCGCTTAGCTTTCGCATCCGGAATAATCGGAGTGATGGTCAGGGCGCAGATATTTCCTTGTTTCGTAATTTCCATGTCGGCCACTTCTTTGATATCCGTGCTGTCGCTATCGCTCAAAAGTAGATTCCTGAGAACAATCAGAAGAACTTCAAATTGCTTATGGGTTACTCCCTTAGCTATGCTTTCCTGACCATCATTAATCATGGTGAAGACACCGTTGTCCATTATCAGCATATCTTTCCCTTCATTAAATGCCATGTATGCTTCATTAGGCTGTATGAAGTGAAATTTACCTTTGGTAACAGCGTCTTCTGCCACTGCTGCATGATGCTTAGTTCGAATCACGGTAGCTGTGAAGGTATTTATGCCTTTGTATCGCTCGGCTACTTTCCGGATATCAGCTTCTTGTGCCGATAAGGCGGTACACAAGAGGATGGCAGTGATAAATAGGATATATAATCTTTTCATACATGTAGTTTAAGTATAAAGTCCTCCGTTTATTGAAATCACATTACCGGTAATGTAACCGGCGTTTGGCGAAACCAGAAAGCCAACCAGTTCGGCCACTTCCTCGGGAGTACCGAAGCGGTTGGCTGGAATGGTTTTCTTCAGTGTGTCCTCGTCGAGTCCCTCTACCATATCTGTTCTGATAAATCCGGGGGCGACAGCGTTGACGGTTACATTTTTGCGTGCTACCTCCTGAGCCAGTGCTTTCGTGGCGGCTATGATGGCTCCCTTTGCTGCGGAATAGTTCGTCTGTCCCGGCATTCCTTTGACACCGCTTACGCTTGCCATATTGATGACACGTCCGAACTTACGGGCCAACATGGATTGCAGCAAGGGTTGTGTTACATTGTAAAAACCATCGAGACTGATGCTGAGTACACGATGCCAGTCGTTTTCAGGCATGAATATCAGGAGGTTATCACGGCGTATGCCGGCATTGTTAACCAGTACTTCGATGTATTCTTCAGGATGGGCGTTCTCCCATGACTCGATGGCTTTGCTGGTCTGTTGCCGATTGCTTACGTCAAACATCAGTATCTCGCCATCATGTCCGGCCTGGCGTACCAGTTCCAGAGTCTTTTGGGCCTCTGTGGCATTGCTTACATAGTTGATAATGATGTGGTAGCCCATCTGAGCTAATTTTACACAGACAGCACGGCCAATACCACGGCTGCCTCCGGTTACTAATGCATACTTCATTGCTAGGTCTATTTTAGTTTTTTACTATATTCCATATTGGTTCCTTTCCTAATACTTCAGCACAAGTGAAGAGTGCTGTCATGGTCACGCCATGTAATCCGTGTAGCATCAGGTTTTGTCCTGTGAGCAGCAGGTTGGGAATAGGCGTACGAGGTGAGAGCAGGGTGAGCATCGGATTGTTAAAATCTTTGCGCAAACCGTAAGCGGCCCCCTCGGGAGTGAGAGTATAGTCACGATAGGTGAGCGGTGTGCTGGTGTAACATCCGGTAATCATATCGCGAAGGCCGGGAATAAAACGTTCAGCCAGGGCAATACACTCGTCTGCAACATGTTTTTTCATGGCTTTATAATCATCACCGCGGCGTCCCACATTGGTATGGTTCCATCGCTCACATTTGCTCCAAGGCATCGGAGTGAGAATATCCAGTTGCTGTACATACTTGCTGTTATCCTCTGGTATACGGCAACTTACCAGTACACCACTTACAGGACCATCTTTCTGATAGAATGTCCATACATCCGGTTGTTTATAAATATATTGGTTCCAGTTAAAGTATCTGAGAGTTTGCGGCTTGATACGGAGCGATGCGGTGAACATGCCGAAAGTATTCTCCAGATGGGTAATTCTGCTGCGATAAACTTTCTTCATCCTGCTGCTTTGTTTCACCAGATTGCAGGTGACAGCAGGGGGGATATTGCTGATAAAAATAGTGCCTTCGTAGATTTCTCCATTAGAGCATACTGCATGTACCAGTTTACCGTCTTTTTCCACTAACTCCTGAACTTCGGCATTACAGATAATCTCGCCACCATGCATACGAATGCCATCAGCCAGTGAGTTTACTATCAGAGAACCGTCACCTTTTAATCGCCAACTGCTTTCGATGAAACTTCCGTTACCATGAGCGAAGGTGAACAATGGAAGAGATTCTTTCCGTAATTCCATTTTCAGGGAAGTGCCACAGAGTACATTTATCAGTAGTGGATCATGGAATGTCTCTGTCAGATACTGATAAGCGCTTGTTTCAAAAAGCCGGGAAAGTAATGATGACTCTCCGGTTTGAGGATTCAACGCATCGAATTGCTGTTCACCGCACTGTTTCAGCATATCTGCATATTTGTTCAACGCATCACGTTCAGCTGGAAAGGCTGCTGTCAATGTTTCGACAAATGCATCATATCTTTGTGCAAAATTGAAAGTCTGATTTCCGATTGTTACCCGGTCGAAATGGTTGTCAAGGCGTTGCCATGGAAGACGCAGCAGTCCCAGGTGCCTGAATGCAGAGTGTAGTGATTGTCCCTCATCCAGACCTCCTACATAGTGAAAGCCTGTATCGAAAGCCAAACCATGCCTCCTGTAGCTTTGGAGGCATCCACCTGCTTGCGTTCCTCTTTCAAGCAGAAGAACGCTCATACCGACTTTCGAAAGAATGTGTGCACATTCCAACCCACCCAGCCCGCTACCTATGATAACTACATCGTACTTCATTCTTTATTCTTATTAATCATTCTGAAAATGGCCGGTTGCACCACATAAGAGATCACTACTGCCGAAATCATGCCCACAAGAGTGGAGAATCCTACTGATTTGATGGCAGGATGTTCGGCAAACAGCATGGAACTCACGGTAACAATCAGGATAAATGCACTGAAGAATATGGCAGTCTTATGATAACCCAGCAAGCGCGAGTTCTCTTTACCGCCAATAAGTCCGTTCATCACGAATATGCTATAATCAACCCCTATACCAAAGATAAATGTAGAGATGATAATGTTGATGAGATTGAACCGTACATCAAAAATCACCATTGCCCCCAACACTATAAGCCAGCTCGACAAGATTGGCATAAATCCGAGCAGGGTATGCTTGATATTGAAATGGAAACTGAAGAAGAGTACGATGAGTACAAAGAGCATGGAAACCCATTGCAGCACATTGAAGTCGTCATTCAATTGGATCAGTGTATCTGTGGTATAATAATAGGTGTCGAGCACAAGCAGGTTAGGTGATGAAACTATAGCCTCACAGATACGGTTATAGTCACTTTCCTTGCTATGAATAGAGTCGTTTTTGCATCTTACGGATGTAAAGCACAGATACTCGTCGTTGTAGGACTGTTCCATCAGAGTAGACTGGTAGCCTTCCGGAATAATACTTGCTTCGTAAAGAGCGTCAGGCTCATAATCAGCAGTTGCAAATTCAAAGAAAGGAGAGAATGCATCGGGAATAAGACCGGCTTCGGGAGCTGTCTTATTGATTAAATCGTGTACTAGTTGCAAGCGTTCTCCGGTCCAGAAGTTTTTCCATGCGTCAATGCGTTCTTGTTGTACATGTAAGGGTACAAATATTTGATTCGTATGGGTATAGCTCTTCACAAGTCCGATACTTTGCAAGGAATCGAGTTTGGCAGCCATGATTTCAAAATTCTCAATGGCTTCTTCCATCGTTGCCCCTGAACTTGCGAAGTACTTCTGCTTGTCACCTGTATGGGTTTTGGAACGAAGCAGATTCTCTGAATATGAAGTGCTTTCGGCTTTATAGCCTAAGTTGTGCATGTCGGCATCGAATTGGGTTCCTCCGGCAATATAGAATCCTATACACACTACCGCAGCGGTAAGTATGGTGAAAAGCAGGGGCTTTTTACGGTCGAACGGGTAAGCATTAATACGGTCGATGATGTCGAATGCATGGTGATTCAACTTGTTTTTCCTGGGATTGAGGAACTGTGGTAAAAATACCAGGCTGAAGAATGTAGTCCCCACAATGGCGAAAGCAGCGAAGAGACCAAAGTCCTGTAACAGTTCTGTCCGAATGAAGATAAGTCCCATGAAGGAACCAATGGTGGTAAGGCATCCTAAACAAACAGGTTTGACCTGGGCGCGCAACACTTGTTCGGGATCACTGATATATTTATAATGCGTAATGATATGCAGTACATAGCTGAGTGCTACTCCCAGTACTATTGCTCCGATACCGAGTGCCAACAATGAGAAATGTCCTTTTATAAAATACATTGCAGCAAGTCCAAAGAGAGTGCCGAATACCACAGGAAGCAGTAATAGCGGTATGGTATTGTAGTTGCGGAAGCAGATGGAAATAAAGATAAGAACCAGTACTAATGAGCCGATAATAGTTCCTTTCAGGTCCGATTTTATTCGCCATGAATTGTAGAATCCACTGGCAGGAGTACCGTGATAGCTGATTTTTATGTCGGGAGCAGAGGCAGAAAACTGTTCTATCTGATCATTCAATATGCGGAATAGGGTAGAACCCTGTCCCGTATTGGTGGCTGAATACATGGGTGTAATAAATGCTACACACACCGTGGAGTCTTGAACGAAGAAATGCCCGTTGAGGGTTTTGTAGCTGCCGGCTACCCCTTCGGTAAAAGGTTTCATCTGTTCCATAAGTAAACCACGCAGTCCTACAGGATCCGTCTGTATAAGTTCGGGAAACATACTTCCCACCGGGCTCAACAGGTCATCGCGGTTAGCTTTCATTTGTAGCTTCATGTGTGGGTAGGTAAGTATCGCATCGAGACGAGTGTAGACGCTTGTGTCGATATATGCCGGTAAGTGCGCACTCATATAATCGATAACATCCAGCATCAGGTCATCGGGTAATCTGTAGAAAATATTTCCGATGACCTGCTGTGTTGAGTCCATGGCTGCATTTTTAGATTCCAGAGAATCAATGAAAGCGTCACAGATCTTGGCTATATGTTCCACAGAGGCTCCATTCTTTCCTTCAAAGAGCAAGAATGTTTTATCCTTGATGCGCAGGTTGGCAAAGGCGAGTTTGGTAGTACCATCTTCATTTTTCGATGAGGGCATCAGTTTGTTGATGTCTTCTTCCAGATATATTTTTGAGGCAAAATATCCGAAGAAGGCATACAAAGCAATCATTGACACCCAGAAAACTGCGCGATGATTACGGAAAAAGCGATAAATCTTTATGCAGAATTCTGTCATACTACCATCTCTTTATTATTCATTCTGCCCGAAGTGTGATTCTATATAATCATAGAGATTGTTGAAGGTCTGAATCTTCTGCAAATCGGTTACGGGGATTTTGATCTTGTAGGTATGTTGGATAATGGCTACAAGGTCCACAAGACTGAGACTGTCCAACGAGAGTGTTTCCTTTACATTGGCATCCGGTGTAAAAAGCTCCTGATCAATTTCAAATTCTTCAGCCAATATGGCATTTACCTGTTCAATAATACTTTCACGTGTCATAATAATTTTCTTTTTTAATGGTTACTATAAATTTCTAATAATAAGGGTTGAGTTTGTTCCGCCGAACCCAAAGGAATTGGAAAGGAACATATCAAAGTGCGCTTCGCGCGTTTCCGGTAATATATGGATACGGGCAGTTTCCTCATCCGGATTTTCAAAGTTGATGTTTCCTGCTATAAAGTCGTTCTTCATCATCAACATCGAGTAGATCAGTTCGCTGGCACCAGCCATCCACATCTCATGCCCTGTCTGGCTTTTGGTGGAGGTTACGGGAACCCTGCAATCGCCGAATATCTGAGCTATGGCTGACGCCTCTCTGCTATCTCCGATACGTGTAGAGGTGGCATGTGCATTGATATAACCTATTTGTTGGGGAGATATACCCCCATTGTTCAGACACAATTCAAGCGAACGGGCCGGCCCTGCTACATTGGGAGTGGAAATATGATCCCCATTGCCCGAGAATCCCCAACTTACTATTTCTGCGAGTATGGGTGCCCCTCGCTTCACGGCATGTTCGTAACTCTCTATGATTACTGTTGCCGCACCACCGCCTGGTACCAGACCGTCACGGTCGCGGTCGAACGGACGGCTGGCCTTGGCGGGATTGTTTTCACGTATAGAGAATGATTGGATGCCGTCGAATGAAGCCACGCTGTATAAGTTGGTTTCCTGGGCACCGCCGCATATAATGCAATCCTGCATTCCGCTACGTATAAGTGTGTATGCCAATCCTATAGCCTGGGAACCGGATGCACATGCGGCTGAGGCCGTCAGGTTAATACCGCGCAGTTTGAACAGGCAGGCAAGATTCATCGTCACGGTAGAGTTCATCGACTGAAAAATGGCACCGCTGCCACAAGCTGATGTATCCTTGAACTCACGAAACTTATCGAGCGCCTGCATGGTAGCTTCAGCTACGGAGTCGTTTCCATAGATAATGCCGATCTCATTTCTGTCCATATAATCTTGATCCAGCTTTGCATTTTCGAGGGCCGACCGTGTGGCCATATAAGCATATTGAGCTTCCTCGGGCATGAAATGCCGTAAATTGCGTGGGATGAACGGTTTAAGGTCAGGACGCTCTACATCTGCACATAATGCGGAACGGAATCCGGCATCTTTGCGTTCCTGGCTGAAGATAATGCCGCTTTTTCCGGTATATAGCGAATCGCGTACATCTTCGAGTGTTTTTCCGAGGCACGACCATATCCCCATGCCTGTGATTACTACTTTTCTTTCCATATCTCTTTTTATCGTTATTATAATTTCTTTTTATAGCATCGTCTCCTTTTTGTCAGGGTGGGATGCAGAGGTTTCCATTGGCTCAGTTCTTTTAAGTTGTCTTCCAGTTGCGGACCTGTCTCCGCCCATTTGAAGTGACGCTCATTGTAAACGGGTATCAGATCATCGAAAAATAGTGCATTTACTCCGAACCCCTGATAATCGGGACGAACAGCTATCAGGAGTAGTTCGGCTTTCTCTTCCTTTTTCCATTTTAAGGACCGGATCAGATGATACCACCCTAAGGGAAAGAGCTTCCCTTTGGTTTTTTGCAGGGCATGAGATAGACTTCCCATGGTTATTGCCACTCCTATCACTTCTTCATTTTCATTCTGTATGACAGGTAACATTTGCTTGTCGATCAGAGGGAAATATCGTTTAACGTACATATCCACCTGTTTGTCTGATAATTCTGTATAGCCAAAAAGGGGAGCATAAGCGGTGTTCAGGAGTTCGAACACTTTCCTTCCATAACCGTGATTCGCAACATCGTCGTTGGTTAATTTCTTTACGTGAAGGCCGAACATCTCTTTCGAAAGTTTGGTGACGCGGGCATATTTGGCTGGAATTTCCTTGGGTACTTCAATGCAGATTTGTACCCAATCCACTTCTTTTTCATATCCTAATGCCTCCATGTGTTTAGGATAATAGGGATAGTTATATATTGTAATCATCGACCCTAACTTGTCAAAGTCTTCAATGAGCATACCTTCTTTGTCAAAGTCGAAAATGCCCATAGGGCCTTGTATAGAGTCCATACCATGCTCTTTACCCCATTGTTCCACGGCTTTCAGTAACGTTGCTGATACTTCCAGGTCGTCAATAAAGTCTATGAATCCGAATCGGACATTTTTTGTTTGCCATTTCTTGTTGGCACGGTGATTGATGATACCGGCTATGCGACCTACAGGCTTTCCTTCATCATTGTATGCAATGAAAGGTTGTATCTCGGAAAATTCCAATCCTGCATTCTTACGTGGGTCGAATGTATTACGAATGTCCATTTCCAAGTCGGGAACGTAGTATGGACAGTCTGCATACAGCCAGTTTGTGAATCTCACAAAATCATCCATTTCGCGTTTAGTTTCGGCCTTTTTTATACTGATAGTTTTCATAATGGGAGTAAAAATATAAAAGGATTTTTTCACTACAAAATAGATGAAAAAAGATGCGCCTTATTAGCCAAAGTTTGAGGATTTAGGAATATCGTCGCTCATTATGATGTATTTATATGGAGATTTGTGACAATATTATTGATGTATATATCCTTCTCCTTTAGTTTGATTATAAGCTATTCATTTACTTTACATAAGGGATTGTTTTGTTCAGACCTAATGAGAATCCTACTCAACCTTAGGAACAATCAGGTGTTGACCTTGGTCAATAGGCTTATCAACCTTGGTTGATGGATCTATTAGTTTTGGTTGACAGGCTTGTTAACCAAGGTCAACACTCAATAAGACTTACTGCTGAACTATAAAACAAGCCGGGCTAAAGCAAACAACCTCCTGTCTGTTATGAATTGACTGCTGCATCTTTTAAAGTATTATATACCTATCCGAAAATGTACAGGGTGTTCGATATCGGACACCTTTCATTTTTCTCTTTTACCTTGTTATCAGTTACTTACATTTTTGGCACGCATTTAGTATATATAAATAATGTGAATAAAATACCTGTTCATTTTTAAAAGTGGAGCAGGCTGAAACTGATAAAATAATAAATAACTCAATATTCAACATGGACAGAGAAATTCCGAAAGAAGTGCGTAATAAAGAACGCAATAAGAAAATTATTCGTTACGGCGGTATCGGCGTGGCAAGTATAATCGTTATCAGCGTACTCATTTCATTTATGCGTACGGGAGTGAAAACGAAAGACTTGGTGTTTTCTACAGTAGATAAGGGTACGATTGAAGTCAGTGTGAGTGCATCGGGAAAAGTGGTGCCGGCTTTTGAGGAAATTATCAATTCACCTATCAATACCCGTATTGTAGAGATATATAAGAAAGGTGGAGATAGTGTAGATGTAGGTACACCGATTCTGAAACTTGACTTGCAGAGTGTAGAGACAGACTACAAGAAACTGCTGGACGAAGAACAGATGCGCAGTTACAAGTTGAACCAGCTCCAGGTGAACAATCAGACCAAACTGAATGATTTGGCAATGAAGATTAAGGTTTCGGCCATGCAGTTGAACCGTAAAAAAGTGGAATTGCGTAATGAGCAGTATCTTGATAGCTTGGGGTCGGGAACTACGGATAAAGTACGTCAGGCAGAACTTAGTTATAATGTGGCCCAGTTGGAATATGAGCAGCTGAAGCAGCAGTATGATAATGAAAAGGAAGTGCTTGCTGCCGAATATAAAGTTCAGGAATTGGATTTCAGTATATTCCGTAAGGGACTTGCTGAGATGAAACGTACGCTGGATGATGCACAGATCCGCTCACCGCGTAAAGCTATCCTTACTTATATAAATAATCAGATTGGTGCCCAGGTTTCTCAAGGTAGCCAGATTGCGGTGATTTCCGACCTCAGTCACTTTAAAGTAGAAGGTGAAATAGCAGATACATACGGTGACCGTGTAGCTGCAGGAGGTAAAGCGATTGTAAAAATAGGCAGTGAGAAACTGGAAGGTACGGTCAGCAGTGTGACACCGTTGTCGAAAAATGGAGTGATCTCTTTTACGGTACAGTTGAATGAAGATAATAACCGTCGTTTACGTTCGGGCTTGAAAACGGATGTCTATGTGATGAATGCAGTGAAAGAAGATGTGATGCGCATTGCCAATGCTTCTTATTATGTGGGACGTGGCGAGTATGAACTTTTCGTTCGTAACTCTGATAAAGAGATTGTGAAACGTAAGGTGCAGTTGGGCGACAGTAACTTTGAGTTTGTAGAAGTAGCCAGTGGCTTACAACCGGGCGACCAGGTAGTAGTGAGCGATATGAGCAACTATAAAAATAAGAATAAGCTGAAACTGAATTAGCTACGAGTTACAAGCTACGAGTTGCTAGTTCTGATAATATCCACTAAATCTGTATGAGATGATAACCTTATATCTGAAACAAGCCTGGGCTTTACTGAAGCAAAATCCGCTTTTCAGTAGCCTCTATATAGCGGGTACGGGTCTGGCTATTGCCATGACTATGATTGTGGCTGTGATTTACTATATCAAGGTAGCTCCGGTATATCCGGAGTTGGAGCGTATGCAAACACTTTATTTGACTTCTGCCAGTTTTCAAAAAGGAACAGAACAGAATAAACAGACTTATCAATGGGCTGTCTCTTATCAGGCATTGCAAGAGTGGTTTTATCCGTTGAAGAATGTGGAGTTTGTTTCCGCTACTATGTATAACATGGCGGATGACAACTATATCCAGCCGGATGACCGTAGTGGAGACTTTACTGTAAAGCTGAAGCTGGTTGACCCGAGTTTTTTTCAAATCTATTCCTTTCGCTTTGTGGAAGGAAAGGCTTTCACTCCCTGATTTCCTTGTGAC
>ERZ773146.2915-NODE-2915-length-11183-cov-3.707315_pt1 | contig 11183 bp, 10 predicted proteins | sample MGYA00580847_ERZ773146 | MGnify/ENA primary metagenome ERZ773146 (study PRJEB29015, sample SAMEA2737830) | human gut metagenome | biome: human gut; feature: human-associated habitat; material: faeces | place: China | collected 2012 ...
CGAAGCTGCAGCAGGTTGGATATGCAAATTATTAAAGGATTTAATTAATGTTATGTTAACTACATGATGAAACAAGAAAAGGAGAACGACATGGATTATAAGACAGCCGGTGTGGATATCGAAGCAGGATATGAATCCGTAGAATTAATGAAAAAGTATGTGAAGGAAACGATGAGACCAGAGGTCCTTGGAGGACTGGGCGGCTTTTCGGGAGCCTTTTCCTTAAAGAATATTAAAGATATGGAGGATCCGGTATTATTGTCAGGAACTGACGGCTGTGGCACGAAGGTGAAGCTGGCGTTCTTAATGGACAAGCATGATACCATTGGAATTGATGCGGTTGCCATGTGTGTGAACGATGTAGCCTGTGCCGGTGGAGAATCCCTGTTTTTCCTTGATTATATTGCGTGTGGAAAGAACTATCCGGAGAAGATTGCCACGATCGTAAAGGGTGTTGCGGAAGGCTGTAAGAAGGCAGGAGCAGCCCTCATCGGTGGAGAAACCGCAGAGCATCCCGGATTGATGCCGGAGGATGAATACGATCTTGCAGGCTTTGCAGTCGGTGTGGCAGACCGTAAGGAGCTGATTACCGGAGCGGATATCAAGGCAGGTGATGTGTTAATCGGCATTGCTTCCTCCGGTGTACACAGCAATGGCTTTTCACTGGTTCGTAAGGTGTTTGAAATGACGAAGGAGTCTCTTACCACCTATTATGATGAGCTTGGTATGACCTTGGGAGAGGCGTTAATTACACCGACCAAAATCTATGTGAAGACCTTAAAGGCAATTAAGGATGCCGGAGTAACGGTAAAGGGCTGCAGCCATATTACCGGCGGCGGCTTCTATGAAAATATTCCCCGTATGCTTCCGGACGGTGTGCGTGCGCAGGTACAGAAGGACAGCTATCCGGTGCTTCCAATTTTTAAATTATTACAGAAGACCGGAAATATTGCAGAGCAGATGATGTACAATACCTTTAATATGGGACTTGGCATGGTGCTGGCAATTGATCCTGCCGATCAGGACAGGGTGCTTGCAGCAATCAAAGAGGCCGGAGAAGAAGGCTATGTGGTTGGAAATGTCATTGCCGGTGAAAAGGGTGTAGACTTATGTTAAGAGTTGGAATTCTTGCCGCAGGCGGCGGAACGAATCTGCAGGCCATTATTGATGCAGTGGAAAGCAGGAAAATTACAGATGTTGAGTTATGCTTTGTATTAAGTAATAAACCGGGTGTACGGGCTTTGGAGCGTGCGAGGACACATGGAATCAAACCGATCGTGGTGGATATGAAATCCTATGCGGATCGTGCGGAGTTTGAGAAGATATTGATCGAAACGATTGATGCAGAAGGCCCGGATCTCATCGTTTTAGCAGGAATGATGATTATGATGCCGGTCGAGCTGGTACGGAAATATCATAACCGGATCATCAATGTGCATCCGGCACTGATTCCTTCCTTCTGCGGGAAGGGCTTTTATGGAATCCGTCCGCACGAGGCTGTTTTGAAAAGCGGTGTGAAAGTAACCGGCGCTACGGTGCATTTTGTGGATGAGGTATACGATCATGGTGCGATCATCATGCAGAAGGCGGTTTATGTGAAGAACGGTGATACGCCGGAGGAACTGCAGCACCGTGTGATGGAAGAAGCGGAATGGCAGATTCTGCCGAAGACTATTGATCTCATTGCACATGGCAGGGTAAAGGTAGAAAATGGAATCGCAGTCGTAGAAGAATAATCATTTTCCGGCTGCTCGGCTTACAGTTACGAAGAGGCAGAATTACCATAATGGTTTACATAATGTGAAATCATAGGACAGGAAGACGGAGGAAGCTATGAAAGTATTGATCGTAGGCGGTGGCGGCAGAGAGCATGCCATTGCAACAAGTGTCGCAAAGAGCAGTAAAGTAGATAAAATTTATTGTGCACCCGGAAATGCAGGAATCGGTCTGATCGCGGAATGTGTACCGATCGGAGCAATGGAATTCGATAAAATTGTTGCATTTGCCAAAGAAAAGGAAATTGATCTGACGATTGTCGGGATGGATGATCCCCTTGTCGGTGGACTTGTTGACCGTCTCGAAGAAGCCGGATTAAAAGCGTTCGGACCCCGTAAAAATGCAGCAATTCTGGAAGGAAGCAAGGCTTTTTCCAAGGATCTGATGAAGAAATACGGAATTCCGACGGCTGCCTATGAGAACTTTGACAATGCAGAGGATGCCCTCAACTATTTAAAGACTGCATCGTTCCCGATTGTATTAAAGGCAGACGGATTAGCACTTGGAAAGGGCGTACTGATCTGCAATACCTTAGAAGAGGCACAGGATGGTGTGAAATCCATCATGCTCGATAAGCAGTTCGGAACTGCCGGTAATCGTATAGTAATTGAAGAATTTATGACAGGAAGGGAAGTTTCCGTGCTTTCTTTTGTCGATGGAAAGACGATTAAAACCATGACCTCGGCACAGGATCACAAGCGTGCAGGAGACGGGGATACCGGATTAAATACCGGTGGTATGGGAACCTTTTCACCGAGCCCGTTCTATACGGAGGAAGTGGATGAATTCTGTAAGAAATATATTTATCAGGCAACCGTAGATGCCATGGCAGCAGAAGGAAGAGAGTTTAAGGGTATTATTTTCTTTGGACTGATGCTGACCCAAAAGGGACCGCGTGTGTTAGAGTACAATGCGCGTTTCGGAGATCCTGAGGCTCAGGTGGTGCTGCCGCGTATGAAGAATGATCTGATCGAAGTAATGGAAGCCTGTATCAATGGCACGCTGGATCAGATTGACCTGCAGTTTGAGGATAACGCAGCAGTCTGTGTGGTACTTGCTTCTGACGGATATCCGGTCAGATATGAAAAGGGATTCCTCATTCACGGACTGGAAAGGTTTGAAGGGCAGGATAATTATTTCTGCTTCCATGCAGGAACGAAACAGACTCCGGAAGGAATTGTAACAAACGGGGGACGTGTTCTTGGCATTACAGCAAAGGGTAAGGATTTAAAGGAAGCACGTAAGAATGCCTATGCGGCAACCGAATGGGTTTCCTTTGAAAATAAATATATGCGCCATGATATCGGAAAGGCAATTGATGAGGCGTAAATTGTTCGTGGTGTGGAAAGGGTAATTTATGAATGAGAAACGGCGGCTGGTGGCTTTGAATGGCTTTCTGCGGCCAACAATCTGCAAAGCCTGCGGAGGAATCCTTATCTATAAAGGATTGGGAGAATACCAGTGTGAGGATTGCAATGCATGTGAATATGATGACTACGGAAAGGTAAGATCGTACCTTGAAAAGCACCATGGAGCTAACGTGGCAGAAATTTCCTCGCAGACAGGGGTGTCACACAAGGCAATCCGTGATATGATTAAGGAAAATCGTTTTGAGCTTGTTGAAAGTAAAGGCGGTTATCTGCGGTGCGAGATCTGTGGAGAGAATAGTGGAAGGCTTTGTCCGAAGTGCGAAGCGGCATATCACAGGCAGATTGAAGATGAGGCGCGTCAGCAGAGGAAAAACTATAAGCAGATGTCCGGATTCAGCGGCGAAAGGCCGGAGGGTGAGAGCGGACGAAGGCGTTTTGAAAGATAGTGAAAGAAAGGTACAGGATAATTATGAAAAAAGGGATTCTTGGATTTGCAGTTGCAATTATGGTTTTTGGACTTTCTACCATTTCCAGCCTTGCAGCAACGGGAACCGTAACGGCCGGAACAGCGAAAATCAGAGAGAAAGCAAGCACAGACAGCTCAGTGGTGGCATCGACCTCAAAGGGGGCTAAGATTGATATTGTCGGAGCAGAAAAGGACAGCTCCGGAACCGTATGGTATAAGGTGCCGGTAAGCGGTGGCTCTTACGGTTATGTAAGAAGCGATCTGGTAGAAACAAGTGATAAGATTGATGTGACAGACAATAGTTCATCCTCGTCCGCAGATGCTTCGACCTCTGCTTCAGCTTCCAAACCGGAAGCAACCGTGCCGACCGCAATTGGTGAGCAGGCAGCGACAGTAAAGTGTTCTTCGAATGTCAAGGTACGTGCAGGTGCATCCACGAAGCATGATGTAGTGACCAGTCTGCCTGATGGAACAGCAATTACCCTGATCGGAGAGGCAAATGATGCAGCAGGAAATAAATGGTATCAGTTAAGATGCGAATATAATGGGAAGACTGTAGAAGGATACATTCGTTCCGACCTGATTGCAATTGGTTCGAATGCTTCTGCCGCAAATGGAACAGATAGTACGGATGCAGCCTCAGCGGATGGCTCAGAAGCAGTAGACGGAGCAGAGGTAACGGATGGTGCCGAAGCAGAAAATCCGGATGAGGTGCAGGAAGGCGATGGGAGTGAAGAAGCACCGGAAGAACAGCCGGAGCCGGAGCACAATGATTATGAAGTGGTTTATATGACAGATACAGAGAATCCGGATACCGGAAAGTATTATCTGTACAATAACATTGATGGTACGATGGCAGATGTGGAGGTTTTATTTTCCTCTATTACGACAGCAAATGAGAATGTAGCGCGTCTGGAATCCGAGTCATCCCAGAAAAATATTGTTATCATTATTCTTGCAGTTGTGATCGTTCTTCTTTTCATCGGACTTACTATCCTGATCATCAAGCTGAGGGGTGCATATGAATATGAAGATGAGGAAGAAGACGAAGAAGAGTTCGATGAACCTGCTCCGAGAAGACGCAGACGTGATTATCAGGAAGATGAAGTAGAGGAACGGCCGCGCAGACAGGAGCGTGCAGGTAAGGCTTCAAGAGAAGAAGAAATGCGTCCGGCAAGGAGAGAGCGTGGACGCGAAGAAGCACCGGAAAGAGAAGGAAGACCTTCGCGTAACAGTAATCCGGAACGACAGAGACAGCCTGTGAGGAGACCTGTAGAAAATAACGAAGGAACGGTGAAGAAGGCGCCCCGGAAGGCGCAGAACTTCCTGACCGATGACGATGAGTTTGAATTTGAATTCTTGAACATGGACGATAAAGACATATAAAAAACAAAAGGAATAGCATCTGCTATTCCTTTTATTCAAAAGAATGGATTATTAAAATGATAATTGAAATTGATTTTAACAGTGAGGAAGCTTTATATCTGCAGGTGCGCAACCAGATTATTCATGGAATCGCCACGCTGCAGCTTCAGGAGGGGGATGAGCTCCCTTCGGTGCGGCAGATGGCAGATGAAATCGGAATTAATATGCATACGGTGAACAAGGCCTATACGGTCTTAAAGCAGGAGGGCTTTATCCAGCTTGATCGTCGGAAGGGTGCAGTAATCAGCCTTGATATGGATAAGCTCAGGGAACTTCAAAGCATGCGGGAGCAGATGAAAGGAATCCTTGCAAAGGGAATTTGTAAGGGAATTTGTAAGGACGAGGTCTATGAACTCGTCAATGAGATATATCAGGAATATGGAGGAGAATAAACGTGTGGTCAGGTAGTTTTACAAAGAACGCGCAGGCGGCGCTGACACTTGCAGAGAAAACGGCAGCCAGATTGCATACCGGTTATGTGGGTACAGAACATATTCTGGTGGGACTTCTTAAGGAAGAAAGTGGCGTAGCAGCCAAAATTCTGGAAGATAATGGTGCTGATGCAGATAAAATTCTGGAAATGATCCGGGATCTGATTGCTCCCGATGGGGAGACCGCCGTGAAAGAGCGGGGAATGTATTCACCGAGAGCACGGAGAGTACTGGAGGAGGCGTATGTGCAGGCTGAACGGTTTGGCGCAGACAGTGCTGGAACAGAGCATCTTCTGCTGGCCCTTTTGAAGGACCCGGACAATGCAGCGGTACGTCTCTTAAATACCCTTGGCATTTCGGTACAGAAGGTTTATGTTGATACGCTGGTGGTTATGGGGGCAGATCCGGCGATTTACAAGGAGGATCTGCGGAATAAGAAGAATAATAACAGGAAGCAGCCCTCAACACTGGAACAGTACAGCAGGGATCTGACCGCGCTTGCTGCGCAGGGAAAGCTGGATCCGGTCATCGGAAGAGATATGGAGATTCAGCGTGTGATTGAGATCTTAAGCCGCAGGACGAAGAACAATCCGTGTCTCATTGGAGAGCCGGGGGTCGGAAAAACTGCCGTGGTAGAAGGGTTGGCCAACCGTATTGTGGAAGGCAATGTTCCGTTTACGATTCAGAATAAGCGGTTAATGACGCTGGACTTGTCCGGAATGGTTGCAGGCTCCAAGTATCGTGGAGAATTTGAAGAACGAATTAAGAGAGTCATCCGGGAGGTACAGGAGGATGGAGACATTATCCTGTTTCTGGATGAAATTCATACCATTATCGGGGCAGGCGGTGCCGAGGGAGCAATTGATGCTTCCAATATTCTGAAGCCTTCACTGGCAAGAGGGGAGCTGCAGCTTATTGGAGCAACGACCATTGCCGAGTATCACAAATATATTGAAAAGGATGCGGCCTTAGAGCGCAGATTCCAGCCGGTAAATGTGGAAGAACCGACAAAGGAGGAGGCTCTTTCCATCCTTCGTGGAATTGCGTGGAAATATGCACAGCATCATCGTGTGCAGATTACGGATGAAGCACTCATTGCTGCCGTGAATCTGTCAGAGCGTTATATCAATGACCGGAATCTGCCGGATAAGGCGATTGATCTGATTGATGAAGCCTCCGCAGCGGTACGTCTGCAGCACTCCAAAGCACCGGAGGGCTTACAGCAGCGAAGAGAAGAGCTTCTTGCACTGGATGCTGTTCTGGAAGAACAGCTAAAGGAAGGAAGACTTGAGGAAGCCGCAGAAACTAACAGGGAACAGGAAAAGCTTCTTAAGAAATATCAAAGAGAAGAAGATCGTTATCAGAAGAAGCAGGCCGAAAGCCGGATCGAAGTGACAGAAGGTGACATCGCAAAGGTGGTTTCTACCTGGACGAAGGTTCCGGTAAGTAAGCTGACAGAGAAGGAGAGCGACCGGTTGCTGCGCCTGGAAAAAGAGCTTCATAAGAGGGTTATCGGACAGGAAGAAGCAGTGTCCGCAGTGGCGCGTGCAATACGGCGGGGAAGAGTCGGATTGCAGGATCCGAACCGTCCGATAGGATCTTTCCTGTTTTTAGGACCTACCGGAGTCGGAAAGACCGAGCTTAGCAAGGCTCTTGCAGAAGCCATGTTTGGCACGGAAAACGCACTGATCCGTGTCGATATGTCCGAATATATGGAAGGTCATTCCGTATCGAAAATGATCGGTTCCCCTCCGGGATATGTCGGCTTTGAAGAAGGCGGACAGCTGAGTGAGAAGATCCGGAAGAATCCGTATTCGGTAGTGCTTTTTGATGAAATTGAAAAGGCACATCCTGATGTGTTTAATGTACTGCTTCAGGTATTGGATGATGGGCACATCACTGATTCCAAGGGACGTAAGGTCAGCTTTAAGAATACCGTACTGATTATGACCTCCAATGCCGGGGCTCAGAGAATCATTGCTCCGAAGAACTTAGGGTTCCTTACGGAAACAACCAGGGAGCAGGATTACGAGAAAATGAAGTCCGGAGTTATGGAAGAGGTAAGAAAGATCTTTAAACCGGAATTTATCAACCGTATTGATGATATTATTGTATTTAAGACACTGGAAAAGAAGGAGATGCTGGAGATCGTGCAGCTTCTCAGCAGTCATCTTTCGAAGCGGTGCGAGAAGGAAATGGAGTTAAAGCTTCATTTCAGTAATGCCTTAAAGGAGCATATTGTGGACAAATATGCGGACTACAAGATGGGTGCGAGACCATTAAAGAGAGCCATCCAGAACGTGATTGAGGATCCGCTTGCGGAGAAGATCCTTGCGGGTGAAATCCATGCCGGGGATCAGGTTACGATTGGTTTCCGAAAAGGACAGATTTCCTTTGACGTCAAAAACTAAATAGTTTATACTTACCATATATAGAACAGGTACGGCAAATGTACAATCAGGAGGAAATACAAATGGCTGTTGTAGAAGAATTACTTCGTGAAGAAAGTGATGGAACCATCAGCTTCGGCAATCATGAGCTGGCAGAAAAGAAGAAGCTTGAGGATTTTGAATACGAAGGTGATTTGTATAAGGTGAAGACCTTTCAGACGATGACGAAGCTTGAAAGAAATGGATTATTCGTATATGAATCGGTTCCTGGAACGAGCGTTTTTTACTTTAAGGAAACGACGGATAGTGTTGAATTTACAGTTTCCGGAAATGAAGATGCACAGATTACATTAGGCCTGTGCGAGGATACCGAATATGAGGTATTTGAGGACGGAAAGAGCAGAGGCAAGATGAAGACGAATCTCGGCGGTAAGCTGAATATCAGTGTAGAGCTTGAAAATGCAGAGGAAGTTCATATTAAAGTGATTCATTAAAGAGATTCATTAAAGAGATAGTGTAACTATTCAGTACAGGTCGAAGCATTTACTGCCAAGACCGTAAGAAAATGATTCAGTAATGCAAAATCCCATCGGCGAAGCCGATTTGGAATGGATTTTGCATCGTAACTGTGAAGGTACTGAACAGTTACGAGATAGTTATATAAGATCAGAAGCGCTGTTTCACTGCTGAAACAGCGCTTTTTACTTCAAGGAAAGGATTTTATGGCAAAAGGAAAATCAACCATCTTTTTCTGCCAGAACTGTGGTTATGAATCGTCCAAATGGATGGGACAGTGCCCGGGATGCCGGGAATGGAACACTATGGTGGAGGAAACGGTAGTTACAGCAGGAAAAGGGAAAAGTACAAAGACTGCACATGAAAAGGCTGTTCCTGCTTCTTTTTCAGAAATTTCCCTGGAAAAGGAAGAACGGATGCAGACCCATATTGAAGAGTTGAACCGGGTTTTAGGAGGAGGACTTGTACCGGGTTCCCTTACTCTGGTCGGAGGAGATCCGGGGATTGGTAAGTCCACGCTGCTTTTACAGGTCTGCCGTGAAATGTCTGCAGACGGGCATAAGGTGCTGTATATCTCAGGAGAAGAGTCATTAAAGCAGATCAAGCTCCGTGCAAACCGGATCGGAGAATTCAGTGATAATATGCGGCTTTTATGTGAAACGAATCTGGAGATTATCGAAGAAACCTTAGAACGGGAGAAACCGGAAATTGTGGTCGTGGATTCGATCCAGACGATGTATCAGGAAAGCGTATCGGCAGCACCCGGAAGTGTTTCACAGGTAAGAGAAGCAACAGGAGTATTCCTGCGCCTTGCGAAGGACTTCAATATTTCCATCCTGATTGTCGGTCATGTGACCAAGGAAGGAACGGTGGCAGGTCCGAGAGTGCTGGAGCATATGGTGGATACGGTGCTTTATTTTGAGGGGGACCGGCATGCGTCTTACCGGATTCTGCGCGGGGTGAAGAATCGTTTTGGCTCCACGAATGAAATTGGGGTATTTGAAATGGAAGCGGATGGACTGCACGAGGTAAAGAATCCTTCGGAATTCATGCTGAACGGTAAACCGGAGGAGGCAAGCGGATCCATCGTGGTCTGTTCAATGGAGGGAACGCGTCCGATCTTAATTGAAATTCAGGCACTCATATGTCACAGCAATTTCGGAATTCCAAGGAGGCAGGCAATCGGAACTGATTTTAACCGCGTAAATCTTTTGATGGCGGTATTGGAAAAGCGTCTGGGATTACAGATGGGGAACTGTGATGCGTATGTCAATATTGCAGGAGGAATCCGTATTTCGGAGCCTGCGATTGACTTGGGGATTGCACTTGCCATCATTTCCAGCTTTAAAAATAAGGTAATTGATGAAAAGACGATTGCCATGGGAGAGATCGGCTTGAGCGGAGAAGTGCGTGCCGTGAGCATGATTCCCGTGCGTGTACAGGAGGCAAAGAAGCTGGGCTTTACAACCTGTATCATTCCGGCCGTGTGTGTGGACAGTGTGAAGAATATCAGAGACATTACCATTCTGGGTGTAAAGAGTGTAGCAGATGCCATGCAGCTCATCTGAGGTTGGGGATAGGCAAAATTTTACAAATGTGTTACAATGTAATAATGTGAATGATGTTACGAAGGAGTAACTTATGGATAAGAAGAAATGGATTCGGCATCTGCCGCTTTATATTCTGGAGCTGGTTGTGCTTGCAGCAGCCATTGGGGCATTATATTTTGTTATGCATGCAACGAAGGCTCAGAAGCAGCAGATCAAAGAAGGAGACATTGCTGTGAATGAAGAAATCAGGCAGCAGTTTCAGAATGATACACAGGAAGATCAGAATCCACAAAAGTCTAATTTATCCGGAATATATCAGATAGCCCTGTTCGGCGTGGACGCAAGGGATGGAAGCCTTGGAAAAGGCAACCGCAGTGATACGATCATGATCTGTTCCATTGATGCAGATACCCATGAGGTAAAGCTGATTTCCATTTATCGTGATACGTATCTGAATCTGGGAAATGACAGCTATAATAAATGTAATGCAGCCTATGCCAAGGGAGGACCGGCACAGGCAATCAGCATGATTAATATGAATACGGATCTATATATTACGGATTATGTGACGGTTGGCTTTGAGGGACTGATTAAGGCCGTGGACGCGCTGGGCGGCGTTGAACTGGAAGTTACCGAAAAGGAAATACCACATCTCAATAATTATCAGATCTGTATGGTCGGAACAAGCGAGGATGGTGTGAATTTTACAGCACAGGAGGATTCATATATACCGGTTACCGAACCGGGAGTCCAGACATTAAATGGTCTGCAGGCAACAGCATACTGCCGGATCCGTTATATCGGGGATGACTTCCAGAGAGCACAGAGACAGCGTGATCTGATTACGGCCATGATGGAAAAGTGTAAGACAGCATCCTTTAACGAGCTTCGTCTTGCTGCCGAAGCGGTGTTTCCCTATATCAGCACCTCACTTGACATTAATGATATTCTTACCATGCTCAGCGTAGTAGGAGATTATCAGGTGACCGTCAGCGATGGCTTCCCGTTTGCGGGAATGCGTAACGGTGGAACCAAGGGTGGTGTCGGAGCATTCGTGGTACCGGTTGACCTTAAAACGAACGTGGTGAAGCTTCATGAACTGCTTTATGATCAGCAGGATTACGAACCCTCGGAAGAGGTAAAAGCATACAGTAAAATCATTAAAGAAGATACCGATGCATATTTGAAATATTAATCTTGACAAGGAAACCTTCTATAAGTTATAATAGCATTCGGTGGTTGAAACACCGGATAAATAG
>ERZ773146.2916-NODE-2916-length-11182-cov-5.935472_pt1 | contig 11182 bp, 5 predicted proteins | sample MGYA00580847_ERZ773146 | MGnify/ENA primary metagenome ERZ773146 (study PRJEB29015, sample SAMEA2737830) | human gut metagenome | biome: human gut; feature: human-associated habitat; material: faeces | place: China | collected 2012 ...
CAGAATAGTAGTTGATTTTTACAGTTTTTGTAGCTGCTCCATTAGCACTATCGACATCAGCAGAATCAAAAGCTTCTGGTGAGGCATCAGTTCCATCAGAGAATACGCTGACGTCAGAAGCTGCTACAGGTACAACGCTGGTCCCTGCTACGCAGGCAGCGAGCATTAAAGCCATGATTTTTTTTCTACGTTCTTTTAATCCCATACTCTTTTTCTCCTTTATTATCTGAAAAACATATTTCTTTTGCATTGCAAGAATGGGGCATAATCATGAATTATGCCCCGTCTTGCCTGTTGGAATCTTATATAAAATTACCCAAATGGATTATTTTACAGTGATCTTTTTAAGATTGGACCATGGGCTGAATACTTTCCTGCCGTTTTCGGAAGTTCTGTTGAATGCATGCATTCCTACTGTCCAGCTTCCTTTTGGTACATTCTTAAATGTAGCTGTTACTGTACCTTCTTTGAGGTTCAGGATCTTGTGATCGCCATAGTGGTATGGACGAGTCTCTCCGTTTTCTTTCTTGGAGGATGTTCCAAGTACTACGTCGTATCCTGTTGCATTAGCAGCTGCTTTATATGTTACTTTTACAGTTGTTCCGCTTACTTTTACGCTTGTGATGATCGGAGCATCCGGTGTGATTGCAGATACAACGAATGGATATGCATTTGACCAGTCGCTGAATACTTTCTTACCGTTTTCGTCACGTTTCCAAGCGTGGCAGTATGCGTAGTATGTTCCCTGCTGTACATACTTAAAGTTAGTGGATGTGCTGACCTGATTCTTGCTAATGGAATCATAGTCTTTATTTGTGATGCAATCGCGATCTGTAGAGATTACGTAGTCATAACCTGCAGCGCCATCAGTATCACCAGAAAGAACAACTGTTGCTTTGTTTCCAGTAACATTTACTTTAGTGATCATCGGAGCATCCGGTTTTTCATCTTCTGCTTTTCCGTCTGCAACTACTGTTTTGGATCCTGTGTAGTTTTTGGATGTGCTGTTTGCTTTTACTGTATATGTTCCGTCAGTGTTCTTTTCAGAAGTATATTCTGTAGCCGGAACTGGGAGATATCCATTTAATACAGTTGTAACGCCATCTTTTACAGTTACAGTACAATCGTTGATGTTCTTCTTATCAACGCCCCATGTTAAGTTTGCTCTGGAGTAAGCTGTACTGTCAACATCGTCTGTATCGAATGTTGCAACACCAGATTCTGTGTATCCGTTGATACCTTTGATCTCAACGCCATAGATGTCACCAACTGTTACATCAATAGGAGTTACAGTGTTACCATTTTTGTCGATTAATCTAAGTGTATAATCTTTACCTTCAACTAATGTGCTTCCACCAATCTGAATCAGTACTTCTGGTTTAACTGGAAGACCACCTGCATATGTAGCATTTTTAACACTTACATTCTTAGCAACAAATTTAACAGATTTGATTGTAAACGGGATATAAGCAACAACACCATTGATAATTGTTCCATCAGAAGTAACAATTGTCTTAGTTCCTGCAAATCCTGTTCCTTCTTTAGCTACTGCATAGATATAACCAATGTTTTCTTTTCCAGCAGTTACTTTCTTACCTGTGATATTGTCTGCATATTTGATTTCGAAATCGCTTTCTTTTGCAGTTGTCTTTACGCCATCATCAGTAACTTTTCTGATATTGCTTAATAATGCTTTTGCAAAAGTATGCTCATTTCCGTCAAATGTGAATGCAGCCTGGCTGTTATGAACTACACCATTTACATTTCCATCAGCATCTTTATCTACGTCTGCTGTATAAGCATCTGTTACATCAAATCCTTTGCTGTCATAAACATTAAGAGTAGCTTCTACTTTTTCTTTTACGATATTGAAGCTTGCTGTGATGTTAGAACCTGTGAAGTTCTTGTTTCCATCTAATGGTTTCAGAACAACTGTTCCGGTTCCAGCTTCAACATTTTCGCCATAAGAAACAATCTCAAACTGGTTGGACACATCGTTTCCATTTAATGTTGCTGTAAATTTACGAGGTCTTACCTGTTTGCCAGTGTAATCCTGGTCAGCAATTGCTACTTTTACATCAGCTGTATTTGCAGCAGTAATTGTAAATGTTCCAGTAGCTGTTCCTGAATAGAAATCATTTGGTTTATAACCTTCTACAGTAATTTTTCCAGTTCCTACATTAACTGCATCAGTAATGGAAACTTCTTTATATTCAGCTTTATCATCTGTTACTTCGCCATATTTATAAAGTGCAATTGCACCATCAATCACAGCATAATTCGGTGTAATCTTTCCACCTGTATATGTGTAAGTTGAAGGAGTAACAACAACCATAGAATCTGTCAGCTGTTTAGCTGTGATTTCAGTATCATTTTTTGCATTAATATCATCTACTGTTCTTCCATTTTTAGTACCAAAAATATAGTTAGTGTTAGTAATGGTTACAGTTGTTCTGATATAGTCATGAAGCTCATTTGTTGCAGTTCCTTTTGTTGCAGAATTAGTACCGTCAACGAATTTGTATTCAACTTTATAATCAGATGCATCCAAAGTTTTGACAATCTTATGGCTATCAGTTCCAGTAACGTGGTCTTTAGCAACTACAGTTACAGGTACCTGATATTCAGATGCTTTTTTATAAGTATTATTAATGGAAATATTTTTCTGAACAGTAACATATTCAGATGTAACTTCCAGAGGATTAATCAGGAATGCAACTGATGCTGTCTGATCTTTGTATGTTCCACTTGTAATTTTGATATTTACATATGCAGAAGGTAATGGAGTTTTTCCATCTTCAGCATATTTTTTGGTTGCATTAACATTGTTAGTATATCCAGTGATTTCATATGCATCAGTACCTATTTTTTCACTTGTGGGATTTCCTGCTTCATTATAGTACTGAATTTTTAATTCACCAAGATCACTCTTGGAAGGTTTTATTTCATCGCCATTGTAAGTTGCTTCATATGTTTTTGCTGCAACTACCTTATCTAAAGCTGCCGCAGTTGCTACAACTGTAAAAGTCTGTTCGCCAGTACAATGTCCTTTATCTGTTGCTCTTACAGTAACTGTGTATGTACTTCCGTTTTTAAATTCTGTAGCATCTGTTCCATCAGCATTCTTTACGATAGTTGTATATTCATCTTTTGCATCTCTGATTGCAGAAAGATCTGAACCTTCCACACCCGTAAATACTAAATACTTAGAAGCTAATTCAGATACCTGAATATTAGTAGGAATCTGTCCACTTAAAGTTTTCACTGAAATCTTAGTTCCAGCTGTGGAAAGATCACGTTTAGCAATTGTTACTGTTTCCTCTGTCTGGAAAGATGTTGTTCCATTTAAATCAATGTTATCAAATTTATCAGGATCAACAGCAACAGTTACTTTTTCTTCTCCAATCTTAGTACCAGGAACAGTACCTTTTTTGATTGTTGAGGACAGATCAGCACCACTTAATAATCCATCTTCTCCGTTATTAACAGAAGCAGATTCTTTTAAGGTAAGTGTGTCTTTAGGAACAGTAATTTTACTACCAGTATACTGATAAGTCTGACCCTTTGTTGTATTAGCAACAATATCTGTTGACTGGAGTTTTCTCTTAACAATTTTACCTATAACCATTTTAGAACTTCCAATATATGGAGAGTCTTCTTTTGCAGTTACAGTAGTTGTGATTTCATCACCAACAACAGTTCCACTTGTTGAAACGGTTTCATAATTGTCAGATGTTACAAGATCACCCTTTTCATCAGTTACAAAAAATGAATCACCAACACTCTGAGCAAATCCATTGTATTCTATTTCTGACTGTGGTTTTGAAGTATAATCAAATTCGACTTTTTTAATAGATCTTTTCTCAATCTTGACAACAATCTGTGTATTGATATCATAAAGAACCTGATCATTTTCATCTGTATCGTATACATACAGAGTTAATGTTTTACCGGCAAGATCTTTAGATACATTTTTTAAACTCATTGCATCTGATTTTGTTACCTTTGTTTTGCCTTTGGAAGCTACAACAGCAACACCATTCTCATCAACCCAACGATATTTCCATCCGTTATCAATATTGCTACCATCTTTTTTAGTAACAGTACCACTTACTGTTGCATTGTCACCCCATACAACATTTGTACTACTTACAGATAAGTTAACAGAAATATCACCTTCATTTACCATAATAGATGCAGGAGTAGTTTCTTCTGTGTCTTCAACTACAGGAGCTTCCGCATCTGTAACGAATGTATCATCTGCTTCTGTAGCAACTGCTGTATCACTTCCATCACTGAACTCAGCAGCCCAAACCGGCACGTTAGAGGTTGCCAGCATTGCAACGACGAGAGACATACTTAAGGTTTTCTTAGCCATGCCTTTCTTCGTGTTTTTAATCTTTGTCATGATTATAGTTCCCCTTTCCTTAATATAACTATTTCTTTTTGGGTAAAGATTCCTAGACATAATCTGTCTGTTATGGTTAATAATAGTGCTTTAGCCAGTTTTTGTCAAGGGTAATGCTCAAGAATTTTACGATTTTTTTAAATTTCATACACTTCAAAAGCATTTATTTTCCTTGATTTTTCGGGTTTAAAATCTATAACTTGTTACAAATGTAGTGAGTTTTTCCTGTTTATCACAAGATGATGTAGTATTCTCTTTTTTACCGATTCTAACAGTTAATCCTGATCTGTTCTGGAAGCTGGCCTACAATCTTTCGGAAATTTCCCGAGGTCAGATATGTATCTTTGAGCTTTTTCTTGCTATATTCATATATTGTATTTCTTGTTTGTTCTATCAAATAAGCAGTGTAAAATTCTTCCCAACTGAAATATTGTCTGCTGTCTGCCAGTTCATAAGTCTTTTCTGTTACTTCAGAAGTTTTATCTATAATATTTGCTCTTAACAACAAATACTCAAATGATTCCGGTGCGTATAATACGATTTTATTTCTGGTATCTCTTATATATTGCATTACATGCTGCATTTCCGGACCGAATGCGGCTCCGTCTACAATTGCAAGGATTTCTTTTCCCTGACTCTTCTGCAGATACGAAAGTATGTTGCTTTTTCCTCCTGCTGAGCAACATGTTTCTCCGAATAATTTATGATAGAATTCATATCCTGAATTAGAGTCTTCTGTTATTACCAGCTCTGGTTGGATATCCTCTTTTGCCTGCAAATTATATAACTGATAAGTTTCATTAATATATTCTTTTGGCGTTTTGATATTTCTGACTGTCTCGCTCTTGTCTCATGCCGTAAATTTCTTCGATACTATATGGTAAATGTTCCAGGCTGTCCCTTGTGACCAAAACGAAGTAATTGTCGTTGCCTTTTACCATTCTGGTAAATTCTTTACTGCGTAAAAATGGTGCTCCTTCATCAATAAATATAATGCATTGCTGCAGTGTGGCAAGTCTTTCTTTCCATGAAGCGTTTTCTATTACTACACATCGTTTTTCACATATTTTGGTAATTCCTGATGATATGCCATTGTTCTCATAATCAGAAATCATTCGAAGGAGTTCTGTTTTTCCTGTTGCAGAATCTCCCTGAATGACAGTGATATTTCTCTTTACTGTAAGATGATAATGAACTCGTTTGTTGTATATTTCAATATCATACTTTCCTGTCATATTTTATCATCCTCTCAATAATCGGTTTACAATGATTTCGTCATCCAGTTCAAGCATGGAGTGAACCGTTTTTCCTGTGTTTACAATATAGATATCAAATGGCTGTTTTCCAAAGTCCATGATATAGCCCAGGCGAATTGTGATGTCTTTTTGTTCTGCCAGTTTTAGAATCCATTGTGCACAGTTGTTTCCGCAGGCAGATGCGTTAAATATATGATCTGGATCATTTTGCATCAATATCAGAGTTTTTACTCCTCCTGAAAGGCGTTCCGGTGGAATCGGGCCGAGAAATGGACTGTCGATCATGCATGGACCTTTTACCTCTGATCCGTCTATATCTTTGATCATTTTTCTGGAAGTTTCTGATGTGATCCACTCATCTTCATATGTGTTATTGAAGAACACATCAGGATTAAAAATATAATTGTCTCCCGGATTGTCCCCAAAAAATATTTTCAGCATCTTGTATTCCTCCATTCTGTCAAAACTGATTATCTTTTCTTATTTTATCAAAAATATCTTCCTGTTTCCAGCATCACAAAAACAGCAGAGAACTTTTTTATCATTCTCTGCTGTTTCTCTACCATCTACTTTAAGGTGTTAAAGCAAACATATTATTTCTTTCTGACAATAACCTTATCCAGATGCCAGATGTCATCTACATATTCCTGGATAGTTCTGTCGGATGTGAACTTACCGCTGCATGCTGTGTTGAGGAGCGCTTTCTTAGCCCAGCCTTTTTCGTCTCTGTATGCTGCTTCTACGCGTTTCTGTGCATCTGCATAGGAACGGAAGTCTGCGAGGATGAAGTAGCGGTCTGCTCTGTCTGTGTTCTTTGTGTTGAGAAGTGAATCGTACAGGTCACGGAAGAGTTCTGTATCATTGGAGAAGGTTCCGTTGATGAGCTGCATCAGTACCTGACGGATTTCTTCATCTGTGTTGTAGATTACGTTTGGATCGTATCCGCCGTTGTTTTCGTAGTTGATTACTTCGTCGGAGCTTAAACCGAAGATGAATGCGTTTTCTGCGCCAACTTCTTCTACGATCTCTACGTTAGCACCGTCCATTGTTCCAAGTGTAGGAGCACCGTTGAGCATGAACTTCATGTTACCTGTACCGGATGCTTCTTTACTTGCTGTGGAGATCTGCTCGGAAACGTCTGCTGCTGCGAAGATCCACTCAGCGTTGGATACTCTGTAGTTTTCGATGAATACAACTTTGATCTTGCCGTTGATGGAAGCGTCGTTGTTTACTACATCTGCTACTGAGTTGATGAGTTTGATGATCTTCTTGGCTGTTGCGTAACCTGCAGATGCTTTTGCACCGAAGATGAATGTTCTTGGATAGAATTCCATTTCCGGATGCATCTTGATCTGGTTGTACAGATAGATAACATGCAGGATGTTCAGGAGCTGACGTTTGTACTCGTGAAGTCTCTTAACCTGTACATCGAAGATGGAGTGCGGGTCTACTTCTACGCCATTGTGCTCAAGGATGTATTTAGCCAGACGCTCTTTGTTCTTGAACTTAATGTTCATGAATTCCTGGAGTGCTTTTTCATCATCTGCGTAAACTGCAAGTTTCTTTAACTGTGGAAGGTCTGTGATCCAGTCCGGTCCGATATGCTCTGTGATCCAGTCTGCAAGGAGTGGATTTGCGTGGAGCAGGAAACGTCTCTGAGTGATACCGTTTGTCTTGTTGTTGAATTTCTCAGGCATCATTTCATAGAAGTCTTTTAATTCCTGATTCTTCAGGATCTCTGTATGAAGGCGTGCAACACCGTTTACAGAGTAGCCTGCTGCGATTGCAAGGTGAGCCATCTTAACCTGTCCGTCATAGATGATAGCCATCTTTTTGATCTTCTCATAATTTCCCGGATATTTTGCCTGGATCTCAAGGATGAAACGACGGTTGATCTCTTCGATGATCTGGTATACACGCGGAAGCAGTCTGGAGAAGAGCTCGATCGGCCATTTCTCAAGTGCTTCGGACATGATAGTATGGTTTGTGTAAGCAACAGATTTTCTTGTTACTTCCCATGCTTCATCCCATCCGAGTCCTTCTTCATCCATGAGGATACGCATTAACTCTGCTACTGCTACAGTTGGATGTGTATCATTCATCTGGAAGGTTACTTTTTCATATAATTTATGGATATCGTCATGTTTCTTTTTGTATTTGGCAATTGCTGCCTGGAGGCTTGCAGATACAAAGAAGTACTGCTGTTTCAGTCTCAGCTCTTTACCTGCATAGTGGTTGTCGTTCGGGTAAAGGACTTCTACGATATTGCGGGCAAGGTTCTCCTGCTCTACTGCTTTCTTGTAATCACCCTTGTCAAAGGAATCAAGCTCGAAGTCTACGATCGGCTCTGCATCCCAGATACGAAGTGTATTTACTACATCATTGTCATATCCTGTGATCGGCATATCATAAGGAATGGCTTTTACTGCCTGATATCCTTCGTGGATAAATTTGTTTCCGCCCTTTTTAGGATCGTACTCTACTCTTACATATCCGCCGAAGTGTACTTCCTTGGCATATTCCGGACGACGCAGTTCGAATGGATAGCCGTTCTTTAACCAGTTATCCGGTACCTCGATCTGATAACCGTTCTGGATTTTCTGTTTGAACATTCCGTAGTGGTAACGGATTCCGCAGCCATATGCTGCGTAATTTAAAGTTGCGAGAGAATCAAGGAAGCATGCAGCCAGTCTTCCCAGACCACCGTTTCCAAGTGCCGGATCCGGTTCCTGATCTTCGATACAGTTAAGGTCAAATCCCAGCTCTTCGAGAGCTTCTTTTACTTCACCGTAAGCGCAAAGGTTGATCAGGTTGTTTCCGAGAGCACGTCCCATCAGGAATTCCATGGACATATAGTATACGATCTTCGGATCCTGTTCGTCATAAGCTTTCTGTGTTGCAAGCCAGTTATCAATGATAACGTCTTTTACAGAGTAGCTTACTGCCTGGAAAATCTGCTCCTGTGTAGCTTCTTCAATTGTTTTTCGATAGAGGAATTTTACGTTGTCTTTTACGCTTTTCTTGAATGCCTCTTTCTTGAACATTTCGTTTGTCATTTCATACCTCCCGTAATGGTTTCACTGTTCACTTTATTCTCAGCAATACACCTTGCGGATACTGCCGGTGAACCTCTTCATTCCGTCAACTCTTCTGTTTTCTCATATCAGAGAAATTGGGGGCAAAGAATCTCCGCCTCCAATTTCCTCTCTGAAATCAGACTGTCAAGGATAATGATACTCTTTTTTCGACAGTCTGTCATGTGTATAATTGCCGAATTTTATAACATTTTTTTGTTATCGTGCATTGCGAAAGTAGTATATTTCCTGTGAAATACCTGTAACTTATCATTACCTTGTCAGTAATTGACCGAATGTTGTCAATTACAGTTTCTTAACACCCATAGTTACTGCTTCTTTGTTGATGTTCCACTCTTTCACATAACCATCGGTCTCGCCAAGTACCATTTCGTCTGCAAGTACTTCTGACTTAATCTCATCTTCGTGTGCTTTCATGATATCCTGGATCTTGTCGTTTCCGTGAGCGTATACTACGATCTTGTCCATAACTTCGAAGCCGGCTTCCTTACGCATGGTCTGGATCTTGCTGATGATCTCACGTACGAATCCCTCTTCGATCAGTTCAGGTGTCAGGTTTGTATCAAGGACTACGGATGTTTCACCGTCAGATTCGGATACATAGCCTTCTGTCTGTGCTGTTTCAATAAGAAGGTCTTCTTCTGTAAGCTCTACATCGTTTCCGTTGATATCCAATTTCAGGACACCGTTGGTTCTCAGTTCGTTCATTGCTGCTGTTCCATTGATGTCTGTGAGAGCCTGTCTGATTCCTCCAAGGAGTTTACCGTATTTCGGTCCTACTGTACGAAGCTGTGGTTTGAAGCTGTAGGAGATAAAGGATTCTACATCATCTGCGAATTTTACTTCTTTGACATTCAGTTCGTCTGCGATGATGTCAGTGTAGAATTCACTCATTTTCTTCTCAGCTTTTACATACATGGTTCCGATCGGCTGACGGTTCTTGATGTTTGCTGTATTTCTGCAGGCACGTCCCAGAACTACGATCTCCAGAAGCTCTTTCATATCTGCTTCCAGATCTTTGTCGATCCATGCTTCGTTTACAGTTGGGAAGTCGCAGAGATGGATACTCTCCGGAGCATCTTTATCCACGCTTCTTACCAGGTTCTGATAGATGTCTTCTGTCATGAACGGGATCATCGGAGCTGCTGTCTTGGCGATGGTTACCAGTGCATGGTACAGAGTCATGTAAGCATTGATCTTATCCTGCTCCATTCCCTTTGCCCAGAAACGTTCACGGCTTCTTCTTACATACCAGTTACTCATCTCATCTACAAATTCCTGGAGTGCTCTTGCTGCTTCCGGGATCTTGTAGTTTGCCAGATCATTGTCTACAGCCTGAACAGTTGTGTTTAATCTGCTGAGGAGCCATTTGTCCATAACAGGAAGCTGGTCATAGTTCAGTTCATATTTGGTCGGGTCGAAGTTGTCGATGTCTGCATATAATACGAAGAATGCGTAAGTATTCCACAGTGTACTCATGAATTTACGCTGTCCTTCCACAACTGCCTTGCCATGGAAACGGTTCGGAAGCCATGGAGCACTGTTGATGTAGAAGTACCATCTGATGGCATCTGCGCCGTATTTGTTCAGTGCATCGAATGGATCAACTGCATTTCCTTTGGACTTACTCATCTTCTGTCCGTTCTCATCCTGAACATGTCCCAGAACGATTACGTTCTTGTATGGTGCTTTGTTGAAGAGCAGTGTGGATTCTGCAAGGAGTGAGTAGAACCATCCACGGGTCTGGTCTACTGCCTCGGAGATAAAGTTTGCAGGGAACTGCTGCTCAAATAATTCTTTGTTTTCAAATGGATAATGATGCTGTGCGAAAGGCATTGCTCCTGAGTCGAACCAGCAGTCAATAACCTCCGGTACACGATGCATTTCTCCACCGCACTCCGGACACTTCAGTGTGATCTCATCGATGTATGGGCGGTGAAGCTCTACTGTCTTGGCTCTCTCATCACCGCTCATCTCGAATAATTCCTGACGGCTTCCGATGGAATGCATATGTCCGCATTCACACTGCCAGATGTTCAGTGGAGTTCCCCAGTAACGGTTACGGCTGATACCCCAGTCCTGAACATTTTCAAGCCAGTCGCCGAAACGTCCTTTACCGATGCTCTCAGGGATCCAGTTGATTGTATTGTTATTTCTGATCAGGTCATCCTTAACTGCTGTCATCTTGATGAACCAGGATTCTCTTGCATAGTAGATCAGTGGTGTGTCACATCTCCAGCAGTGTGGATAATCATGCTCGAATTTCGGAGCATCGAAGAGCTTGCCTTCTTTGTCCAGATCTGTGAGAACCATAGGATCTGCTTTCTTTACAAAAACGCCTGCGTATGGTGTCTCTTTTGTCAGGTTACCCTGTCCGTCTACGAACTGTACGAACGGAAGGTCATACTCACGTCCGACACGGC
>ERZ773146.2917-NODE-2917-length-11181-cov-5.019684_pt1 | contig 11181 bp, 10 predicted proteins | sample MGYA00580847_ERZ773146 | MGnify/ENA primary metagenome ERZ773146 (study PRJEB29015, sample SAMEA2737830) | human gut metagenome | biome: human gut; feature: human-associated habitat; material: faeces | place: China | collected 2012 ...
AAGACAGTAAAACAAGCGACAAAGAGTTAAAAGAATATACCCGGCAGATAATAGACAGCACCGCCATGCTCATCAAGGCGGCGGAAGCCGAGATAAAAAGACTGACAAATGAAACGGAAGATACTGATAGTTGAAGACAACGTGGGGCTGTCGCAAATACAGAAAGACTGGCTTTCCCGGGCCGGTTATGACGCTGTGACAGCCATGAGCGAGCCGATAGCCCGCTCGTTGATACGCAAAACGCAGTTCGACCTTATATTGTCGGACGTGCGGTTGCCGGAAGGCGACGGCATTTCCCTGTTGGAATGGTTGCGCAAGGAGAAGAAAGACATCCCGTTCATCATAACGACCGAATTCGTTTCCGTCCCGGACGTTGTGCGTACCATCAAACTGGGAGCCAGGGACTACCTGCCCAAACCGGTACACCGGGAACATCTGTTGGAACTGGCGGAAGATGTGTTCCACCCGGTAGCCACCGTGAGAAAGCAGGAACGGCAGTTGTTCCGCCGTATAAGTCCCATGATCCTGAAAGTGGAGAAATTCGCCAGACTGGTCGCCCCGTCCGATATGTCCGTGATGATACTCGGGGCCAACGGGACCGGCAAGGAGTCGGTGGCGCAGACCATCCATGACAATAGCGAACGATACGGCAAGCCTTTTGTCGCCGTAAACTGCGGCGCGTTACCCCGTGAGCTGGCAGCCTCGCTGTTCTTCGGGCATGAGAAAGGCGCGTTCACCGGGGCGGACACGGCAAAGACCGGATATTTTGACCTGGCGAAAGGCGGCACACTGTTCCTTGACGAGATAGGCACGATGCCGCATGAAATCCAATCCATGCTGTTACGAGTATTGCAGGAGAATGTATATACCCCGATAGGAAGCGGCAGGGAACGGATTTCGGATGTCAGGGTCATTTCCGCGACAAACGAGAATATGGAACAGGCCATCAAGGAGGGACGGTTCAGGGAAGACCTTTACCATCGTCTGAACGAGTTTGAGATCCGGCAGCCCTCCCTGGAGGAATGCCCGGAAGATATCATTCCGTTGGCGGAGTTTTTCCGTGAACGTTTCTCGAAAGAACTGAAAAGGACTACGCAAGGATTTACCGAAGAGACCAAACAGAGGATGCTTGCCTACCGGTGGCCGGGCAACGTGCGTGAACTCCGAAACCGTGTCAAGCGTGCCGTACTGGTCTCTGAGTCTCCGATGCTTGACGTGGATGGATTGGAAATAACTGTCTGTGTATGTAGAAATGAAGAAACAGACACACTTGCAATCCTGCCTCTGAAAGGTGAAGCATTTGAGAAAGAAAGCATTATCAGGGCTCTCAAAGCCTGCAACGGTCACCGGGAACAAGCGGCTGGAATGCTGAACATCAACCCGGCAACACTGTACAGGAAGATGAAGAAATACGGGCTGAAATGAATTTGACTCTCACTCTGAATGGATAAAGTTTGCTATCTTTGCTTTAATTGTCCGTCCAAAGAAAAAAAAGTTGCAGATGAGCAAACATATAACCGAGGAACAAAGGTATGCAATTTCTATGATGTTGCAAATACCGATGAGCAAAAAAGCAATAGCGGAAGCTATCGGAGTAGATAAAAGCACTGTTTACAGGGAGATAAAGCGCAATTGCGACGCCCGAAGTGGTAGCTATAGCATGGAGCTTGCCCAGCGAAAAGCAGACAGGCGCAAGCAGCAAAAACATCGCAAGGAAGTGCTTACACCGGCAATGAGAAAACGGATAATAAAGCTGTTGAAGAAAGGATTCAGCCCGGAGCAGATTGTCGGCAGGAGCCGCTTGGAGGGAATTGCGATGGTATCTCACGAAACGATATATCGCTGGATTTGGGAGGATAAGCGGCGGGGTGGCAAACTGCACAAATATCTTCGCAGACAAGGTCGCAGGTATGCCAAACGTGGTTCTAAAAATGCAGGGCGAGGATTTATCCCAGGCAGGGTGGATATTGATGAGCGTCCCGAGATAGTGGAACTGAAGGAGAGATTTGGTGATTTAGAGATAGATACAATTATTGGTAAGAACCACAAAGGTGCCATTCTTACCATTAACGACAGAGCAACAAGCAGGGTCTGGATACGCAAGTTGTCGGGAAAAGAAGCCATCCCGGTAGCTAAGATTGCAGTATGGGCACTGCGGAAAGTGAAAAACTTAATACACACAATTACGGCTGACAATGGAAAGGAGTTTGCAAAGCACGAGGAAATTGCGCAAAAATTGGAAATAAAATTCTATTTTTGCAAACCATACCACTCATGGGAACGTGGTGCCAATGAAAACACCAACGGGCTTATCAGGCAGTATATCCCAAAGGGTAAGGACTTTAGTGAAGTAACCAACAAACAGATTAAGTGGATTGAAAATAAACTCAATAATCGACCTCGTAAAAGACTTGGATACCTCACGCCAAACGAAAAATTTAAACAAATTATTAATCAGAATTCTGTTGCATTTGCAAGTTGAATTCAGCACTTCATCTTTCAGCATATCCGAAGTTTCAGAAACAGAAATTCGGGCACAAAATTCTGACAGATACGACTTACTTAATAATTTCGTAATTATCTCTGAAATATCAGCACTTTTCTTTTTGGTAATATCGGTCTTATCTTTATTGACCCTCTCGGATCCTTGAATGGAAATAAGTGCCGATTTTAATTCGTCAATAGACCTATTTTCTCTAAACTTCCCGAGAGCGTTAACAAACGCGTTATCCTCAATAGCTTTGTTTGTTACTAAAACGAACTTGTGACTCGCTAAGACATCCGGTTGTTCGTCAATAAACTCCATCCAAATGGATATTGTTTTCCACAAGTCCGTATCTCTATTACTTAAATTTATTGTTTCGTTTTTTGCGTTTTTTTGAACACTATGTTTTATTTGATATAAGGTGATACATTCTCCCGTCTGTTTATCAACATCATCAAGAAGTTCAAAACTGACAGTAATCGTATCATCATTTGTGGCTAAAAGCTGTAGCACAAAGTAATCCCATTGATATTGAAAAGCGGCAAAAATATGTGCAGCAGAACGCTTACTTTGTTCTTTTGATGGTGTTATCATATTCATAAGGATTTTTCTATTACGGTTCTGCAACCATAAACGGATAATAGTCTGTATTAACACTATATAAGCGTGGGGCAGATTGATGCTCTTTATAGTTTTCCACTTGGTCAAGAACCTGATCAAAAACATCATCGCTCCATTCAGGTGGGTAACCGTTTTCATCAAGCAAAAACCAAAGGTCTTGATTGAGTTTGGCACGAACATTTGTATTTGACAACCAATCGGCAAAGCACGATTGGGTATCAATCAACTCTTTTACTTTTTTGGCGAGAGCCTTACACTTGTCATTGATGATCAGCGAGCCTACTTTGCGGTCTGTGCCATACTCAAAGTTATGAACATCGCGCATATGCATCAATATATCGTAAAAGGCTTTCTCCTCAAATGTAAGACCAAGTTTACGGAAACTTTCTTTATCCTCGCCCAATTTGCTAAGAATGTCGAGTGCCTGTTGGGTGGCATTGCGAATAATCTCGTCCACCGTATCTTTCTGCGTCTGGGTAGCCTCGGCAGAAGAGAGTGTTGCACGACGATTGTGGTACTCCTCCAAAGTCTTTTTAAGCAGTTCCTCAAATTTCTCTGCGGCAAACTTGTTTGTATTCTTATATTGCGCAATGCTTCGACGCAACATCTTAATGAGCACTTCAAGACGGGTGGCAGGCAACTTAACTCCGTTGAGCTGTTCGATAAAGCCGGGGCTAAATATACTTTCCTCTACATCAGTGTCAAGTATGCTCACCACGCTGTTACACTGCAATGCTTCGGCAACCATGCGCTGCACTACGCGGTTCATGCTCTCCACATCGTGTTTCTCGCCCGAAGCCTTGCGAATATAAGTAGCGACACACATAAAGCACTGTGACAGCGACAACTGTTCGTGGTTCAGGGCGTTTGAAGGTTGACAGATGTCATAAGCGGTTTTCAGACGCTTCACGTGAGCCAAGAAGAAAGTCTTAGCATCTACCTCTTTAGGTCTTTTGCCCTCTTTGGCTACATTGTACATTTTGCTCAAAGTCAAAATATGCTCTGACGCTTTGCCAAGACATTCAAGTCGGTCAAGCGGTTTTGAATCTTTATCTATGAATGGTTTTAGGTCAAAACCTGCAAAGAGCTGCTTGATAAGTTCGAGTTCTACAAGCAACGCTTCTAACGCTTGCTGCACATCATCCTCGCTTGGACCAAAAGTATCACCGCCATATTGCTTCATGGCTTCCATCATATTATTGCGAATACCTATGTAGTCAATAATGTAGCCAAAGTCTTTACCTGGGTATTTACGGTTGACACGGCTGACTGTTTGTACCAATGTATGCTTTTGCAGCGGCTTATCGTTGTATAGATAGGTGAGGCACGGTACATCGAATCCCGTAATCCACATATCCACAACTATGACGACACGGAAGTTTGAGTATTCCTGTTTAAAGGCATTTTCAAGTGTCTTGGTGCGCTTCTTGTCACCAAGATAGTCGTACATATCTTTTTTGTCGTTTTTGCCACGGGTGGCAACCATGGCAATAGTCGGCATCGGAATCAGTTCTTTCATTTCTTTTTCAGGGACTACATAGCCCTCCGGTGCTTTGCGTTCCTCAAACCACTCGGGATGAAGTTTGCGGAATTTCTGCAATAATGCATAGCCAATTTCTCGCTTGCTACATACAACCATGGCTTTTTGTACCACACCGGGCTTATTGTCACAAGAGGCAGTATAGTGTGTTATGATGTCGGCTGCAAGGCGTTCCAGTCGTTCTTCATCGCCAAGTATCTGCTCCATGGCACTCATCGCCTTTTTACTTGCAGCTATGTCAGATTCGGTTGCTCCCTCCTCCGCACATCGGGTATAATAATCCTCTATCTCCTTGACCTTTTCGGAATCGAGTGTTACTTGGGCAATGCGTGGAATATACTTGATGTCTTTAGTAATTTCATCGTCCACCGCTTGTTGCATGGTGTAGCGGTCCACTATTTCACCGAACACTTGAATCGTTTCGGCGATAGGTGTACCTGTAAAGCCGACGAATGTGGCATTAGGAAACGCCGTGCGGAGTTGTTCGGCATAGGGTTTGGTTACAAAAGCACCGATTTTGCTTTCATCAATTATTCTAACGGCAACTGCACCTGCTGAGGTTTGTTCCACCTTGGCTTCGATGTCCTTATGTTCAACAACTTTGATTTTGCTACTAAGGCGAATTTGGGTGCGGTGGGCCTCATCAGAAAAACAGATGATATTACGGCGAGTGTTTAACTCTCCGATTGACTCACAGAATTTCTGAATGGTACAGATGAAGAATCCGCCACTGTCGCGAAGCGAAAGTTCGGTTTTGAGTTCTTCTCGGTCGGAGATGACTTTGACTGTGCCGAGTTGCAAGAAGTCTTGCGAGCGCAAGAACAGTTTTCCAGCTTGTGTCTGCAAGTCGTCGCGGTCAACAATCATAATGACGGTGGGCGAACCGAGCTCTTTGCAGCGCAACGCAAGTTGCCTTGCAATGAACATCATTGTGTATGTTTTGCCGCAACCTGTAGCTCCGAAGTATGTGCCACCTTTAGAGGTCTGCTCTTTAAAGGCACGACGTATGCTGTCACTCATCATTCGAGTGGCAAAGAACTGAGGATAGCGACACACTATTTCTTCCTCCCTTCCACTTTTTTCATCGGGAAAATAGACATAGTCGCGCAGAATTTCCAAGAATCTGGATGGTTCATGCACGCCTTTGACGATAGTACGTACTTGGTCTATGCCCTTTTGAGCCGAAGGATCTTCGTTATTAACCTTTTTCCACGCATAATAGTGTTCGTATGGCGTGTAGGTAGTGCCGAGCCGTGTGTTGTTGTCGGTAGCATCACTGATACATGATAGCGGACAATAACGCAACAAATGAGGAATATCACGCATATACCGAGTGTGTATCTGCTCGTAAGCCTGCGCTATGTCAGCATCAAGTTTGGTAGGATTCTTCAACTCAAAGATGCAAAGCGGTATGCCATTGACAAAAAGCAACACATCGGGAATACGCACATCGTTTTTCATGCCATAGGCAACCTCGAACTGATTGACAGCACGGAAGATATTGCAGTCTGTATTGTCAAAGTCAATAAAACGAATATCGAAGTTCACACCATCGCCATGACGGGTATAACGGTAGCCGTCGCGAACGAGCTGAAAGGTGTTGCGCAAACGTTCAAAGTGGCTTTGCCCGGGAACGTGACGCAAATAGTTGATAACCTCGGTGACATCGCTATCGGCCAAGTCTGGATACTGATTTTGCAAATAAACGCGCAAATCATTAACCTTAGGATCTTCGATAAGCAATGGCTCCCGGAGTTGACGGTGGATATTTCCGCCATTAGTATATTGCCAGCCCTCTGCTTGCAGCAAATCAATCAGGGCTTTTTCATATTCACTCTCGTAAAATTTTCCTTTCATGATGTCAACTTTTAAGAGTGGGCTGCCCGCTGCACTAAGGCAGGGCAAAGAGTCTTGAGTTTCTCGCGTGCGGTAGCGGCTATTTGTTTGGCGTTTTCCATACAATGATAGACATCAACGATTGCTTGCTGCACTTCGACAGACGGTAACGGAATTTGTACACGTTCCATTTCCGACCAGTCAAATGTTTCTCTTGCACTCCCCCAAGAATTGAATCGAGAATAGCGGTCAAATTCAGGGCGGTTGAGCATCAGAAATAAATACTCAGGTAAGAGTTTGTCGGTATCCTTACTGCGGAATACGACATAAGAGGAAGAAACGATTTTTGTTTGACTGGTATTGTTTAATGCCAACGATATTTTGCCGCCATTTCGAGAGGTAACGGTTACATAACAAAACTCATTTGGCTTAAATATTTTATAGGGAGTTAAAGATACATCTTTCATGTCCGCTTTTGTTGGAATGGCAGATTTCTCGTTGCTAATACCTGTAACGTCTTCAAGTAAATACATTCCTTCACTATTACGTTCATCTGATTGCTCAATATACTTACCGAGGGGAACTGAGGGATATTTAGCCCGGCAATCCACGATATATGCTTGACAGGCAGCAGACAGTCGAGGTATCAGAGCCTCATTCTGCTCGGCAAGAGTTTTCAAGCCGTTGTAAGTGGCAACCAATTCACGCTGCACCTCAATCGACGGCAATGGAATTTGTACACGTTCCATCTCTGACCAATCAAAAGTTTCCCTCGCACTACCCCAAGAATTGAATCGAGAATAACGGTCAAATTCGGAGCGATTAAACAACAGGAACATATACTCAGGGAGTAAGATATTCTCATCAGTACTGTGGAATACAGTGTATATTGAAGATATAAGAATGTTTTTTTCAGATGAATTAAGTGCAAGTGCCACCTTATCACCTCGACGTGAAGTGTCAGCGACATACGCAAATTCTGACAGTGCAACTATTTTATATGATAAAACAGACACTCCGTCCAGATTAGCTTTTGTCGGAATAAAACATTTATCCGTACTAATGCCTTGAACATCAGTTTCTGTTAAAGCACCATCGGAATTCCTTTTATCTGATTGCTCAATATACTCACCGAGTCTCACCCATTTTGTTTCACTTGCACTCATATCCCAACTGTTTTAGTGCGTTACGCAGCATTACATCATTCTCGCATTGGAGCGATAAAAGTTCGGAAACCGCAGAGGCCGTTTCAGTCAACACTTTGTCATAGTCGATATTGTTGTCGCGGTCAACGAACTCGATATAGCGACTAGGAACAAGAGAAAAGTTGTTTGTTTTCAGTTCCTCAAAGCCGACCGAGCGGTAAAGTTCCGGTTCTGCATAGGTCGCACCATTAGTGCCAACCGACTGCCAACGAAAGAAAATGTCGGCAGCTCGTTTCACTTGATCAGCCTTTAATTCCACTTTCTTCTTCTGTTCACCTTTGACCGGGTTTTCAGTCCATGAGCGTAAATCCATAAAGAGGATTTCCCCACGGTGATCGCGTAGTTGCCGCCCGTGGTGCATGCCTCCGCGCTTATTTTGATTGAGAATCCACAGCGTAACCGAAATGTCAGTGGTATAGAACAATTCACGAGGCAGAACGATAATAGCCTCTACTTTGTCGTTCTCTATAAGTTCTTGACGAATGGCAACGGTATCTTCATCACCGAGGGCACCATTTGCAAGCAAGAAACCAGCAATACCTTTGTCTGCCTTAAGTTTGGAAAGCATGTGGAGAATCCTGCGTAGTTGGCATTGCTCTCGGGAGGAGTGCCATAATCAGCCCAGTTCACTCCTTGTTGAGTAACATCTTTGGTGAACCAATGTTTGAGATTGAACGGCGGATTTGCCATGATGTAATCAAAAACAAGTCCGGCATGTTGATCTTTATCGAAAGTAGAAATAGGACCATCACCCAAATGGTGGGATATACCACGCATAGCTAAGTTCATTTTGGCAAGGCGAAAAGTGGAATCCTCCTTCTCTTGACCAAAGACATTTACAGTTGTAATGTCACCTTGCTTTGCCTCAACATATTTAGCGCATTGAATAAACATACCACCTGAGCCACAACATGGGTCGTAGAGAGTACCGTCGAATGGTTCGATAAAGGCGGCTATAAGCTCTACAATATCGTGTGGAGTATAGAATTCACCTTCTTCTTTAGTGGCGTTTACAGCGAACGATTTTAAAAAATATTCATAAACACGACCTATCAAGTCTTTTTCTTCACCGAAGACCTTGTGAGAAATCTTATTTACCTCATCAACAACCTTTTTAAGTTCATTGGATTGGATTTTTACAGAGGTAAACAAACTGAGTTTTACACAACCTTTAAGTGTATCACCACTATCTTCGATTGCTTGCAATGCATCATCAAGCGCAGCGACAAGATTAGATGCAGGCACGTTGATTAGCATCGACCAACGAGCAGCTTCTGGAACATATACTATATTTTTGTAGCGAGAGGGGGAATCAAGGAATCTTGCGATTTTCTCTTCATCAGTAATTCCTCGGTTGATACATTGCTGGCGCATCTCAGCTTGAGCATCATCAAATTTTTCGCCAATAAATCGGAGAAACACAAGCGTAAGTATCACATCGCGCTTATCATTGAGCGATGCGCTACCACGGAGATAGTCGCGGCAGTTAAACAATATGGTTTCAAGATTGAGGGAGTTCTCCTCTTTCTTTGTAGCTTTCTTCTTTGCCATAATCAATCATTATTACCGCCATTGATAAGTTGGCGAGGGTCAACATTCAAAAGTCCTGCAATCTTCACAAGCATGTCAAGAGAGGGTTGCATCTTGTTGGAACACCATCGTGAAATGGTTGCTTCGTTCTTTCCGACCTGCTCAGCCAACCATTTCCCAGTTTTACCATTCTCAACTAACACAACCTTTAACCTATTTATTTTTTGCGATTCCATACGTCTTGATTTTGCCTGTTAATTACAATACTTTGATTTACCATGCAAATTTAGCGATATTATCTGAAAATGCGGCATTGAGTTTCAGAAAAGTAGCATAAACGTCCATAAAACCAAGTATATTGAGTATATTTACATTCAAAGAGAAGAAAAACAAGCCAATGAACAAAGAAAACCAAATAATACTCTATCAGGACAATAACGATATAACTCGTGTGTCTGTGCGCTTTGCTGATGAAGACTTGTGGCTGACTTAGGGGCAATTAGTTGAGATATACCAAACAAGCAAATCGAATGTAAGCGAGCACATTAAGCATATATTTGAAGATGGATAACTAGCAAAGAAGGCAACTGTTCGGAAATTCCGAACAGTTCAATATCTCGTATATACAAGCGATTGAGAAGGCTGAAAAGGAGTTTGAAATCTACCGCAAACACGAAATGGAACTGCTAGAAAGCGATTTTGATAAGGAAATCAAAAGATTAAAGAACAAGAATGACAATAGTTCAAACTAATTCACTACCTTTGCCCTTGGAAACCTTCACGTAACCTTGCGCAGAACAACGCAAGTCATTGGTGGAACAATCGGAGGAGATTACAGTTGAGTGGCTTTTAGAAAAGGATGATATTCAACCACTTGGAAATAAATTACGATTCCTGGTGGCACCACTTTGAAGAAAAAAAGGCAGTAAAATCCTGATTTCCAAACGGAATCAGGATTTTTTGTTTTCTCACAAAACGCAAATACAACAATATAGACTGGATGACGAGGTATACGAGCTTTCCGCTCAATTGTAACTTTATCCGCTTCTGGCCTGCCTCCATATTTGATTAAGTCTTGGAGCAAAACTACTCCTTCCCGATATAAATCCCAATTTGATGCATATTAAAAAAACACTTTATACTTGAAGCATAAAGCTGGATGAATTCATCTTTATAGAGTTCCCGAACATCTTCGGGAGCATCATCAAGAGTATAAGCAGAAAGATTCTTACGCAAAGATTCCATATACCTGCCCACATCTTTTCCTGCGTATAGCTAGCAGGATTTAGTTTGAATACATTTTCTCCGCTAAATGCAAGAAAGCGGTTCTGAAGTTGTTTATCATTCACACATTCTTTCTTTATAAACTCGTCAAATCACCTCTAAGCTTCTACTACAACAAGTCTATTTTAGGCTGCAATATTCTCAAACTTATATAATATACATCTTAATCATCGACGAACGGCAAAAAGTTCAGCTTCAGTTTCCCAAGTACCATCCGGACGTTTTACCATACGTTGCCAACGGAATGAAGTCGTTGTAATTTCTGAAAACACCCACTGTATATTCTTCTCATTAATTTCCGTCTGAACAATCCTGTTTCCTTCTCTTTTTCCTTCCAGTTGTGTAGCCCCTCCTAATTCCGTATATAAAATATCCCATGCCTCTGTATTAGGATTATACATACGTACCGCAGTCGCATAAGCTGCATCCGGTTGATAATCTTTAATCCGTGCCTTACGCGAAGGGCAAATAAACACATCTTGAATTGCAGTCCCTTCCAGCACCCAAGCGAATATCCACTCTCCCTGAACATGTCTTTCGCCTGTTGTACCTTGGTTATCAACCCATTCAAAATCCCATTCACCGACAAACTGTCCATACAGGTTATCTTTTTCCGGTATCAAATTGCTTTTCCCTTTTGACACTAATACATTTATAAATTCTCCCATACTTTATTTACT
>ERZ773146.2918-NODE-2918-length-11180-cov-6.389843_pt1 | contig 11180 bp, 8 predicted proteins | sample MGYA00580847_ERZ773146 | MGnify/ENA primary metagenome ERZ773146 (study PRJEB29015, sample SAMEA2737830) | human gut metagenome | biome: human gut; feature: human-associated habitat; material: faeces | place: China | collected 2012 ...
GTCAGTTCTTAACAGCAGGTGAGGCACCGCGTAAGAAAGAAATGAAAGCGGCGGCTATTCTCAATCGTTTTGAAATGTGGTATACTGTATTTTGATAGTATAAACATAAAAGGAACAGGGGAAACCATGGCAACAGATCTCACACAGGAATTCTGCGCTCTGCGCGATACCTATATCGAAAAACAGTTTGGCCGCCTGAACGATATGCAGCGGCAGGCAGTGTTCACCACCGATGGCCCGCTGCTCATCCTTGCTGGTGCAGGCAGCGGCAAGACCACCGTGCTGGTAAACCGCATTGCAAACCTCATCCGGTTCGGCTCGGCCCACGGCTCCAAACAGACACCGCGTCCGGCCACGGAGGACGATATCAAGGCTCTGCGCAACGCCATCATGACCGGCACTGCCGCCCCCAGCTGGCTGGACGGGATGCTGCGCCAGAACGCTGTGCGCAGCTGGAACGTGATGGCCATCACCTTTACCAACAAGGCAGCAGGGGAGCTGAAGGAACGTCTGCGCCGGATGCTGGGCGGCGAGGAGGGAGACGAAGTGTTTGCTTCCACCTTCCACTCGGCCTGTGTACGCATCCTGCGCCGCTGGGCGGAGGAGATCGGCTATCCGCGCAGCTTTACTATCTACGATACCGATGATTCCCAGCGCGTGATGAAGGCCGTGTATAAAGAGCTTGGCTTAGATGAGAAATCTGTAGCAATTAAGACGGCAATCAATATGATGAGCGCACGAAAAGATCAAATGGTTAGCCCCACCGATGCGTTAAAAGATCCAACATTGGGAATTGAGGGCAAGTATGATCGATATAAATGCGAAATTTCGGCCAGAGCATATGCCGCTTATGAGAAAAAGCTCAAAGAAGCCGGAGCATTCGACTTTGACGACCTGATTTACCAGACTGTGCAGCTGCTGGCCGAGCACAAGGATGTGCGGGATTTCTACCAGAACAAATACCGCTATCTGCTGGTGGACGAGTATCAGGACACCAGTGTGGCGCAGTTCCGTCTGGTGAGCCTCCTCACCGGCCCGGAAAAGAACATCTGCGTGGTGGGCGATGATGACCAGAGCATCTACCGCTTCCGCGGCGCTACCATTGAGAACATCCTTAATTTCGAGCGCATTTACCCGGGCACCAAAACCATCCGTCTGGAACAAAACTACCGCTCTACGTCCAATATCCTGAACGCTGCGAACTGTGTCATTCAGCACAACACCGAGCGCAAGGGCAAGACCCTGTGGACCAGCAATGGCGAGGGCGATAAGGTGCAGGTGTACACCGCCGAGAACGAGCAGGACGAGGCCAGCCACATCGCGGATGTGATCGGCCAGCACCTGAAAGAGGGCGGACATCTGGCCGACCACGCCATCCTCTACCGCATGAACGCCCAATCGGCCCCCATCGAAAGCTACTTTACCCGTGCAGGCATCCCCCACAAGATCGTGGGCGGCCAGCGCTTCAACGACCGCAAAGAGGTCAAGGATATTCATTCCTACATGTCCATCGTGGCGAACCCCCGCGATGATGTGCGCCTGCGCCGCATCATCAACGAGCCTGCCCGCAAGATCGGTGCCACCACCGTGGAGGTGATTGCCGATCTGGCCGCGCAGGAGGGCGTGAGCATGCTGGACATCATCGGCCATGCCGACCAATATGCAAAGCTCAGCCGCGCCGTAATGCCGCTGCTCAAGTTCTGGCAGATCTATCAGCGCCTGCAGGATTCTTTGGAGACCCGCACGCTGGACGAATTTGCAGCCGATGTGATCGAGCTGACCGGCTATAAGGCCATGCTGGAAGCCGATGCAGCCAAGGGCCACGAGGATGCGGCTGACCGCCTGCAGAACCTTGGTCAGCTGGTCAACAACGTCAAGAACTACTGCGACCAGCACGGTGAGGAAGCCACGCTGGAAGGCTATCTGGAAGATATCGCCCTCATCAGCGATATCGACAGCTATAACGAGAGCGCCGATCAGGTGGTACTCATGACCATCCACTCCGCCAAGGGTCTGGAATTTCCGTATGTGTTCCTGATTGGCATGGAGGAGGGCGTATTCCCCAGCGAGATGAGCAAGTATTCCGAGGCCGATCTGGAAGAGGAGCGCCGCCTTGCCTACGTGGGCATCACCCGCGCCAAGAAGGAGCTGTACATCTCCAACAGCGTTTCCCGGATGCTGTATGGCCGCACCCAGCGCAACGAGCCGAGCCGCTTTTTGCGGGAGATCGAGCCGGAGTATATCGAGGAGACCCGCAGCCCGGTACTGGAACAGCGCTCCCGCTTTGGCGGCTGGGGCGACAGCTATCGTGATACGGTGCCCGGTGGTGCATCCGGTTACTCCGGGCCATCTGGATGGGGCCGCAGCGCCAGTGGGTACGGTTCGGGCGGTTACGGAAGCGGCTATAGCAATCGCAGCGGCTACCTGAACCGCGAATACAACGCGGGCGAGGGCCGCGGCTTTGGCTCGGCCTATGCAAACCGGGGCCAGAGCCAGAGCGGATATGGTTCCGGCTATGGCCGCAGCGGCGCAGGTGCGGGATATGGTTCTGGTTACAGTTCTGCATATTCTGACGGAACAACGCAGAAAAAATCTGCAAAGCAAATCTCCTTTACAGGTACACCGGCAGCAAAAACCGCTGCAAAAGGCGCAAAACACTATGAGCCGGGCGATCTTGTGGAGCACAAGGTGTTCGGACGCGGTCAGGTAGTGGCTGTGAAGCCTGCCGCCGGAGATCAGATCGTGGAGATCAACTTTGAAAAGGTGGGCATCAAAAAGACCATGGCCAATTTTGCGCCCCTGACCAAAATCACTGCGGAGGAATAACACACTTATGATGACTGTTCGTTTGATCGCACATACCCCGGAACCGGAAAAGGTGGTGGCTGCAGCGGCAAAGCTCTGCTATTCCGATGCGCACATCACCGACCTGCTGGACGGCCTGACCGAGGAAAAGACCGCGAAGTTCCTGACCATGCTCAGCGATCTGGGCCATGCCAGCCCCATTGAACATGCCAGCTTCACCTTTGGCATCGAGGGGGTCAGCCGCACTTTGCTGGCGCAGATCACCCGCCACCGTATTGCATCCTTCAGTGTGCAGAGCCAGCGCTATGTGCGGCTGGACGATTTCCGCTATGTGGTACCGCCCGAGATCGAAGCCATCCCGGAAGCAAAGGAAGCTTTCCTTGCCAGCATGGAAGAGGACGCAAAGCGCTACCTCGACCTTGCCCACAAGCTGGAAGAAGGCCACACCGCCCGCCTGATGGCTGAAGGAATGCCGGAAAAGCAGGCCCGCGCCAAGGCCAGCAAGCAGGCCAACGAGGATGCCCGCTTTGTACTGCCCAACGCCTGCGAGACCAAGATGGTGGTCACCATGAATGCCCGCAGCCTGCAGAACTTTTTCCACCTGCGCTGCTGCAGCCGCGCCCAGTGGGAGATCCGGGAGCTGGCCGAAAAAATGTTTGAGCTGGTGTACCCGGTGGCACCGCATATCTTTGCAAAGTCCGGCCCGGCCTGTGTATCCGGCCCCTGCCCGGAAGGCAGGATGTGCTGCGGCAAAACCGCCGAGGTGCGTGCAAAATATGCCGCCATCAAGGAAGGTGCCGCCGTATGAGCAAGGGCAAGCTGATCGTCATCGAGGGACTGGACGGCAGCGGCAAGGCCACCCAGGCAACGCTGCTGGCCCAGCACCTGGCCGGACAGGGCCTGCCGGTGCGGGAGGTCACCTTCCCGGATTACGCCAGCGATTCCAGCGCCCTGATCAAAATGTATCTGGCCGGGCAGTTCGGCTCAAAACCGGACGATGTGAACGCCTATGCGGCCTCCAGCTTTTTTGCGGTGGACCGCTATGCCAGCTACAAGACCGACTGGGGCCGCTTTTACGAGGAGGGCGGCGTGGTCATTGCCGACCGCTACACCACCTCCAACGCGGTGCACCAGTGCTCCAAGCTCCCGCCGGAGCAGTGGGAGGAGTTTTTGCACTGGCTGTTCGATTACGAGTTCCATCTGCTGGGCCTGCCCGCACCGGACAGCGTCATCTACCTGCAGGTGGACCCGGCGGTCAGCCAGCGGCTGATGACCGCCCGCTACCACGGTGACGAGAGCAAAAAGGACGTGCACGAGAAAGATACCGAGTATCTGGCCCGCAGCCGCCGCGCCGCCGAGTATTGCGCGGAGCATCTGGGCTGGACCACGGTGCACTGCACCCACAGCGACGCCATGCGCAGCATCGAGGACATCCAGGCCGAGGTGCAGGGCATCGTGCTGGGCGGACAGTAACATAAAATACGATAAGAGGGGGCATCCTGACAGATGTATCGTTTGATGCAGCCATCCGACAAGGCGGCTGTGCTGGCGCTGTGGCAGCGCGAGCGCGGCGAGTCGGAAGAATTTGCGGCCAACGCCGTGGAACGTTTTGCAGGGCAGCAGAATGTCTATGTGGCCGAGGAAAATGACGCCATTGCCGCTGTGGCACTGGCGGTGCCGGTCACGCTGCAGGGGCGGCAGGGCAGTTACCTCTACGGCCTGTGCGGACAGGGCAGTTTGATCCTGGCCGGCCTGCTGGACTACCTGTGCGCGCAGCAGAAGCTGCGGGGCGCAGGCTTTACCGTGGCCGTGCCCGCCACCCCGGAGCAGGCCGCTCTGCTGCAGGACAAGGGCTTTGCCCGCGCCTTTGCATTGCGCTGCCTGCCGCGGGAGGTGGCCCGCAACCTGTGGAGCCAGGCCGAGTTTGACAGCGTTACCGCCAAGAAGCTGTGCGAGCTGCGGGAGAAGTTCTGGCCCGATACGGTGCAGTTCACCCCGGAGCGCATGGCCGTGGTGCTGGGGGACCTGTATTCCCGCGGGGCCACCATCGTGGCCAACGAGCGGGGCTACGGCGTGTACTTCCGCAAGGAGGACACCCTGTATTTCGTGGAGCTCATGGCCGAGGACGACCGCGCCGCCGAGGTGCTCATGGAAGCCGCCCGCGAGAAGGAAGTCATCGTGGAAAAGGCCGTCATCACGGTGGGTGCCGCCCAGACGCTGTTCCTGGGGGAGGGCACCCGGCAGGAGTACGGCATGATCCGCTTTGACGGGGAGCCCTTTGACGTATCGGAAAGCTATATGCGCCTGATGCTGGAAGGCTGAGACGCAGAAAAACAACAAAGGAAGGTGCGTATGGCACACAAGGAGAGACACACCGCCCCGAAGAAAAAAGGCGGTGCCGTGAAGATTTTTCTGGCAGTGGTGCTGTTGCTGGTGCTGGCCGCCGGAGCAGCAGGGGTGTTTGCCTACAACGAGATCCACGGCAACGGAAAGCCCGGCACCGAGGTCACCGTCAGCATCCCCCAGGGCAGCGGCGTGGCCGCCATCGCGCAGGAGCTCAAGGACGCGGGCGTTATCCGCTCCACCTACCTGTTCCGCTGGTATGTGGGGCACAAGGGGGCCGCGGCAAAGCTGCAGTACGGTGATTTTACCCTGCAGACCGGGGCCAACGCCTACGATGCCATCATTGCGGCCCTTTCCACCTATGCCAAGGCCGAGACCGTGCGTCTGACCTTCCCGGAGGGCACCACAGCCATCGCCATTGCCCGGAAAATGGAGGAAGCCGGGCTGTGCAGCGCCGAGGACTTTCTGAAGGAAGCCAACGAGGGCGATTTCAGTGCATATACCTTCTGGCAGTATGTGCCGGAGGACAAGGACGCCCCGGATCGCTTCATGAAGTGCGAGGGCTATCTCTTCCCGGAGACCTACGAATTCTTAAAGGACGACACCGTGCACAACTATGTAGCCACCTTCTATGCCCAGTTCGATGCACAGATCACCGATGAGATGTATGCAGAACTTAAAAAGCAGGATATGACCCTGCCCCAGCTGATCACACTGGCATCCTTTGTGCAGGAGGAAGCAGGCAACAGTCAGGACTCGAACGTGGCACAGGTGTTCCGCAACCGTCTGGCTGCGGATTCGCCCTACCCGCGCCTGCAGAGCAACACCTCCAGCTATATCCAGAGCGACAGTGACAACAATTACCTCTGGAACTGGGTGGCACCCTACTATGGCGGCTGGGATCATATCCCGGAAAATATCGTGGCTGCGTATGATACCTACAGCTGCAAGGGCCTGCCTGCCGGGCCGATCTCGAACCCCGGCATTGCGGCCATCAGGGCAGCGCTGGCCCCCCAGCCCAATGAGGAGGCCAAGGATGCCTATTTCTTTGTGACCGACCTCAAGGGCAGCTATTATTATGCCCGCACCCTGAGCGAACACAGCGCAAACTGCCAGAAGGCAGCACAAGTGAACAAAACTGTGAATACGGAAAAATGAGAGGAATTTGAACTATGCTGCAAATCCCGGAACTGCTGGCCCCGGCAGGCGATCTGGAACGCCTGCGCTATGCCATCAACTACGGTGCCGATGCCGTTTACTGCGGCCTGCCTGAATTTGGAATGCGGTCTGCTCCGGCCAACTTTACGCCGGAACAGCTGGCCGAGGGTGTCATCTACGCTCACGCCCGCGGCCGCAAGGTCTACCTGACCATGAACACCCTGCCCACCAACGAGGAAGCCGACCGCCTGCCCGAGGCCATCAAGGAAGCAGCCAAGGCCGGTGTGGATGCCTTTATCGTGGCAGACCTTGGTGTGCTGGATGCCTGCAAGACCTTTGCACCGGACATCGATGTGCACATGTCCACCCAGACAGGCATCACCAACTGGGCTGCGGCCCGCGCCGCCTACAACATGGGCGCAAAGCGCGTGGTGCTGGCCCGTGAGATGACCCTGCAGGATATTGCGATCCTGCGCGATAAAACACCGCCGGAGCTGGAGATTGAAGCCTTTGTGCACGGTGCTATGTGCATGAGCGTTTCGGGCCGATGCCTGCTTTCCAACTACATGGCGGGCCGCGACGCGAACCGCGGCCAGTGCGCCCAGCCCTGCCGCTGGAAATACTATCTCAGCGAGGAGACCCGTCCGGGCCAGCTGTACGAGATCGGCGAGAACGAGAACGGCAGCTACATCCTCAACGCCAATGATATGTGCACCGCGCCTTTCCTTGATCTGATCTGCAAGGCCGGTGTGGACAGCCTGAAGATCGAGGGCCGTGCCAAGACCTTCTACTATGTGGCAAGCGTTACCGCCGCCTACCGCAGGGCGCTGGACGCTTATCTGGCCGACCCGCTCAACGACAACTTTGAGCTGCCTGCTGAAGTGTACGAGGAGCTTACCCGTACCAGCCACCGCCACTACTCGCCGGGCTTCTACTTTGGCCGCGAGCAGGCCAGACAGGCCACCGACAGCGCTACTTACATCCGCGAGTGGGAGTTTGTGGGCACGGTGGACGGCTGGGAGAACGGCGTTGCCTCCTGCCAGCAGCGCGGCAAGTGGAGCCTAGGCGACACTCTGGAAGCCCTCTGCCCGGATGGCCGCAGCATTCCGCTGAACCCTGAGTGGATCGAAAACGAAGCCGGTGAGCGGGTGGAGAGCACCCCGCATGCCATGGAAAAATACACCATTCCCACGCCGGAGCTGCCGCCCATGAGCCTGCTGCGGCGCAAAACGGTATAAGGAGACCACAATGGAAGCAACACGCCTGTGTCCATACTGCCTGCAGCCGCTGCCCGGAGCAGCACAAAGCTGCCCGCACTGCGGCAAAAGCTTTGCCGGGCGCAACCCCGGCGGCACCCTGCCGGTGGGCACCGTGCTGGCCGGGCGCTACACCGTAGGGGAAATGCTGAGCATCGACGGCGAGGGCATCCTCTACCGCGGCGCAGAGAATCTGGGCCGTTTCCGGGTGACCATCAAGGAATATCTGCCCATTACCCTCACGGCGGAGCGCACGGCAGAAAGCACCCTGCGGCCCAAGACCGGCAGTGAGGTGCTGTTCAAAACCACCCGCATGGATTTTGCGGACCTGTACCGCTCCATCCAGCGCATCACTCCGGCCAATGGTCTGGAAGCCGTGCTGGATGTGGTGGAAGCCAATAACAGCGTTTACGCCATTCTGGAAAATCTGGGCGGCACCCCGCTGGATCAGTGGCTGGAAAACCACCCCGGCACCATCCGCCCGGACGATGCCTGCACCATGCTGCAGCCGGTGTTTGAAGGCGTAGCCGCCATGCACAAGATCGGTCTGGTGCACCGCGGTATCTGCCCGGAGAACATCCGCGTGATGGAAAACGACCGCTGCCGTCTGGCAGGCTATGCCACGGTGGGCCTGCGCACGGCGGGCAGCGGCCTGCACGAACAGCTGTACGAAGGCTATTCCGCCCCGGAGCAGTATTCCACCGCAGAGTTCGAGGGCCGCTATACCGATGAATACAGCCTTGCGGCCGTGTTCTACCGCATGGTGTGCGGGCAGGCCCCGGTGCCTGCAGCGCAGCGCATAGTGGCAGACTCCAACCCACGCGCAAAATCGGTGAACGGCAGCCTGCCGCTGTACGTCTCGCAGGTGCTGCAGCTGGGCCTGCGCCTGCGGCCCATGGAGCGCATCCAGACCGTGCCGCAGCTGGTGCAGGCGCTCTCCTCCAAAGAGTACACCGAGGAGCTGGGCCGCACCATGAAGCCCGAGACCCCGGTGGGCCAACCGGAAGAAAAGGCCCATCTGCTCAGCATCAAGGGCCTGCTGGCGGGCATCCTGATCCTGCTGGCCATTCTGCTGGTGCTCATGGTGTGGACCATGGTGAGCCACAGCCTGCCCTCGGCGTCATCGGGATCGGTGGAGCCGGAACCGGCCAGCAGCGAGGTGCTGGAGCCCCAGAATCTGGTGCCCAGCTTCATCGGCATGGATTACGCCCAGGTGCAGAACAACCGGGAGTACACCGGCATGTACCTGTTCTACGTCACCGAGGAGTACAGCGACACCGTCCCGGCCGGGCAGATCATGACCCAGGAACCGGCGGCGGACACGGTGCTCAAGGCAGGGGAGACCATTCGTCTGGTGGTCAGCAAGGGCCCGCAGAAGGTGGAAATGCCCACCATCGTCGGCTTTACACAGGCCGCCGCCGTAGAGGTGCTGCAGAGCCGCGGGCTGATCGCCAGCTGCTTTATGGTGGTGAACGACGGCTCCTATGCCGCCGGATGCGTGGTGTCGGCCAGTGAACCGGCAGGCGCACAGGTGGACGTGGGCACGGTGATCACCGTGTATATCGCGGCGGACCCCAGCGTGGAGATCACCACCCCGCCCGAGGAACCGGCAGCCACCGAACCCACCACGACCCCGGCTGACCCGGAGACCCCCGCGGACGGCGGGGACCCTGCCGCCAACCCGGAGCATTAACGTGATTTATTATACCAATAAAAAAGAGTTTTGTCAATTAAAATAAATATTTTTTGTGGAGATGTTTTTTAATGAAAAAAATTTTGGCACTTGTTATTATGACTATAATTACTTTTTCGCCGTTAAGTGCTTTTGCAATGGCGGAATCTGCCGAGTGTGCGTGCGTTATAAATGCGTTGACGGGTGATGTCGTATTTTCAAAAAATATGAACCAAAAACACGCAATGGCAAGCACAACTAAAATAATGACAGCCATTGTTACTATTGAACGGTGTAATATGGACGAAATTGTTGATGTGAGTGCGACGGCGACAAATCAAGAGGGTTCGGCGGCATACATATCTGAGGGAAATCAATACTATATGAAAGATTTGCTTTACGGTTTAATGCTTAATTCCGGAAATGACGCGGCGGTAGCGATAGCCGAACATGTGGCGGGAAGTGAGGAATCATTTGCGGAGCTGATGAATGAAAAAGCGGAAGAACTCGGACTCGGCAATACGCATTTTATGAATCCGAGCGGACTTGACAATCCGGAACATTACACAACGGTTTACAATCTTGCACTTATTGCAAGATATGCAATGACGCTGCCGCAGTTTCGGGAAATAGTCGCAACGCAGACTGCACAAGTACAGGCATTAAATTCAGATGAAATACTTTATTTTTCAAACCACAATAAAATGCTGAGTCTGTATGAGGGAGCAAACGGCATAAAAACAGGCTTTACGAAGTCAACGGGCAGATGTCTTGTATCGTCTGCACAGAGGGACGGAATGGAGTTTATAGCGGTGACTTTGAATGATCCGAACGATTGGAATGACCACGCGGAAATGCTTGATTACGCATTTTCGGAACATTATCCGAAAAAACTTATAGAGCAGGGCGATACTGTAAAGGTTACAAATATTGACGGGAAAGATTATTCAATGGTTGCGGCGAGTGACTTTACAATACCGTTTAAAGAACATCAGAAAACGCAGGTAGAAGTTATATCGCATATATCAAATGACTTACAAGCACCGATAAATCAAGGCGAAAAAGTGGGGTGGCTTGAAATTGTGTGTGACGGAGTGAGCGTCGGTGAAGTTGATATTATTTCGGAAAACGATATTTACGGAGTAAGCAATATAAGATTGAAAAACAGTTTTTTCAGCAGTTTTATAAGAGTTGCGAAAATATTGTTGGTATAAATGAAAGGAGAAAAAATGGGAGATATAGTAAGATTACAAAAATATATAGCAATGAGCGGTGTTGCGTCAAGACGTGCCGCAGAAACTATGATACAAGAGGGCAGAGTTAAGGTAAACGGCAAGAAAATAACGGAACAAGGCGTAAAAATCGAAATCGGTGCAGACAATGTATCCGTTGACGATAAGCCGATAAAGCTTAAAAACAAGAAGTATTATATAATGCTTAATAAGCCTGTCGGATATGTTTCAACCGCAAAAGACCAATTTGACCGACCGACTGTTGTTGACCTTATAAAAGAAGATTTGGGTGATGTAAGAATTTTCCCTGTCGGACGACTTGACTATGAAACCGAGGGATTGCTTTTGCTTACAAATGACGGCGACTTCACATACAAAGTCACGCACCCTAAGTTCCATACCGATAAGACTTATATCGCAACGATAAAGGGCGGTATAACGATAAGCGGTATCAATAAGCTGAGAAACGGTGTTTATATAGATGATTTCAAAACATCACCGGCGGAGGCTGAAATACTTGATGCGGTAGACGGACACACATATATTAAAATAACAATTCACGAGGGTAAAAACAGACAGGTTCGTAAAATGTTTGCGGCAATCGGCTGTACGGTTGTCGGCTTGCAGAGAATTAAGATAGGCAACGTGGAACTCGGTAATCTTCCGCTTGGAAGATGGCGTCATCTGACAAGTCACGAAGTAAATTATTTGATG
>ERZ773146.2919-NODE-2919-length-11175-cov-15.857194_pt1 | contig 11175 bp, 22 predicted proteins | sample MGYA00580847_ERZ773146 | MGnify/ENA primary metagenome ERZ773146 (study PRJEB29015, sample SAMEA2737830) | human gut metagenome | biome: human gut; feature: human-associated habitat; material: faeces | place: China | collected 2012 ...
CGGCAAAGGTGGCGGCTCTGAGCGTCAAGCCCGTTAGAAAGGTGAAGGAGGCAGACAATGAATCCTCTGTTTAACGCGCTCGGCGGCGGGCAAATGCCCGGAATGATGGGACAGTTTCAAAATATGATGCGGCAGTTTCAGCAGTTCAAGCAGAGTTTTCAGGGAGACCCGAGGGCGGAAGTTGAAAAGCTGGTGCAGTCTGGGAAAATCTCGCAGCAGCAGTTGAACCAGCTACAGCAGATGGCTGGACAGTTTCAGCAGTTGATGCAGTAGTTCGGAAATTCCGAACAGGTGAACGGTCAAAATCGTGGCCACGATTGAGATAAATTTCAAAATCTACGAAAGGAGAAAACTATGAGTTTGAATGGCGATGGTATTCCTATGAACATGCCTGTAGTTCCGGCAAACTCGGACAGCGGCAACGGATGGGGCGGCGGTAATGGCTGGTGGATCATTATCCTGTTCCTCGCGATTTTCTGCGGCTGGGGTAACGGAAACGGCTTTGGCAATCGTGGAGGGAACGGCGGCGTTGTTGACGGCTATGTTCTGGCCTCTGACTTCTCGAACATCGAAAGAAAGATTGACAGCGTGAACAATGGTGTCTGCGACGGCTTCTATGCGATGAACACGGGGATGCTTAACGGCTTTGCCGGTGTAACGCAGGCTGTGACTTCCGGCTTCTCTCAGGCGGAGCTTTCCCGTTGCAATCAGCAGGCGGCGCTCATGCAGCAGCTTAACGCGATGCAGATGCAGGCGGCGAACTGCTGCTGCGAGAACCGCGCGGCGATCGCGCAGGTGCGCTATGATATGGCATCGCAGGCTTGCGACACTCGCAACACCGTGCAGAACACGACGCGGGACATCATTGATGCAATGAACTGCGGCTTCCGTAGCATCGACCAGCGTCTGACCGCGCAGGAGCTTGCAGCGAAGGACAGCAAGATTGCCGAGCAGAATCAGCAGCTCTTTGCGGCGCAGCTGGCGGCTTCTCAGGCGGCGCAGAACAACTACCTTGTGTCCACGCTCCGCCCGAGCCCGAGCCCGGCCTATGTGGTCGCAAATCCGTACTGCTGCAACAGCAGCTATAACTACGGCTGCGGCAACTGCGCTTAACTCCATAACGTAGAGCTTTTTCGTGATGTCACGAAAATGATCGGTTCCTTGCCGATACTCGAGAAACGCGGCGGGGCAATCTTCCCGCCGCTATTTTAATTGCCTCGAATTCGAGGCAGAAAGGAATGATTTTATGGCAGAATTTACGAATGTAAACATTCAGACAATTGCCGCCGGGCAGAACGTCCCTCTAATTTCCACGTCGGCTTGTGGCAAACCGTGTATCGTCCACCGTGACGGAAGCGGGCTTGTTACGCTTCGTGGGCTTACGCAGCAGTGTAAGGCGAAGTTCCGCGTATCCTTTGGCGCGAATATCGCCGTTCCTACAGGCGGAACAGTCGGAGCTATCACCGCTGCGCTCGCCATTAACGGGGAGGCTTTGAACAGTGCCACAGCGACCGTGACACCGGCTGCCGTTGAGAACTATTTCAACATCTACGTTTCCGCATTCGTGGAAGTTCCACGAGGATGCTGCCTGACTGTAGCGGCGAAGAACACCAGCGCCCAGGCGATCAACTTCGCGAATAGCAATATGATCGTAGAGCGCGTATCGTGAAAGGAGGATGCAATATGTATGATTTGAGAAACCTTCGGGAAATGCTCTGCAAAGAGCTGGACGAGATCGCCGACAAGCGAGAAATGTCCGCCGGTGACTTGGACGCTATCCAGAAGCTGACGAGTTCCATCAAGAACACCTACAAAATCGAAATGCTTGAGGACGGCGGCTATTCCCGCGATGGTGAGTGGGAAGCCGATATGCGCGGCACGTATGGGCGCGGCAGCTCTTACCGGGGCAGGCGTCGGGACTCTATGGGCCGGTATAGCCGCACCGACGCGCGGGAGCATATGCGCTCGACGCTGGAAGACATGATGCGCGACGCGGACGATGATAAGACGCGCGAGGCTATCCGCCGCTGCATGGAGCAGATCGACCGGGCATAGGAGGTGGACGTATGCTGGATAAAGCCGAAATTCGAGCGGCAATTGCAAAATTGGAATTCGATGAATCCAGCTATTCCAACTATGCCAAACTGGCGAGTTTGTATGTGATACGCGACAAGATGCAGGAAGAGGAACGGGGCGACGGCGGTAGGTATTTGGGTTACTACTCCGGCGCTCCCGCCCCTGTGACTGCAGAACCGGCTACTGTGGGCGAGTACGGGGACAGTGAGTTTTTGCTTGCGGTAGCCGGGAAAGACCAGGCGAAGGCTTGGACGGTCGTTGACGAACTCATGGACACGCTTTCACTTGTAAACCGTAGGGTATATGATTCTGTTCTAAGAAAAATGAAGTCCCTATGACGAGGCAAAAAGCGTGGCAAATTCCGTGGCAAAAATGCGTGTCAAAATTGTGTTTTGCGTGTCAAATAATTGATACGCATCGCAAATAAATGATACGCTCGAAATGCCTGAAAGCCTTGATATACAAAGGAAAACCCTGTAATCACTTGAGATTACAGGGTTTCTTCTTTGGCGCGGAAGGAGAGATTCGAACCCTCAAATCGAGCCTCAAACCCATTGAAAACACTAGGCTTTTTATTTTCGTGGCAAATGTTGTGGCAAAATCAAGAAAAGAACGTTTTCATTTGCTGCACAGACTCGGATATGTCTGCCTGCGCAACGTGCGTGTATATCTTCCGCATAGTTCCGTAATCCGACCATCCGCCTAGCTGCATCGTGACTTTTTCCGATATACCTAGCTTATACGCAAGGGAGCAGAAGGAATGCCGCAGACCGTGTGTCCCGACTTCTGGCAGGTTTGCGCCCTTGCATATTTTATTTGACGCGGCGCGAATGCTGTTCGGATTTGCAACGACGACAAAATCACTCGATTTTTCTGCTTCTGAAAGGAGCTGCGACAGCCTCGGTATCATGATCGGAATAGTCCGCCGCGAAGAACGGTTTTTGTTAGACACCTTGTTTACCAGTTTGTTGTTTTCGTCGAACAGGGTAGCCCCTCGAACCGTTATGGACTGCTTTTTCAGATCAACGTTCTCCCAACGCAAACCGAGGATTTCTGACACACGCAGAGAGTGCAGCGCAAGAAGAAACGCGATTTCATACTTGCTCCCTTCCGCCGCTTTCAAAAACACAGGAATTTCTTCCGCAGACAAAAAAGCGTGCTCGTCCGATTGGATGGCGGGAAGCGCCACTTCGTATGATACACCATATCGCTTAAGCGCCGGACGTATCAGCGCCCATGTTTCGCGGATGGTCTTCGGGCTGCATTTTTCGGCGTTGATCGCCTGCTGTATAGCACTCACGGAGAGTTTGGATAAGGGGACATCCATGATAGGTTGGAGGTAACACCGTTGCTTGATTCTGTGTCCGCGAATAGACGCTGGGGAAAGAGTGCCGCTCTTGAATTCCAGGTATTCGTCTATGGCTTTGCGGATTGTTATTTCCGGCTTTGCCTCCTCGGCAGAAAGGATACCGATTTTGTATTCTAAAGCCGCCTGCTCTGCTTCTCGTTTTGTACTAGCAGTGAACGACTTCGCTTTCCCGTTTACCATCACGCGGCAGCGGTAAGAGCCGGACGGCAGTTTTTCAGCCTCTGGGACTTTCAGTTTTTTCATCGCGGGTCTCCTTTTTGACGATACGAAGAATGGTGAAGCCTACGGCCAGTATGGACGCGACAATCAGGGCAATAAATATCCACGCCATCGCAGATAGCCTTCCGCCCCGGATGATTCCAGCGTCTGTAATCTGCGAGTCGATAACAAGGTACACGATCAGCGAAAACGCAAGCATGGCACAGAAAAAGACCAGCAGGTAGCAGATAGCGTGTGTGGCTTTGATCTGCGCCCGCTGCATTTCGTTTGCGGCGGTCGCTCTGACGTTCTCGAGTTCAAGCATGTGGTTCCGCTCCTGTAGTTCGCTTGGGCTGTCAGTAGGCGGTTTTAGCCCGCACAGCTCATCCAGCGACAGCCCGAGAACGCGGCACAGCGCGGCAGAATTGTACAGTTTCGGGTCTTGCTGTGTTCCTGCGCAGAGCTTCGTCACAGCCGATCTGGAAACGCCGGATTCTTCGACAAGCCTGTCGATGGTGTAATGCTGATCTTCCTTCGCCCGCTTTATGTTCCTCTGATATGCAGAAAGATATGGGGCGAGTTCCTGAATCGCCGACATGATATACCTCCATTTTCACATATATTTCGCTGATTCTTCTGCTATGGGTATGGTTTTACCAATTTGAGGGTGGACATTTCTGCCGCTTTTGCTATGCTGGTTACAGGCGCGTGAGAAAGCCCCACCGCCGGGGGAGCGACGGTGGGGCGATCTTAAACATTCCATTATACAAAATAGTCTGTCCCATAATTGCCGCTTACGAGGGTTACCGGACGAAGAAAATGCAAGGTGTTCTTTGTGGAAGATTCCAAATTGAAATTCTTGAACGAACGTTCTAAAATATGGAGGTACACCAAATGCAGAGCATCAATATTCGCTTTGAAAACGGGAAAGTAAACATCATCGTAGACGGGGCGCTTTTCAAAGACGTCCACAGTCTGAGCCTGGACTACATCAAGGGCGCACCTATGCTCTTTGCCTGCGTCTCAGATGTAGGCGAGACACGGGAGCAGTGGCAGAACTCTAAGTTTATGAGTTAGACGTAATAAGGATTCGGCTTCAGCAAGATTGCGATAGTGTCAATGACCCATCCAATCCCGCACAACCCAAGTGTAAAGAGATACAGGATTCCTGTTCCAACTTTGCCCTCATAGAATTTATGCGCACCGATCATACCGAAGAAAAGGCAAAGGAAGAATGAAACCCATTTGTTCTTCGGACGACCATACCCGCGGATAGTATTCACGTTCGCATTTGTGTTCGTGTTATTGATTACGACGTTCGGCTGCGCGGACTTTAATTCTTCAACTTGCTTTCCACATTTCGGGCAAATCACGCAGTCCTTGTCGATGATCGCACCACAAAATTTGCAAAACTTTTGATTTTCGGTTAGAACGGGTCTTTCTACAGTGTCCATCTTATTTTCCTCTTTTCTATTTTTGGGTGTAAACATTGCGCTATAATATTATTTAGGGTGGCAGCCTCCGCAAGGTGAATACCCAGAGTTCTGTGCATCTTCTGCACTATCAAACCAGATTTCATTCTCTGGGAGGATTTCCTTCGCGAAGCGGCAACCCGGATTGTGGTATTTATCCGAGTCAATACTTCCAACGTATACGCCGGATGATTTTGGTGACGTTGTTTCTGCAACTGGCTCAGATACCGGGGAAGCAATAGCTTCCGAAACAGGCTGCTCGGTTGGTTCGGATGCTTCAATCGGGTCGGCGGGTTCAGTAGTGGCAATATCGGATTCAATCGGTTCGGAATCGGCATCGGCGGAATCGCTTGTGGATGTTTGCACAGGCTCCATCGGAGCGGGAGTTTCTGGCATCTCTTCGATTGCCTCAGCGGAAGACTTCGATTCGCTGGGAGTATCAGCACTTGGCGCTTCTGCCGTTTTGGGTGCAATGAGTGCCGCAAATACCAAAACGCAGAATGATATCAAAATACATTTCCAATATGTTTTTCTGTGAGGACGTAAACGCTTGATGAACAGTAAAATGATAAGCACCGATAGTGCGCATGAAGATATCAAAGCCAATGTTACAGATATGAATTCCAAAGGCACCACACCTTTTTCTAAAATCACTATAATTTTAGCATCAAATCCCGACGCAGGCAACGAAATCATGCACGAAAAAGCAACCTAAAATTTGACGGAAATGGAGAAAATTATGGATGGAAGAATGGAAACAGCAAAAAACGACATTATGCGACACTTAGAAGCAGCCACAGGAGACCAACTATGCATCATATTGCTGCTCATCAAAAACATTGTTCGATGAGAAAAACGTAGCCCAAGACGATCAGTCGTCTTGGGCTATTTTTTTTATGAATTTTTCGAGTTCTGGCCAGAACTCCGGCGGGAGCTCAAGCATCGCGGAAACAAAGCGCTTCCGGAACGACTCATCAGCTTCGGCCATAAGGCTTGCAACCATTAGCCCTAGTTCTTCGTTTGCGCTGCGCTGCACATACATCTCGCCGTTGCCGCTTTGCAGCCAATCGAGGGAAACGTTAAATTCTCGGCAAATGTCAGAAATGGTACGCTCGCTTGGCTGCTTTGCGCCGGAGCACAAAGACGAAATGAACTGCGAAGAAACATGAAGCGATTCTGCAAATCTCGTTTTCGTAATTCCAAGATCCTTGATTAGAAGATCGATTCGGTTGTTAATATCCTCCATATATAATACCTCCTTTGCGCAAGCCTAGATTACCACACTTTAAAAAAGATGTCAAGAATAAAATGAAACCCAGATTCAAAAAAGTGCTTGACAATGAAACTTAGGCGTGCTAAAATGAACCCAGGTTACAAAATGGAGAAACAAAAGCGAGGTGATACGATGTCGGAAGAACAGAAGAAGCAGGCAAAGGAAATTGCTGTTGAAATGAACAAGCTTGCGCCTGCTCAGCGCGAAACGGCGCTTGCTTACATTCAGGGAATGGCAGCAGCCGCCCAGCTGATGGGCAAAGAGAAGGAGACGTAATATGCGATTCATTAAAAGAGTGTTGCACTACCTTGCACTTCTGCTGGAGGGCGGATTTTTTGGCTGCGGTGTGAGCACCATGTGTGCTCTGCTAATCCAGAAGATTTGCGCAGGAGCAACAACGGTATATCGTCTTTCGCTTGTACCGCTGGTACTGCTGGTTGGGGCGTTGCTGCTGGCGGCGCTGGACGAGGAGGGAGAATGAAAAGGCGCGAAGAAGTAGCCATTATGCTGTCTGCGCTATCGGCGGCGGGCATAACAGAAAACGAATATGTCAGGTGCGCAGTTGATTGCGGCTTGAAAATGATACGAGTGAAAAAGTTTGCAGAACGGCACGACAGAGACACTAAAAAACAAGAGAAACAAGCAGAAAAGGAGGAATAACATGCCAGCGGTAAAGCTCGGTCGGGACAATACGTCGAAGAACCTGTCCCGCCTGATTTACGGGAGGGTAAAGGAGAGAAACGTAAAACTGGACGACCTGCTTAAACTCGCCGGGGTATCAAGCAAAACGACGCTGACAAAGCGGATGCGTGAGCCACTTGGGGAGCAGATGAAAGGGACAATCGCAATTTGCAAGCGGCTTGGAATCACGCGGGAGGAGTTTTTGGACTCCTTTGATTACTAAGTATCCGGTTTGGGCGCTTGCAAAAATATTTAACAAATGAAAAGGAAGGAAACGCAAATGAAAGTCAGATTAACCTTTTTAGAGCCTGTGCTTGGCACGTGGCCGAGCAATGAGAATGTGGCGCGGGATTTCATCGCGTCGAAAGCGCCGGACGCTTCTACCATCGAAGACGAGATCGCGGCGTTGGGCGCGGACGTGGTGGCAGACAAGGGTATGACGGTGTTCCCCCGCGCGAATGGGTGCCCGGTTCTGTATGACTATCAGATCAAGGGCTTTTTCAAGGACGCATGCGGTATGCTGACAAGAGTCAAGAGCACGAAGAGCTCGAGCTTGAAAGCTTACAAGAAGATCATCGACGGTTTGATTTTCGTCGAGCCGCGGCACATCCCAATTCAGGTCAGCGGCGAGATCGGCGAATGCCAGCGGCCTTTGAGAGCACCGACCCCGCAGGGCGAGCGTGTGGCGCTTGCGAACTCGGAGGAGATTCCGGCGGGCAGCACGATCGAGTTTGAAATTACGATGCTGGATGAAAAGGCGCACAAGGATATCGTCCTGGAATGGCTGGATTACGGACGGCTTAGAGGCATTGGCCAGTGGCGGAACTCCGGGAAAGGACGGTTCACCTACGAAGTGCTCGATTAAGTGCGAGGGCACGGCTGGGTCTGGCAACGACAGGCAAAGGCGTAGCCGCGCGGGGCTCTGAGCGGCACAGCAACGGAAAAGCAAAGCAGTGCAATGAGCCGCAACGGGGGCAACACGATTCACAGCGAAGGCATCGATAAGCTACGAGCGCAGAGGAGAAGCCGCGAAAGGCGCAGAGGAGCAACGGATAGGCGTGGAACCGCATAGTTTCGCGAGGGAGAGGCATGGCTCCGATCGGCGAGGACAGGCATTGAACGGCAACGGAAATGTGCGGCAAAGCGTAGCGATGGCGTGGCATTGACTGCTCCGCATAGCAAAGGCTTTGGTATGCAATTCGTGGCAACGGCGTAGTAACGCGCGCTTTGCTTCGACAGGCAAAGGCAATGTAAAGCCCAGCAATGCGTAGCGGCGGCAGGGCTGCGAAGGGCTCAGAGACGCAAGGGCTATGCAGCAAACAGAAAAGCCCCACTCGGCAAGGAAGATTATTTAAGGAGGATGAAATGAAAATTACAAAGGAGCTCCTGCGGGAGAAAGGCGCATGTGCAGCCGGATACAGGGATTTTCTGAAAGAATTCCCGAAAGAAAAGTATCCGGATGGCGTAGAGTATCAGGATTTGCTGGACTGCTGCGCGGAGAAGGGTTTCAGCTACGGGTCATGGCTACTTTCCGTATTCGGCAGGACGGATGATGTCCGGAAGGTCGACGGCGATCTGATCACTGAAAAATCAATCATTTTTGCTGGACGGCTAGAAGTTTCCGGAAGCATCGAGGCAGGCGAAGGCATCGAGGCAGGCTGTGGCATCAAAGCAGGCCGGGGCGTCAAAGCAGGCTGTGGCATCAAGGCAGGCGAAGGCATCGAGGCAGGCTGTGGCATCGAGGCAGGCTGTGGCATCGAGGCAGGCGAAGGCATCGAGGCAGGCTGTGGCATCAAAGCAGGCCGGGGCGTCAAAGCAGGCTGTGGCATCAAGGCAGGCGAAGGCATCGAGGCAGGCTGTGGCATCGAGGCAGGCTGTGGCATCGAGGCAGGCGAAGGCATCGAGGCAGGCTGTAAGTTCGGCATTTACGCAGGCCTCCGCGTGAGAATCACAAGCGAATACAGAAAAATTATCGCGAAGACCAAGCCGGAGAATATCATGTGCGGCGAATTTGTGGAGGCAGAGAATGAGTGACGTTGAGATTATCACGGAGTTAAACCACAGGGCGGCGCGGGAGCGCGAGCTTGGCGAAAGGTGGGACGAGATCGTGCGGCTTCGCAAGCGGCAAAAGAGCCTGATGAAGATCGCGGAAACAGCCTGCTTCTCCGTGGCGTGTATGCTGCTGGGCGGTACGGCGGTTATGCTGGGCTTCGGCCTGTTCCGGGCGGCGGTCACGCTTGGAGGAGCGGCGGCGTGCTTCTTCGTCGGCGCGGTGCTTACGGGGGCATGATATGGAGCATCCTTGTGAGAGCTGCACGAAGGGACGCGGGGAGAATTGCATGTGCAACAGATGGCGGGAGTGGTTCCGTTACACATGCGCAAATCCGCCAGAAGCGCCGCAGGAGCAGAAGGTCACGTACCGCGATATCGTGTTCTGGACGGTGTTTACAGAAGCGTGGAGGTGAGCATGAAGCAGACGGAGAGAATCCTGCAATATATGCGCGACTTCGGAAGCATTACGCAGCTGGAAGCGATTCGGGACATCAGCTGTATGCGTCTGGGGGCGAGAATTTTTGATCTCAAGCGCGAGGGTTACGCGATCAAGAAGGAAATGGAAACGAGCAAGAACCGGTATGGCGAGGATACGAGCTATGCCAGATACAGGTTGGTGGAATGATGGAAGACAGACAGCAAGCGCCGTGCATGTACGATGTGTTCGGCAATGAGATCTATGAGGGCGGCGAGTATTGGGTCGGAGACGAAGGGAACATGGCTGATCTGACAGACAGAGAGGACCGTGACCCGAACAACCAGATTATCGCTGTTCTGGTAGAAACACTTGGCACAAGGCACATTTTGGAGGAACTTGGCTATGAAAAAAGGACGTTCCGGCGTTGATTATATTCCGGTCGAAACGCGCGTCAGCGTCTATTTTGATCAGGACCACATCTGCTGCCAGTTCTGCCCGTTTTTTGAGACCTACAGCCGGAAACAGTGCAGATTGACAGGGGAATATATTGTCAACGAGTTTGCCCGCGGCTATTGGTGCCGATTGGAATTGGAGGGGTTATATGACGATCAACGAGAAACTGATTCAGATTCAAGCAGAACTGAAAGCACCGAAGGATAAGACAAACAACTTTGGCGGCTACAAATACCGCAGCTGCGAGAGCATTTTAGAGGCGGTAAAGCCGCTGCTGAAAACCGTTGGCTGCACGCTAACGATTTCGGACAGCATCGCGGAAACCGGCGGGCGAATCTACGTCATGGCAAGAGCTGAACTGTCAGACGGCGAAAACAGCGTCATTACAAAAGCTTTTGCCCGCGAACCGGAAAGCAAGAAGGGTATGGATGAGCCGCAGATTACCGGTACAGCTTCATCCTACGCGCGGAAATATGCACTCAACGGCTTGTTTGCTATCGACGATACAAAGGACGCCGACACAGACGAATACCAGAAGCAGACCGCACAGCCGAAAGAGAAGCAGCAAGCCCAGACAAAGGCTTTGATTTGCGCGGATTGCGGCGGGGAGATCACGCAGGTTGTTGAGGGAGGTTCTCAGTTCAGCGCAAGGGCTGTAGCGGAAAAGACGAGAAAGCGCTTTGGCAGATGCCTTTGCTGGAATTGTGCGAGTAAGGCATGATAGAACTGACCATCGTTGAAGCTTCGTGGAGCGTGGACGCGGCGGGTAGCTGGCTGAAACTCCGACCGGAGCTGCCCGGACAAGCCCAGATGGTAGCCGGGGAATTTGACCCGCAGAAGAAGTACACGGTCACGATCAAGGAATTTCGCAAGAAGCGGAGTCTGGACGCAAACCGGTATCTTTGGGTGCTTTGCAATAAGCTTTCGGTTAAGGTGGGTGCGCCGCCGGAAGAAATCTATCGGCACTATATCCCGGACGTTGGCGATAACTCCGATACGATCTGCATTCCGGACGCAGCGGTCAAGCGATTTCGAGAAGACTGGGAATCGTACGGACTCGGGCGCTGCACGGAGATTATGGCGTCAAAAATTCCAGGCTGCACGAACGTCATTTGCTACTACGGCTCGAGCACCTACGACACAAAGCAGATGGCGCGGCTCATTGATCTGGTTGTAGAGGACT
>ERZ773146.2921-NODE-2921-length-11174-cov-5.596277_pt1 | contig 11174 bp, 12 predicted proteins | sample MGYA00580847_ERZ773146 | MGnify/ENA primary metagenome ERZ773146 (study PRJEB29015, sample SAMEA2737830) | human gut metagenome | biome: human gut; feature: human-associated habitat; material: faeces | place: China | collected 2012 ...
ATCTGACCGGCGGCTCCGTCCGCTATATGCAGACCCACAAGCCCCCCTACCGCTTCGTGTACCCCGGCCGGGTATACCGCAATGAGACCACCGACGCCCGCCACGAGCGCGCCTTTTTCCAGTATGAGGCCCTGATCGTGGACAAGGACTTCACCTTCGCCTCCGGCAAGGTGATGATCAAGAGCATCCTGTCCAAGGTGTTCGGCCGGGACGTCCCGGTGCGGATGCGGGCAGGCTTCTTCCCCTTTGTGGAACCGGGGTTCGAGATCGACATGGGCTGCCTGGTCTGCGGCGGCAAGGGGTGCAGCGTGTGTAAGCACGTTGGCTGGATCGAGATCATGCCCGGCGGCACCCCCCATCCCAACGTCCTGCGCTCGGCGGGCCTGGACCCGGATGAATACACCGGGTTCTATGTGAACATCGGCCTGGACCGCCTGGTGATGATGCGCTACGGCGTGGATGACGTGCGTATGTTCCACAGCGCCGACCTGCGCTTTTTGGAACAGTTCCGTTAAAAGGAGGGGAAACACATGAAAGTATCGCTGAATTGGATCAAAGATTACGTGGACCTGCCCCGGGATATGGACCTGACCCGGCTGGCCTATGACCTGACCATGTCCACTGTGGAGGTGGAGGGGGCCACGGACCTGGCCCGGCAGTTTGACCATATGCTGGTGGGGCAGATCACGGAGGTGTGCCCCCATCCCAACGCCGACAAGCTGCAGATCTGCCGCACGGACATCGGCGGCGGTGACATCCGGGATATCGTCTGCGGCGGCACCAACGTCCGCCCGGGCATGAAGGTGGCCGTGGCCGCCCCGGGAGCCATGTGCCGCTGGCACGGCGAGGGCGAGCCGGTGGAGATCAAGGAGGCCAAGCTCCGGGGCGTCAAAAGCTACGGCATGATCTGCGGCGCGGTGGAGATCGGCCTGGGGGACCTGTTCCCCACCACCGAGGAGGCCCACATTCTGGACCTGAGCGCCTTTGACGCCCCGGCGGGGACCCCCATTGCCGACGCCCTGGACCTGAACGATATCATCCTGGAGATCGACAACAAATCCATGACCAACCGGCCCGACCTGTGGGGCCATTACGGCATCGCCCGGGAGCTGGCGGCTCTGTATGACCTGCCTCTCAAGCCCCTGCCCCCCTTCACCTGCGGCGCCGGGTCCGACGGCCTCACCGTCACCGTGGAGGACACGGAGCGCTGCCCCCGCTACATTGGCGCGGCGGTAGAGGGCCTGTCCGTGAAGCCCGCCCCCTTCCGGATGCAGAGCCGCATCTGGCGGGTGGGCATGCGGCCCATCAACGCCCTGGTGGATATCACCAACTATGTGATGCTGGCCACCGGCCAGCCCACCCACGCCTTCGACTCCGACAACATCGCCGGGCACATCATCGTCCGCCGGGCCAAGGACGGCGAGCAGCTGGAGCTGCTCAACGGCAAGGCCCTGTCCCTGTCCGCCGACGATCTGGTCATCGCCGACGAGGCGGGGGTGGTGGGCCTTGCAGGCGTCATGGGCGGCGCCAAGGACTCCGTCCTGCCCACCACCAACAAGGTGATTCTGGAGATCGCCAACTTCCAGGCCGCCGGCGTCCGCCGCACGGCCCTGCGGTACGACAACCGCACCGAGGCCTCCTCCCGGTATGAAAAGGCCATCGACCCGGAGCGCTGCGACCAGGCCCTGTCCCTGGCCATGTCCCTGTTCCGGGAGCTGTATCCCGACGTGCGTGTCACCAGCTTCTGCGACCAGTATCCCGAAAAGCTGCGCCAGGCGGAGATCGATGTGTCCCTGCGGTGGCTGGACCGCCGCCTGGGCAAGCACCTGACCAACGACGAGATCGCCCATAAGCTGGGCCTGCTGGGCTTCCGGCTGGACTTCGACGGCGACAATATGCACGTCACCGTGCCCACCTGGCGCTCCACCGGCGATGTGGCCATCAAGGCCGACATCATGGAGGAGGTGGCCCGGATGGTGGGCTACGAGAACTTCCAGGCCGCCCCCATCACCACCTCCTTCGACGGGGCCATCAACCAGCTGGACAAGGACCTGGAGCGCCGGATCAAGGAGTATCTGGCCATCCGCTGCGGCATGCAGGAGATCTTCACCTATCCCTGGATGGACGAGCAGTACGTCAACGCCATTTTGCAGGACACCGCCGGGATCCTGGCCCTGTCCACCCCGCCGTCTCCCTCCGAGCGGCTGATCCGCTCCTCCCTGCTGCCCAACCTGTGCAAGGCCGTGGTGAAGAACGAGCGCTACTTCACGGAGTTCTCCCTGTTTGAAACGGCCCAGGTGTTCAAGGACGCGGACTATTCCGCCCCCTATGACCCCCGGGAGCTGCTGCCCTCCCAGCGCAAGAACATCGCCGGCGCCTTCGTGGCCCCGGCCAAGGATGTGACGGCCCTGTTCCGCCGGGCCAAGGGTGCCGTGGAGCAGATGCCTCGCTACACCCATATGGAGGGCTTCACCTTCCGCCAGGAGAAGCGCCCGGTGTGGGCCGACCAGGTGGTATGGCTGAACATCTTCCTTGGCGAGGAGCAGGTGGGCAATCTGGCGCTGCTTGCCCGGAAGCCCGCCATGGCCTGCGGCATCAAGAACCTGGCGGTGATGCTGTTTGAGCTGGACGTGGACGCCTTGAAGCCCTTCCGCTCCCGCACCAACCGGTTCACCCACCTGCCGGAGTATCCCATGACCGACTACGACATCTCCCTGCTGTTCGACAGCCAGGTGAAGTGGAGCCAGATGTACGACGTCATCGCCCAGGGCATCCGGGAGGGCGGCCTGCTCCATGGGGCGGATTTTGTGGACGAGTACCACGGCAAGCAGGTGCCTGCCGGGAAGAAGTCCGTCACCATCCGGCTGACCATCGGCTCCCTGGAAAAGACCCTGACCTCCACGGAGATCGAGGAGTGCGCCTCCGGCGTCATCAAGAAGCTCACCAAGCGCCTGGGCGCGGAGCTGCGCACCCGGTAAAATCCGTTTTTCCCTCTTTACAGCGCCGGAAAAATAGCGTATACTAATGGTGAATCAATAGAAAGGGGAGAAAGCCCGCATGGATGATTTCACCAGAAAGTTTGACGCCGCCCAGGATAAGGACGAGCAAATCCACTTTATCCTTACCTCCGTGTATGAGGCGCTGAAGGAAAAGGGGTACGACCCCATCAACCAGATCGTGGGCTATATCCTGTCCGAGGACCCCACCTATATCACCAACCACAACGGCGCCCGGACCCTGATCTGCAAGGTGGACCGGGACGAGCTGCTGCAGGTGCTGGTGAAGAATTATCTGGAAATCTGAGCGTAATAACAAAAGCCGCCCTGGCCGGGCGGCTTTTGTTATTACAGTGGGAGCTTTCAGGCCCACAGGGCCTTCATGAAGTCGGGATAGGCCTTGTCGCAGATGTCCACGCAGCGGTTCATCAGCTCCAGGCAGATCTCGCCCACGTCGTGGGTGCGGAAGGCGGCGTCCATCTCCGCCTGAACGGTGTTGTCATTGGTGTCCAGCACGAACTTGGCAAAGCGGAAGCGGCGGTTGGCCTCGTTGACCACCTTGAAAAAGCCCTCCACCCGGTTTTCGGGGAGCTTCACGATGTCGAACACGCGGATGGCTACGTCCTCGCAATCCTTGCTGAAGAAAAAAATCATACGGATGGAGGGGATGCTGTCTCCGGTGTATATCACGGTGACCTTCTCCATGCCGGATTGGGTGACCTCAATGTCGGAGTGCTTGATGTTCTTGGCGTCCATGGCCTGGATGAACTGGCGGGTGGAATCGAGCATGAAAGGGACCTCCTTGATGGCAATTGATTCGTTACTCCATATATACCCCTTTTCCGGGGAATTGTCAACCGGCGGAATTGTTGACGCGGCGGACAAAAAAATCTCGCCACCGGGGGAAAACCGTGCTATACTAAGGGAAAAATCCGGGAGGTGACGGGATGGAGGAGATCACGGCGGCCTATGTGCGGCGGCTTCTGCCCCGGCGGGACCCCATGGGCCACAAGGGCACCTTCGGCAAGGTGCTGTGTGTCTGCGGCAGCGTGGGCTTTTCCGGCGCGGCGGTTTTCGCCGGCCGGGCGGCGGTGCGCACCGGGTCGGGGCTGGTATACCTGGGGGTGCCGGAGCCGGTGTGGCCGGTGGCGGCAATGAAATGCGACGAGGTGATGCCCTTCCCCCTGCCGTCGGAGGAGGGGAAGCTGTCCCCTCTGGCAGAGGAGGCCATCCGGCAGCGGGCCGGGGGCTGCGATGCGGTGCTGGTGGGCTGCGGCCTGGGGCGCAGCCCCGGGTGCGACGGGCTGGTGCGGCGGCTGCTGGACCTGCCCCGGCCCCTGGTGCTGGACGCAGACGGCATAAACGCCCTTTCCGGGCATATGGATGCATTGTCCCGGCGGCGGGACCGGATCACCGTGCTGACCCCCCATGAGGGGGAGTTTGTCCGGGCCGGAGGCGATCTGTCCCCGGGCCGGGAGCGGGCGGCGGCGGACTTCGCCCGGGAGCACGGGGTATACCTGGTGCTGAAGGGGCCGGGGACCATCGTGGCCGCCCCGGACGGGCGGTGTATGCGCAATCCCACCGGGAACTGCGGCATGGCCAAGGGCGGCAGCGGCGATGTGCTGGCGGGGATGCTGGTGAGTCTGCTGGGCCTGGGCCTGCCGCCTATGGACGCCTGCTGCGCCGCGGTGTGGCTTCACGGACGGGCCGGGGACCTGGCCGCCCGGGAGGTGGGCCTGTGGGGCATGACCCCATCGGACCTGCTGGACCGGATCCCGGCGGCTTTGCGGGAGGTCACGGAGTGAGGCTTATCCAAAAGAGCTTTGCTCTTTTGGATAAATTAGGTTCCCGCTCCGACCCGCGCGTCCAAATGAGCCTTTTGCTCATTTGGACACACTCTCTCCGCGCAAAGTATTTTTCGCGACGTACACGCCCAACGGAAGTCCCCTTGGGGGGCGCCGCCGCGAAAAATGGATCGGACTTGATTCGCGGCCTGCGAGCCGCGAACTCTGCGAGGCGCATAACGGTCCGAGGCGGGCAGCATGACAGACAGATAGATGTTGGGATAGCGGAAAGCCTTCCGGAAAGGGAGGGTTTACCGTGAAAAAATGCTTGGTATGGTTGCTGGCGGCGGCGCTGCTGCTGGCCGGCTGCGGAAAAAAGACCGCGTCGCAGGCGGAGAGTCTGCGCCAGCGGTACCGGGAGATGCAGGCCGCCCATATGGAGGCGGAGATCACCTGCCATCTGGAGACGGAGAACCGCACGTTCACCGTGTCCTGCGACTGGACCCCCACCGGCGCCGGGACCACCGTTACAGGCCCTGAGGACCTGGCGGGGCTGACGGCCTCCGTCAGCGGAGAGGATCTGACGGTGTCCTATGACGGGGCGGCTTTGTCCGCCGGAAGCCTGCGGGACGTGGCCCCGGCCAACTGCCTGCCGTGGCTGCTGCGGGCCATGGAGGAGGGGTATCTGGTGGACGCGGGACAGGAGACCCTGGAGGGGCTTGACTGCCTGCGCCTGGCCCTGGACACCACCGCTCCCGGCGGCAAGGTGCTGTGCACCGTTTGGCTGGGCGGGGACGGGGCCCCGCTGTATGCCGAGTTTTCTCAGGACAGCCGCGTGGTGCTGACGGCCCGGCTGCTGTCCTTTACTTCAGAATAAAGAGAGGCTATCATCATGGAATCCACATTAAAGAGAACCTGGGCGGAGATCGACCTGGACGCTCTGGCCCACAACTATGGCCGCCTGCGGCAGCATATCGGGCCGAAGGTCCGCTTCCTGGGCGTGGTGAAGGCCGACGCCTACGGCCACGGGGCCGTGCAGGTGGCCCGAACCCTCCAGGAGCTGGGGGCCGACTATCTGGCGGTGTCCAGCATCGACGAGGCCATGGAGCTTCGGGCCAACGGCGTGACCATGCCGGTGCTGATCCTGGGCCACACCCCCAAGGAGCAGGTGGGGCGGCTGATAGAGCACCACATTACCCAGGCCGTGACCTGCAAGGCCAAGGCCCTGGAATACAGCCGGGAGGCCGCGGCCCTGGGCGGGACCCTGAAAATCCACATCAAGGTGGACACCGGCATGTCCCGGCTGGGCTACCTCTGCGACGGCAGTCACTTTGACGGCGGCGTGGAGGGCATCTGTGAGGCCTGCGGCCTGCCGGGGCTGGAGGCCGAGGGCATCTTCACCCACTTCGCCGTGGCCGACGAGCAGGACCAGGAGAGCCAGGCCTATACCCGGCGGCAGTTTGACCTGTTCTGCCGGGTGATCCGGGCGGTGGAGGAAAAGCGGGGGGTGCGGTTCCCCCTGCGCCACTGCGCCAACACCGGGGCCACCGCCTGCTATCCGGAGATGCACCTGGACATGGTGCGGCCGGGCCTGCTGCTGTATGGGTATGGGGAGTTTGCCAAGGGGCTGGACCTGCGGCCGGTGATGACCCTGAAAACCACCATCAGCACCACCAAGACCTATGAGCCCGGCACATCCGTCAGCTATGGACGGCTGTTCACCACCCAGCGCCGCACCCGCATGGGCGTGGTGCCCTACGGCTATGCCGACGGGTTCTTCCGGTGCCTGTCCGGCCGGTGCAGCCTGATGACCGCCAAGGGTCCCGCGCCCCAGCGGGGCCGCATCTGCATGGATATGTCCATGATCGACCTGACGGACCTGCCGGGGGTGGACGTAGGGGACGAGGTGGAGATCTTCGGGCCCCACAACCCGGTGGAGGTCATGGCCGCCCAGGCGGGGACCATTCCCTATGAGCTGACCTGCGCCGTCAGCAAGCGGGTGCCCCGGGTGTATTTACAGAACGGACAGGTGACGGAGCGGGAGCTGCTGCTGCGGTTCTGACGCACGCCGCCGCCTGCCGCCCCATAGAATGAAGCGGGGCGGGAAAACCGGGTATAAATCCCCGGGCTGCGTGGGAGAATGAAAGTGACCCGTTTTTTCCGGGTACTTCTTCCGGCGGAGTGTGAACGTTTGTGGATACGAATGTCAAGCGCGGCGAAATTTATTATGCCGACCTGAGCCCGGTGGTGGGCAGCGAGCAGGGCGGGATGCGCCCGGTTCTCATTGTGCAGAACAATGTGGGTAATCGGTTCAGCCCCACCGTCATCGCGGCGGCCATCACCTCCCAGATGGGCAAGGCCAAGCTGCCCACCCACATTGAGGTGGCGGCCCAGTGCTGCGGTCTGCCCAAGGATTCCGTGATCCTGCTGGAGCAGATCCGCACCCTGGACAAACGCCGCCTGCGGGAGCGGATGGGCCGGGTGGACGGCGCGGTGATGGAGCGGGTGGACGACGCCATTGCGGTGAGCTTCGGCCTGCCCCGCAGCAGATTGGTATAGCGGCCCGGCGGAGGGTACATAACCTTCCCCAGGCAGGAGCTCCCCCGGGAGAGGCATTTGTCTCTCCTGGGGGAGCTTTTTTGCCTTGACGGGGCCGCCTGGGTATGGTATCATAAGGTTTACAGAACATAAACAAAGGAGGTATGACCATGTATGAAGCATTTCGGGAGGCGCCGCAGTCCAAAAAGGACCGCAGCCGCCTGAAGCTGGGGCTGTGGATCACCCTGGCGGCGGTGCTGCTGGCGCTAACGGCCACGCCGCTTGTGTGGGCGTCCCGGCAGAGCGCGGCATACCGCCGGTATATGGACGCTCTGAACGGCAGCGTGCTGTATGCCCGGGAACATGACGGCGTGTGGCTGGAGCGGGCCGGCAGCCGCGTCCACTATCCTCAGCTGGCCGGGGCCGGTATCAGCGAAAAGCTCCGGCAGGCCGGAATGGGAAAGCGCCAGCAGGAGCTGCCGGAGGGAGAGGGTGTGACCCTGGACTTCGGCGACGGCAGTCTTCTGCGGCTGTGGGAGGTGCCGATCCGGGGCGGCTATACCCCTGAGGAGACCTTCGGCGTGTTCGTGGCTTATACCTATCCCGACGGAGAGACATACTGCTATGATACCGATAACCTGGGGTGGGACCGGGTGGTGGACAGCCTGCCCTCTGCCGGGTAAGGCGGGACGGGGCATCCCCGGCGGAGACTGTGCATACACTGGCACAGCCCCTGCCGGGGATGCTTTGATGGGGAGGCGCGCTGCATGACGTATCCTGTGTATATCGGGGACCGGGCCGCCGGGACCATGACGGTGACGGCGGCGGGGGAGGACCACCTGTTCGAGGTGATCTGCCACCCCCCGGAGCCGGGCCTGTGGCGGGTCTGGGTCCAGGGGGAGGGACAGCGGCTGGCCCTGGGACTGCTGGAGGGCGGGCGTCTGCGCCGCCGGTTTTCCCGGCGGATCACCGGGCCGCTGGGGGCCATCCGGTGGGCCGGGGCGGAGTCCTGCGCCGCGAGGGACTCCCCGTGGCGGCCCGCCGGGCCGGAGGACTGCCCCCTGCCCCTGCCGCCGGGGAGTCTGTGCCGCCGGGAGGGGCGGCGGGTGCGGCTGGCCGCGCCCTATGACCGGGAGGGGCCGTTTCCCCTGACGGAGCTGTTCTGCCTGGCCCGGATCCGGGCCATGGACGGAGGACTCTGGGCGGAATATCGCTTTGAGGACGGGTATCCTGTGCCGCCGGAGGAAAATTGAAATTTGCATATTCCGCCGCCATGTGCTATAATAAGCTGAACATTATCGCCATAGAGGAGGAATATGTCCATGAGATGTCCCTATTGCGGCTATCGCGAGAGCAAGGTGGTGGATTCCCGTCCCGCCGACGAGGGGGCCAGCATCCGCCGCCGGCGCGAGTGCCTGTCCTGCGAGAAGCGCTTTACCACCTATGAGACCGTGGAATATCTGCCCATGGTGGTGATCAAGAAGGACGGCAGCCGCCAGAGCTTCGACCGGAGCAAGGTCCTGCGCGGCATGATCCGCGCCTGCGAAAAGCGTCCCGTGTCGTTCGACGAGCTCGAGCGCATCAGCGAGGAGATCGAGCAGAACCTGCAAAACTCCCTCGAACGCGAGGTCTCGACCGAGGCCATCGGCGAGCAGGTGATGGACAAGCTGCGCAGCGTGGACGAGGTCGCCTACGTCCGCTTCGCCTCCGTCTACCGCCAGTTCAAGGACATCGACACCTTCATGCACGAGCTCAACAAGCTCCTTGCGGACAAGACGTAAGGCGACACCACACAATTGCGTCTTCGCGCTTCACCGAATCGCGCGGTGCCGCCTTAAAGTATATTCTTGATCGAGATTTCCTCCATCTCGTCGAGCAGCCGCAGCTGCGTGAGCAACTCGGCGGTGTTGGCGCGGAACTCTGCGCCGTCCTTGCTTTCGGCGAAGCTGTGCGAAACGGCGAAAAGCGCCTCCGCCGCGTCCAGCTCCGCGTGCTCGACCATGATGTGAAAGTAGGTCTGCTGCGCGTCCCAGGAGGTGTACACCGCGCCGAGCGCTTCGCGCGCCCCCTCCCAGTCCTCCGCCTCGGCGGCAGCAAGAGCGGCTTCCACGCCCGCGCACCAGCCGTCCACACTTTTTGAGACGTAACGCGCGTTGGCCATCGCGCCGCCGAAGAGCAGCGCGAGCACCAGCAGGGGAGAGAGCCAATGCCTCATTTCGCTCCCTCCTTTCCGATGCAGAGGATCCTGCCCGTGTCGTCGATGGTGAGGAGCAGCACCTCCGAGGGGCTGCGGTAGCCGCGCGAGGAAAGCTCCCGCGTGAGCCAGCCGCGCGTCAGGCCGCGATAGGCAAGGCCGCCGTCGAGCACGCGTCCGTCGTTGATGAGCACCTGCGGGAGGAAAAGATCGTCCTTCACCGCGCGCCCAAGCTGCTTCGGCGTCGCCGGCTGCTCGGCGGGGTAGAGCAGCACGGAGAGCTGTCCGTCCGTCTCTAAAATGGCGTACTTCACCGTCGTGAGGTCGGTCACGCCCTGACTGCGCAGCGCCTCAATGAGCTCGTCGAGCGTGAAGCGGTTCGCCCGCATGGCGGCTTGCTGTAGGATACCGTCCTTGATGAGCGTGGTCGGGCTGCCGCACACGAGCCGCCGCAGCCGGATGGAGCGCATACAGCCATACGAGAGCAGCATCGACAGCGCGAGCAGCGTCACGATCGGCACCACGCCGTTGAGCAGCGGGATGCCGAAATCCTGCATCGGCACGGCGGCAAGGTCGGAAATGAGCATCGTGAGCACCAGCTCGGTCGGCTCCAGCTCGCCGATCTGGCGCTTGCCCATCAGCCGCAGACCGAGCATGATGATGAAGTATAAAAGGATCGTGCGCACAAAAGCGGTGACCATGGCGGAGCCTCCCGTAAGGATTTATTCGCCTTATTTTGCCCCGCGCGGGAACATTTTATTGCCTTCCTCCGTCATATCCTGACGGTGGAGATAGATTCCATTTTCAAAGCACAGACAAAGAAAGGAGTTTTCGGCTCAAAACCGACAAAGCGCCATGAGCCTCCCTCGCGGAGGACGACGAGGCGGGAGGTGATCGAATTTTTCGGCGGATGCCTCCCCGTGCGGTTCCGGCGCGCACACAGCCGACAAATACGCGGGCGACCGCGGAACAAAGGGACTGTGACGGAACGGAAAAGGTGAAATCTCTGTGCGTTTCCCCTTTTGATCGCGCAGGGCGTATTGCGCCCTGCGGCGGAGCCCTGCGCTCCGCAGAGACTTTTGTGATTATAAAGGAGAACTTTTTTATGTGTGGTATTGTTGGATACGTCGGCAGCGAGCAGGCTGCCCCCATTTTGCTCGACGGCCTCGCCCGTCTGGAATACCGCGGCTATGACAGCGCCGGTATCGCGGTCGTTTCGCCGCGGCATGAGCTTCAGGTCAAAAAAACCGTGGGCCGGCTCAAGGCCTTGAGCGACCTCGTCCACGGCGGCGCGGATGTGGAGGGCACCATCGGCATGGGCCATACCCGCTGGGCGACCCACGGCGCGCCGAACGACGTCAACTCCCACCCCCACGTCAGCGAAAACGGCAAGTTTGCCGTCATCCACAACGGCATCATCGAAAACTATGTCGAGCTCAAGGAATTTCTGATCTCGCAGGGCGTGACCTTCAAATCCGAAACGGATACCGAGGTCGTGGCGCAGCTGCTCGAGTTTTACTACAACGAGTGCGGCGACTTCTTCGAGTCCGTGGGCCGCGTGCTGCGCCGCATCGAGGGCGCCTACGCGCTCGGTATGCTCTGCGCCGATTGTCCCGACCGCATCATCGCCGCGCGCAAGGACGCGCCGCTGCTGCTCGGCTT
>ERZ773146.2922-NODE-2922-length-11173-cov-15.166127_pt1 | contig 11173 bp, 13 predicted proteins | sample MGYA00580847_ERZ773146 | MGnify/ENA primary metagenome ERZ773146 (study PRJEB29015, sample SAMEA2737830) | human gut metagenome | biome: human gut; feature: human-associated habitat; material: faeces | place: China | collected 2012 ...
TAACTTGGTTGTGAACTTTTGTAACTGATCCAACCGTTGGTTGGCGATTTTTTGACGATATTTAGCAACCATGACACGAGCTTTTTGGTAGTTTTTGAAGTCGTCTAATTGCCGTGGAGCTAAGACCTTATTGTGATAATCCCAAGCAATGGCTTGTTTAGCTAATAGGTAGCGTCGACTGCGCAACTTTTCCCAATGGTGTAGCTTCTTACGATACTTATCTTCAAAATGGTGAATTGGCTCTTTGTAACCGTCGGATAGATTAAGTAATGATTTTAATCCTAAATCACCGCCAACGCGCTTACCAGTCTTAGCTAATGTTTGGTTTTCGCATTCAGTTAAAACGGTAATGTAGTATTGATTAGCAACAGTTAGGCGAACAGTAACGTTCTTGATTTTGCCTTGTGGCAAACGTCCTGATCGAAAGTAAACTACCCCTAATTTAGGCAACTTAATATGGTGATTGTCAATCACTTTAATGTTGTGGTTAACACATTTCGAGTTATAGCTCTGTGCATACTTTCGTGACTTAAAGTGTGGAAACTTATTTTGCCCTTTAAAAAAACGCTGAAAGGCGTCGGCTAGATTGCGATTAGCGCTTTGCAAGGATGTTGATTCTGCTTGCTTCAACCAGGGATATTCTTCTTTTAATCGTTTTAGAAGATTGTTCATGCCAAAGGCATTGACAAACTTGGCTTCTGGATTGTTCTTTTGCCGCTCAATTTGCATATTAAGCATCTGATTCCACACAAAACGAGCGCAACCGAAGGTTTGCATTAAACGGTCACGTTGCTCGGAATTAGGATATATACGCATTTTCACGGCTTTAAGAACCATTACTTTCTCCCTTGACTTTCAATGTACTTTTTTACTACTTCTAACGGTGCACCACCAGTACTAATTAAACAATAGCTTTGGGTCCAAAAAGCGGATTTCCACAACTGACGCTTAATTTCTGGAAATAGTTTCTTAACCATTCGAGAACTTGATGATTTATAAGCGTTCAGGAACTTAGCCATCTCCGTATGCGGTGTTGCGCGGAACAAGACATGAACATGGTCAATATCATGGTTCCACTCTTGAAGATTAATACCATAAGACTGACCAACTACTACAAAACGATGTTTCAGATACTCAGATATTTCATCGTTAATGACTTTACGCCGATATTTAACAACCATTACTAAATGATAATTGAGTAGATATACTGAGTGCTGATTTCTATCTAATTCTATTGTTATCACCACGATTCTTTAACATATACTAAATATACCATAGCGCAAAAGAAAAAGCACTATCGTGCTTTAAGGAGGCGATTCATCCCCCACTTGTCGAAGTGGGGGTATTCTCGCCAATTATGGATAAAAAATGATAGGTGATTATAATGAATAATAAAGTTTATGCAGAAGTTTTAAAGTTAGCTGAAAATGCTGGCCTTCAAGTGAAAAAAGGTAGCGACGATGCTTACAATTATTTAATTACTTCTGGGGTCTTTAATGATCAAGATTAATTAAAGTGTAAAAACTCTCCAATTTATTTGGGGAGTTTTTATTACCTAAAATTGATTGTGACACCTAATACACTTTGTTAAGATTGAGGTAACAAAAAGCCGAATTAAATTAAAGGGAGATTAGCATGCGAGTGGAATGGAAAAATGACGAGCAGCAACCAATTTCATTAAAGAAATTGGTCACGGAACATGGCGTTAGCCATCGAATGTATCAAACTTTGAAAGAAAATGCAGCTAGCTTTCAAATTCAAGGGCAAAGTATTCCCGCTAATCGTGAAATTGAACCAAAAGAAGTGGTAACGGTCACTTTTCCGCCCGAAGCAGCTGATCTCCAAGTTACCGTTAGTCATGAGCCAATAGATATTTTATATGAAGATGACAATTGGCTAGTCATCAATAAACCAGCGGGATTGACGACTGTCCCTGGTCCCGCTAATTCAACAGATACCTTAGTAAATCGGATTAAGGGCCATTTAATTGATGAAAAAGCGATTGATTTACGCCCCCACATTATTACGCGATTGGATCGTTTTACGAGTGGCGTCGTGTTAGTGGCTAAAAATCGATTAGCCAACAGCTATGCCAATCAACAACTGGCTGATAAAACCATTGATAAACGTTACTTAGCGATTGTCAAAGGTCAAGTAGCTGATGAACACGGGATAATTGATTTACCAATTGGTCGCGTTGATGATCATTTCTATCGGGAAGTTACCGAGCAAGGGAAGTCGTCAAAAACCGAATACTGGGTTAAAAAACGCCTGCAGAATGCCACAGTTGTGGAAGTTAAATTACATACGGGGCGAACCCATCAAATCCGAGTTCATTTTACCCACCAAGGAAAGCCGTTACTCGGTGATGAACTTTATCATGGACCAATGAACTTCGGAATTGAACGACAAGCCCTCCACGCTGAAAGTTTAAAGTTTGTTGATCCCTTTCAAAAGCAAACTTTGGAATTTCAAGCACCAATTCCAGCTGACATGCAAACGGTAATGGAAGAAGGAAAATAGCATGAAAAATGACGATTTACAAACTTGCTACCTAGACGGAAAACATTTCTCACTGAGTGAAGGGAAATTATTTTCTGAGTTAGCCGCCCCAGTTCAAAGAATTATTCGAGTTAAGCATCCAAAAATAAAGTCGACAGATTTTGTTTGTAATCGGGATATTTTGCATTATACTTTGCAACACGTTGATACTTTAGTGCAAGATGACCATAAAAAATTAATAAAACTTGATCGCCGGTTAGCCAAAACGATGACTAAAGCCAAATTCAAAATTACCGACGTTAATGATGTGATGAAACACAGTTTGACGGTGGGTGAAAAGATTGCTAATGCTGTTGCGCGGTTTGGCGGAAGTTGGACGTTCATCATTATTTTTCTTATCATTTTAGCGACGTGGATGATTCTAAATGGAATGCAATTGTTTGGGATTCACTTTGATAAATATCCCTTTATCTTGTTAAATTTATTTTTGAGTTGTGTGGCTGCGATTCAAGCACCCATTATTTTAATGAGTCAAAACCGAGCTGCTGATTTAGATCGGATGAATGCCGAAAATGATTATCATGTAAGCTTGAAATCTGAACAAGAATTACGGATTTTACACGCCAAATTAGATTTACTTTCACGAGAACAAATGCCACATGCCATTTCGATTGCTCAAATTCAATTAAAAATGATTGGTGAATTACAACGTGAAGTTAATGAATTACATCATGATATTCGAGAATTAAAGGGTCAAAGTTAAAGTTAAAGTTAATAATTATTAATTCTTTCTTAAAATAATATGCTAAAATATTTGTAAGAACTGTTTAGGAGGACTTTCAGTGGAAGATAACATTAAATTAGGCACCAAAGCCTTTGATAAGATGATGTTTACTTTAGCCGAACCAGTGACTGAAGAAAATCATGCAAAATACCATTTCGAGAATTACGAAATGATGGAAATTTCACCCAAGATTTGGGCGCTGCCAGTTTATATGACAGCCGATGATGATTTTACATTGTTTTTCATTATCACGAAGATTGCTACTGGTGAAACGGTCATGGCATTTTCGCAAGGAGATTTAGAGTCTGATGGTGATTTTAATTTAAGTCAACCAATGAATACGGGAGCTGGATTAAACCTTCTTGAAAAACATGATCAAACTCGTGCAGAAGCAGCTTTAGCTTATCTTGAACAACTAGAAAAAACAGATGAAGGTACTTGGCGGATTGTCGCAGAAAATGAGGAGAACTAAGATGGCTCAAATCTATTTAGCAAGTCCATTTTTTAGTGAAGAACAAATTACTAGAATTGAAATGGTCGAAAAAGCTTTAACCAATAACCCAACGGTGGCTGATTTTTATTCACCACGAAAACACCAAGAAGCTGAAAATGAAGAATTCACAAAACCTTGGGCTAAAGAAATTTACCAACGTGATATCGAAAACATTGAAGCAGCGGATGCTGTTTTAGCTGTGATTGATTTTGAAGGCCCAAACGTTGATAGTGGAACTGCTTACGAAATTGGAGCAGCCGTTGCCATGGGTAAACCAGTCGTGGTTTTCCAACAAAAAGGCAATACGGTTAACTTAATGATTTCAGAAAGTCTCCATGCTTACCTTAAAACCGGTGAAGAAGTGGAAAACTATGATTTTAAGAAGATGCCAACCAGTGAATATAACGGCGATCTTATTTAATTGAAACAAAGTCGAATGTGAAGGAGACTTATAAATGAGCGAACATGAACATAACGCAGAATTATCGGGAAAACGGTTCTTTGAAGTCACGGTTTTAAATGCTGTGATTACAATTGTGGAATTTTTAGGTGGAATTTTCTCTGGTAGTTTGTCACTACTATCAGATGCGATTCACAACCTTGGAGATTCTTTGTCGATTATCTTTAGTTATGGGGCCCACGTAATTAGCCAACGGAAACAAACCAAAACCAATACTTATGGATTCAAACGTGCTCAAATTTTATCAGCATTATTTAATTCAATCTTTTTGGTAGTAATTTCTCTATTTTTGATTATCGAAGCGATTGATCGAATTCAACATCCCGAAAAAGTGGATGGGGTCATTATGTTAGTCGTTGCCGTAGTTGGAACGGTTGCCAATACTCTTTCAACTATTTTATTAAGTAAGGGTGCAGAGCATAATTTGAACATGAAGGCGACCTATCTTCATTTACTAAGTGATGCATTATCATCATTTGGGATTATCATTGGGGCTATTTTGATTACGTTCTTTAACTGGACTATTATTGATCCATTGATTACAATTGCTGTGGCTTGCTACATTATGTGGGAAAGCTGGCCTGTAATTCGTGAGTCAGTTGGCATTTTGATGGAATGTGCACCTAATTTAGATTACAAGGCCATTCATCAAGATTTGTTAGCAATCGATGGTGTGAAATGTGTTCATCACGTGCACGCTTTAATGGTTGATGAAAACAGTGTGGTTTTCTCAGCTCATGTTAATATGGATGATTTACGTTTAAGCCAAGTTCAAGAAATCTACGATAAAATTAATCATTTATTGACCACCAAATATGGGATTGACCATATTACGATTCAGCCCGAAACGGTGCGGGGCGAAAATGAAGATTTCTTTTATAGTTCGAAAAAAGATATTTAACCAACAAAAAAAGCTCGTCACAGTGAAGTGGCGGGCTTTTTGAATGCAGTTAATTAAAGCGTTGCATCTGGATCTAATCTGTTAGCTTCATCAACGTACCATTCTGACCAATCAGTCATAGGGTTGCCGTTGTCGAAGTAAGTTTGAGGTAATTCGTTAACTAAGTCATGAATTGCAGCGGAATTAAAGTTAATTACGTATGAGTAAATTTCTTCTGGAGTCTTGTTGCTAACGGTTTTGATAGTCCGGTTAATGTCAGCCATGACATGATCAAAGTCAAAAGTAGTCATTACGTCTAATTCGTTGTTAGCTAATAACTTGCCGTAAAATGGCATAAAACCAGTAATGGCTTTCATTTGTGCCTGTTCGTTTAAATCATTGAATGATAGATTGTCGCTCATGCTAATTCCTCCTGGATTTGAAACAGTAATGTATATTCTAATTATAGCGGTAAGTGACGGTTACGTAAAATGATTTTGAAAAGGAATTGAAAAATGGATACAAAAACAGGCATTTTTTTGGTATCCTAGAAGAACATGAAGAAAGTTGGTGGCCACATGACTGAAACAGAACCAGTAAAAAAATCCAAAGAATATAAAAATAAAGTAGTCCAAACTTGCCTGTTAGCGGGTACGATTTTAATTGAAAACGGGTCCGAATTAAATCGAGTGTCTGATACCATCAAACGAATTGCGAAAAACGCTGGCTTAAATGATTTAAATGCCTACGTAACCATTACTGGGATTATGATTTCGGCCAATGATGAAGCGGGAGCGCAAATTAAAGAAATTGAGAAACGAACCTTTAATTTACGGCGAATTGCGGCCGTGAACCGCTTATCTCGTGACTATGCGCAAGGTAAAATTTCAATCGGACGTTTTTATAACTTATTGAATAAAATTAATCGCTTTGGACTTTATTATCCTTATTGGATGATGATGCTCTCCGCCGCCTTAATCTCTGGATGTATTTCTGTCGTTTTCAATAACGATATTCATGATTTCTTCATTACTTGTCTAGTTGGAATGTTGGGTTGGGTAATCTTTAGCGTGATTTCCACCCGCGTGCAAGCCAGTTTTATTAGTGAATTTATGGCTGCCGCTTCAATCGGAGCAATGGCGATTTTTGCGGTTCATATTGGTCTCGGTCAAAGTACCGATAACATTATCATTGGATCCGTAATGCCGTTAGTTCCCGGAGTGCAAATTACCAACTCGTTTCGGGATTTGATTTCTGGAAACTTGATTAGTGGTCCCGCTCGAGGCATTGAAGCTTTAATATGTGCGTGTGCACTAGGATTCGGGGTTGCATTCTCTTTGATTTGGTTAGGGTAGGTGAATGAAATGGTACATTTATTAATTATTATTGCCGGTGTATATGTGGCAACCTTAGGATTTGCGGTTTTAATTAACGTATCACCGAAATACCTGAACGATGGGGGAATTGTTGGGGTTGCCGGCTACTTAGTTTATTTAGCTTACTATACATATATTGGCGGGTACGTTGGTGGCAACGTCTTAGGTGCGTTTACCCTCGGAATCTTTGGAATGATTGCGGCCCGTATCAAAAAAGCTCCAGTTATTATCTTTAACATTCCGGCTTTGGTGCCACTAGTTCCTGGAGGTCAGGCTTACCAAGTTATGAAAAACATTGCGATGAATAAACCACGCGTGGCCTTTGGCTTCTTGATGCAAGTTTTAATGATTGCCGGATCACTTGCCATGGGATTCTTACTAGCTGAATTAGTGATTCAGTTGTTTAATTATTCGATGCGGAGTATGAAACGGAGACGGAAAACGGCTTAAGAAAAATTAAATAGCAAAATTTATGCGTATCTCTTGTCAGAAACTATCAGACAGGAGATTTTTTTATTTGGATAATAAAACCGATTATCAAACGGCTTTTGATTTTATGTTAGAAGGTGATCATGAGGTGGTTGTGTTTGGGGTACTGAAACGTTTAAACGTCAGACCGTGGCATGAACATTATCAAGATTTAGTGCAAGAAGGACGACTCGAATTTGTGGATGCATACCAAAAATATCCCGACCAACGAGACGACGAAAAACAGATGTTGAGCTATATTTATCAGTCTGTCAAATGGCGCTTATTAGATAAGTTAAGGCGCTCAACCCGCGTCAGTACGCCGATTTTGCGGGGGGGGGGTAGAAACACTAACCAACCTATCCTTTGATGATGAAGCATTAGCGGATGTCGAAACCAAGCTAATTTTTAATAACGTGTTAGCCGTCTTAAATGAAAAAGAACAGTTATTAATCCGCGGACTATACCTGGAAGGCAAGACGATGTCACAGTTATCTGAAGATTTAAAAGTCTCTCGAAAAACACTGTACGTGTGGCGAAATCAAATTAAAACTAAAATAAAACCAATTTGGGGTAACATATTGGATGGCTAATTCGTTACTAGTATATGTAAGGGTTGGCCAACTGATTACAAATATGATGATACCTACAAAGAGGAGAAAAAAGAATATGAAAAAGAACTGGTTAAAGACTACGGCAACATTCACAATGGTTGGGGAAGCACATCTTAAGGGACGTAAAGTAAACTACGCAAACTTAGTAGACAACATTTCTGATGAACAACTTGCCAAATTCGGTGCAATTTTGTCTGACTTATCAGGTGAAGCAGTCCAAAAAATTGTTGTAAATAACTCAAGCGTAATCGCTGAATAAGAGGAGAATAACTTATGAAAATTTTAGAATTTATTTTTAAATCAGAAGAACACAAAGTACGCACTATTAAATTCAATTATGCTAAGCAAGATTTAACTGAAACTAGTGCAAAAGCCTTAATGGAACGCATCTCAGCTTTGGAAATGTTTCAAAAAGATGGCGTTAAACTATACGCCACTCCAGTGAGTGCTCGTTACCTGGACAACAAGAATTATCCAATTTTTGATGATAGCAAGAAAACTGCATAGGTTTAGGTAAACGAAAAGGTCGACATCTACGGATATCGGCCCTTTTGTGTGCACGGCGTTATAAACCAATTATTTTTGAACCTTTGAAATCAGTGGGACACTTATTACCCATTGAAATTAGAGGAGGAACAAAATTATGAAAATTCAACTTGCTATAGATTTAGAAGATGTAGATGGTGCAATTAAATTAATTTAAAAAACAAAGGACAGTATCGATATTTTTGAATACGGTACTCCATTGGTAATTAACTTTGGTCTAGAAGGTTTAGCTAAAATCAGAAAACAATTTCCTGACATTACTTTACTTGCTGATTTAAAAATTATGGATGTTGCTGCCTATGAAGTAAATCAAGCCGTTAAATATGGTGCTGAAAAGATCGACATGCTAATTTAGAATAAAGGAAAGACCCTCGGTTGAGGGTCTTTTTTTGATGGAAACAATCATTATCCTCACAACAAGTGTAAGTTTGATACAATTAAGCTAATGAAATATCAATAAAATCTTAAGTACATATTAATAATAATTTATAGAGGATAAAATATGGTATCTAAATATACCTCAAGTGAGCTTGATTTTGAAGCTGACTTAGTCGATAAGTTAACACATAATGGCTGGACACATGTCAAAAAGTTAGACGATGCTACTCCACAACAACTGGAAGATCATTTTCGTGAAATTTTAAATCAAAATAATCGAGAACAATTACATGGGGTTGAATTAACCGATAATGAATTCTCCGAAGTAATGCGGAAAATATCAGCGATGACACCTACTGAAATGAACGATTTTCTCACCAATGGATACGTCGCTGAACTTACAGTGGCACGTGACAATCCCGAAGAAGGCAAGATTAACCTCAAAGTTTTTTGGCGTGATGATATTGCTGGGGGACGGATGCGTTATGAAGTTGTGCGTCAGGCAATTCGTCCAGGGAAAGAAGATGATTTGAGTAGTCCTAATCGTCGTTTTGATGTGACTTTGTTATTTAATGGACTTCCTCTAATTCAAATTGAAGAAAAACGACTTGATGTTAACTTAAAACAAGCATCAAACCAAATTAAGAAATACAAAGCAGAAAATAAATATGATGGATTATTTTCATCAGTACAATTATTTGTTGTAATTAAACAAAATGCAGTTCGTTACTTTGCCAACGAAAAATCAGTTGACATGTTTAATGATAAATTCTTCTTTCAATGGTTAGATAAGAAAAATACGCCAGTCAGAAATTGGGAACAGTTTACCGAAGAATTCTTAAAAATTCCGATGGCTCATAACATTATTAGTAATTATATGGTAGTTGATGGCGATGTATTAAAAGTGCTTCGTCCATATCAAATTCATGCAGTTAAGGCTGTTAGAGAAGCTGCCGCTAAACATGAAGATGGTTACGTTTGGCACGCAACTGGTTCAGGTAAAACTTTAACGGCCTACAAAACTGCAACTTTAATACAACGTGATCCACATAATCAGGTTGTATTTATGTCTGATCGTAAAGAACTTGATAATCAATCTGGTAAAAACTTTACTGTATTTGCCAATAACAGTGATGATACGATTTTTGAAACTAATAATACTAGAGATTTAATTAGAAAACTTAAAGAATCAAAGAATGGTGTAATAACAACAACCATCAATAAAATGAAGATTGCGATTGATAGAAATAATAAAGCTCATGACGAAGGTAAAAAAGGTCTTTTAGATAATGTTATTAATAACAAACGTTTCATTTTCATTGTTGATGAAGCACATCGCTCTCAATTTGGTGATATGCAACGCGTAATTCGCCAAGCCTTTCCTAATCAAAATTGGTATGGATTTACTGGAACTCCAATCTTTGATTTTAATAAAACGGCTCAAGATCAAACGACTGAAAGCCAATTTGGGCCAGAATTACATCGCTACAATATCGGTAATGCCCTAAATGATCATGCTATTTTAGATTTTAATGCCGAATACGTTTCTTTAGTGCAAGCTCAAAACGAAAATGATGATTTTGAAAGTGAAAACAGGTTGCCCGATTCTGTTTATGAAGGTGATTCTGAAGAAGCACAAACTTATCGTGATAAAGTTGTGAACTGGATTTATCGAAATTGGAAACGAAAGTCTAAAGATGGAAAATTCAATGCCTTATTAGCCACTTCTAATATTGATCAAGCCTTAGCTTTTTATAAATTGTTTAAAGAAAAGAATAAAGATAGTAATCGTCCACTTAAGGTTGCCATTACTTACTCGATTAACGAAAACGGTGATGAAAATGAAAAGCAACGTGCTGGTTTAGTCGAAGCAATGAAAGATTATTCATTACAATATTCTAATTCAGAAAGTACATTTAACTTAGATAATATTGGAATTTATATTGATGATGTTGCAAAGCGAACCGCACGTACTGAAGGTCAATATCAACATCTAAGTCCAGATCAAGAAATTGATTTAACGATTGTTGTTAATCGACTATTAACTGGATTTGATGCTCCTCGGTTAAATGCATTATATATGGATAAATTAATGCAATATCAAGGATTAATTCAGGCATATGCCAGAACTAATCGAATTTATAGTAAAGATAAGTCTGAAGGAAACATTGTGGTCTTTCGTCGTCCAAAATTAATGGAAGAACGCACTAAAGATGCCTTTGAAAAATATGCTGGAGAAGGTTCTTTCAGTCGTGTTTTTCGTCCGGACTTTGCTCAAATGCAACAAGAATTTAAGAAAACGGTAGATGAATTAAAACGTTATGTTCCGACTCCTGAAGTGGCGGATGCCTTTGAAGGGGAAAGTATGGACGATCAAATTGAATATTTGAGTCGTTTTAGAGAAATGGCGAAACAATTAAAATACATTAGTTCATATTCTGAATTTAACTGGGAGAAACAAGCTGCTGATTACGACATTTCTGATGACGAATATGATCACTATCAAGGTGCTTTTCAAAATATCAAAGAAGCAGTCACTAATCAGGAAGATAACGAGGATGAAGAAGAGGATCCCATTCAACTCCGCTTTGATTTTGATGATGTATATATTACCAACATAAAAATTGATAAAGAAAAATGTAACGGCTGTGGTGCCTGTGCATCTGCCTGCC
>ERZ773146.2926-NODE-2926-length-11162-cov-8.726209_pt1 | contig 11162 bp, 6 predicted proteins | sample MGYA00580847_ERZ773146 | MGnify/ENA primary metagenome ERZ773146 (study PRJEB29015, sample SAMEA2737830) | human gut metagenome | biome: human gut; feature: human-associated habitat; material: faeces | place: China | collected 2012 ...
AACGACCATAAACAGGTGGCTATCTTAGTTCCGACCACTGTTTTAGCTCAGCAACACTACACAAACTTTAAAGAACGTTTCAATGATTTTGCCGTAAATATATTAAAGTAGAAAAGTCTTTTTAGTTTCAAAAAATAGTTGTTCTTTTGCAACCTCAAAAACAAAAAGAGTATGAATAAGAATGTACAAGGGCATATATTCGCCCTGACTGCCAATATTTTATGGGGCCTTATGGCTCCTATCGGCAAATCCGCACTTATGGAGTTTTCAGCTTTATCGGTGACCACATTCCGCATGGTGGGTGCGGCAGCTTGTTTCTGGCTGTTGTCCGCATTTTGTAAGCATGAGCATGTGGACCACCGCGATATGCTGAAGATATTCTTTGCTTCGCTCTTTGCACTGGTATTCAATCAAGGGATATATATTTTCGGTCTCTCAATGACCTCACCCATCGACGCCTCTATTGTGACCACCACACTTCCTATCGTAACTATGATTATTGCCGCTATTTATCTGAAGGAGCCTATCACGAATCTGAAAGTACTGGGCATCTTTGTGGGAGCCATGGGAGCACTGACACTTATTTTAAGTAGTCAGGCTGCAGGTAGCGGTAACGGTAGCATTATCGGAGATTTACTTTGTCTGGTAGCGCAAATCAGTTTCTCCATTTATCTGACTGTATTCAAGGGGTTATCGCAGAAATATTCTCCCATCACGCTGAATAAGTGGATGTTTATATATGCATCCATGTGTTATATTCCATTCTCCTATCAAGATGTAGCGGGTATTCAGTGGGCAGAGATCTCCACTGCAGCATACGTACAAGTAGGTTATGTGGTAATAGGCGGTAGTTTCCTTGCTTATATCTTCATTATGACTGCGCAAAGATTACTGCGCCCCACAGTGGTAAGTATGTACAACTATATGCAGCCCATCGTAGCTTCTATCGCTGCCATTATCATGGGCTTGGGAGTATTCGGCTGGGAAAAGGGAATAGCTATTGCCTTAGTGTTCCTCGGCGTATATATTGTGACGAAGAGTAAGTCGAAGGCAGACTTTGAAAAGGAAGGGAAAATTTGTGATTAACGGTTAATGATTAGTGATTAGCAGGCTACGCTATTATACCGTATGGGCTAATCACTAATCACTCACCACTAATCACTCTTTCTCATTTCCCCGAAATACGTATCCAGCAAGCTTTTTGCAGCAACAAATGAAGTGAGTTTACCTTGCAATACTTGCTGTTCTTTATCGCCCAGCATAGCTTCTATAACCGGATTATGATAGAAACTATCGCGCAGGCGTTCATTGATACTCTCGTACATCCAGTATTTACTTTGTTCATTACGGCGGTAATCAAAGTAGCCGTTGTCTTTCACAAAAGCGACGTAATCGTAAATCATATCCCAGATTTCTTTCACTCCCAAGTTATAGAAACCGGAATAGGTCATTACCTGTGGCGTCCATCCTGATTCAGGAGCAGGGAACAAATGCAGAGCATTACGAAACTGATTTGCAGCCAGTTTAGCACGATCCAGATTATCACCATCGGCTTTGTTGATAACAATACCGTCGGCCATCTCCATGATGCCGCGTTTGATGCCTTGCAATTCATCGCCCGTACCGGCTAACTGAATAAGCAGAAAGAAATCTACCATAGAATGTACGGCTGTTTCACTCTGTCCTACACCTACTGTCTCTACAAATATCTTATCGAAACCGGCAGCTTCACAAAGAATAATCGTCTCACGCGTTTTACGGGCTACTCCGCCCAAAGAGCCTGCCGATGGACTGGGACGAATAAAAGATGCAGGATGAACGGAAAGTTGCTCCATACGTGTCTTATCACCCAGAATACTGCCTTTACTACGCTCGCTACTGGGGTCGATGGCAAGCACCGCCAACTTACCTGCATATTTCTCCAATACATGCAGACCGAAAACATCAATGGAAGTACTTTTACCTGCTCCCGGTACACCACTGATACCTACACGGATAGAATTTCCGGAATAAGGCAGGCATTTCTCAATGACCTCTTGTGCCACTGCCTGGTGTTCAACTTTCACGCTTTCCACCAAAGTCACTGCCTGGCTTAAAATGGTTACATCACCTTTTACAATGCCTTCTACAAACTCCGCCACGGAAAGCTGACGCTTTCTGGGTTTAGGGCGACGATAGGGATTAACAGATGAAGGTTGTTCAATGCCTGCATTGACAACCAGGCCTTTATAGGCTTCATTGTTTTCAGGATGTTCCATGATAAGATTTATGAGAAGATTTATAATTTATAATTTATGAGAAGACTTACAATAGAATGTATGATTTACAATTTATGATTTATAGAGCGGCAGAATAGCATATTATAAATCATAAATTATAAATCTTACTCCTTTGCCTTAATATTGATCTCAACCTTGGGTTGCATCGGATCATTTGTTATCATCAGAATACGCAAATGACGTTTCTTCTTTGCGATATTCTTCTTATCTACCGTCACACGCAAACGGGTAGTCTCTCCCGGCTGCAACACACTTTTCTTAAGACTTACTCCCAAGGCAGGATTGAATACCTGCAGTTTACTTATCTGCAACGGAGAACGCCCGGTATTGGTAAGCTGTATATCATGTTTCACTTTATTCTTCTTTGCCAATAAAGCACTCAGATCTATATCAGTTTCCGAGAGACGGACTACCGGAGCATATGCCGGAAAAGTCGGGTAAAAGGATAGCTGAAAGCGGTATTTCGTTTTCATCACTCACTTTATCTCCTGTGAAACGGGACAGGTAAACTGATGCTTGCGTTAAGCCCAAATCAGTCAGTTTTTCTGTATTGAGGGTTAATGTTATCAGCCCCCTCTCACCTTTCTGAAGTACATTGGGTTCCACTTTCATATCCAGGTAGGAAGGCAGGTGCATCAATACCGGTTCATACGAACGATCCGACTGATTCACAACTCCAATCCGTATAACAGGCTTTGCGCCACGATGGGTATCAGGGAAATCAATTTCATTCTTATCTATACGAATCTGACCGATCAGATAAGGATAAGTTTTCGTAAAGTCTTTAATCTCGCGCACTACTTCGCCTGTGAAGTGCAAATAAGCCAGATTGGGCTGTGCATTAGAGTAAATAGCCACTGATTTATCAAAGCGGCCCAATGCCTTTGCATCAAACTCCACGGTAATAATACCTTTATCACCGGGGGCAATGGGTGTTTGGGTCCACTGAGCTATGGAACAGGCACAGGAAGGATCTACCTCAGTAAGCACCAAAGGTTGGTCACCGGTATTGGTGATGACATACTGTACACTGACGGGATGTTTCCACTCAATCTGTCCGAAGTTGTGGGTTTCTTTATTGGATGAAAAACGCGGTTGCGCCGCAGCAGTAAGTGCTACGGCAGCAAACGCATACATACATATCAAGGTTCGTTTCATTCGTTTTCATTTTAGGATGCACAAAAGTAGTTTTTTTAAATGAGAGTTCCTAAAAGGGTGTTTTAAAATTACTACTCTACCTCTACTTTCATGGATGCCGAATGGGCAGCATACTCGGGTGCATAAGCACACTGTATAGTAGCCAATCCTGCCTCGTATTGTCCGCTACGAGCCACACGATAGCTGTATTCCAGCACATACACACCTTTGCTCAGGCTGTCGAAGAAGAAATTAGTAGAAGCATCCTCTATTTCTACATAATATCCTATTCCACCGTTCCAACGATAACCGGAAAGTGAATTCACCGGTTCGAAGCAAGCCCCACGCTGGTCTTTCAACTGAACGAAATCCATTGCACGGTCAAGACGTATCGTCAGACGGGAAACCACTTTATCACCCACAGCCAACTGTGTAGTAGCAGTGACTGGTTGCAGTTCCTTCTTTCCGGTAGCCAAAGTGCGTTCTACATAAAGTTTCTTTTCCACTGCCAATTCACCACCCTGCTGTTTCACATCGGAAATCGGTGAGAGGTATTGAGCATACACTGCACCCCAGGCAATACCTGCATCCCGTTTTTCTACAGTGATAGATTTGGCACGCAATTCAGGACTGCCTTGTGCAAAGCTTTCTTTAATATATCCCAGTCCGGGAACGGTAGACTTAGCAGGACTATATGTTTCCAATACTTTATTACCAATAACAATGCGTACATCACCACGGGTAGCCAACAAATCACTCCCTTGGCAAAGCAATGCATAAACGGCATCCGCTGTTGCAACCGGTGAGTTCCAACTTGTAGTCTGCTTTTGTTTCAGCAACCAGAGCTTCATTTCTTCTACCAAGGCATCATTGCCACCTGCCAGACGTAAAGCTTCCATTACTTCCACATGAACAGGAATAGGCTGCATTCCCCAGCGGAAGGGCTTTTCATTGAAAGCAAAATAAGCTCCCTGTTCATTGGTTTGCACCAGATGTTCTTTGATGGAAGCAATAAATTCATCAGCCTCAGCCGTACGTCCGGCTTTTAGTAGAATGATGGCCGACTGCGCTTTCATACCCATTTCAGTAGTGTTCAGGTTCTTGCCGACTTTGGAAAGGAAATAACTGTAAGCAGCCTCATTGGCAGCAGGTACTTTCTCACCGGAAATAGCTACCAGATAGAGATAGGTCATTGCCGGATGTGAGAGGGTAGTTATTTTAGCTCCGTCTTTCTCTGCTTTACGAATACTCTTGTATTCCTCCAATGCCTGTTGATGCAGATATTTAAAAGCTGCCTGCTGCATAGAAAGGGCATCACCGGAATTCTTTTGTCCGGTAAGCAAAGGCAAACGAACGAGAAGTTCGGTGATATATCCCGTCATATTACGGCTACCCGGCATCCCTCTATACCAGCTCCATGCGCCATCGGCATCTTGCAGTTCTTTCAATCTGGTAAGAGTGGTTATATTATTATTTGCCAGGTTATTGAGATCGAACAGTGTAGCAATACGAGCTTGCTGCTCAGCTTCCGTAGTGGCCTCCAGTAACCAGGGACTTTCTTCAAGAAGGATATTCTTCACATCCTGATTCTTCTGCAACTGACTGAGGAAAGTTTCTTTCTTACCACCTTGCATGCGCCAACTATCGAATACAGCCTTAATGCGTGGCTGGCTATTGGCAATGTAAGAAGCAAGAGAATTGGCATAATATGCGGCAGCCCAGGCAGTAGCATTATCTGTACGAGGTTGGCTCAATACCGGCAATGCTTGTACGGCATACCAGGCCGGATTTCCGGTAAACTCCACTGTCAGACGACGGTCGGTAGCCGTACGACTGTTATTATTGAACAGGCTGTCCAGAGAGAATGTACGGGTTTCTTCACCTCGTATCGGCATAGCAAGAGTTTCAGTGATATATTCCTTATCACTCAATACAGGCAACAGGTGTTGCTCGCCATCGCTGAATGTACCGCCATCAGCAATCATGCGTACGCCCAGCATATCCTGTTTATCCGTTACTGTGAAACGGAAGCTTACAGGAACTGTTTTTCCGGCTTCTACTGTGAAAGATTGGCGTTGTGTAGAAATCACTTTATCCGTCATCGGATCAAAGAGTACAAACTTCGTGGTTCCTTTCAGAGCTTTTCCTGTCAGGTTGGTTATCGTTGCGGCAATGCTGGTCTTATCCCCTACCCGTACGAAACGCGGCATATTAGGAGACAACATAAATTCTTTCACCGTAACGGTTGAAGCATCCAATTTCCCGATCATCATTCCTTTCGTATGAGAATACCCGCGGAAGTTCCAACGTGTCAGGCTTTGCGGCATGGTGAAGGAGAAAGAAATCTCCCCTTGCTCATTTGTGCGAAGTTGCGGATAGAAGAAGGCTGTTTCTGCAAAGTTCGTACGCAGTTCGGGAGCATCACCCAGTTCTACAGCAGCACCGGTTTCTTCGGTTGACACCATTTCCGATTCAAAGACCATATCTGCAACATCGGCAGAAGAATCTTCAGCAACCATCTCTTTCATCCGTGGACTCGCCAATCCCCGTACCTGCACGCTTCCGGTCATGGTGGCGTTTTTCATAGCACCATAACCTACTACCAATGCTTCCTGTACACCTTCTTCCGAATAGAAAGTATCATAGACAAATGGAGGCACCTTCCAGTCTCGCATTGGGAAATAACAAGAGTAATAAACAGAGCCTGTATACCCATACGACCAATAAATCTGAGGCACAAACCGAGAATAGTTCACATAAAAACTCTGACGATTTGGATATATCTTATCCAAAGAGGCATCGTACATAGTGGCGAGCATTTCAGCATCGGCAGGTGTACCCTGTGGTGTCTTGATAGTCAGGCGCCACTCTTCTTCTTGCCCGGGACGTAACTTGTCACGGAACACATCCCATTTCATTGTCAGTTCTTTATCCGGTCTACGCTTTTGCAAATCCACTTTTTCGAAATAGAGTTCTCCATCCTTAACAAAAGCAAACAGATATTCTATTCCGTCTCCATATTCTTCTTTATAAGGCACATCAAAACGGACAATGGAATCGGATAACTGAAGCGTTGTACTGCTCAGGCGCTGCTTACCACTGAATATATCCAGCATCACGTAGGTATCTTTAAAGGAAGTTCCCAGACTGAACTGTGCAGGGTGTCCGGCATCAAACTGCGTATTACGTGAATAGAACCAGACAGGCGATGTCACAGGAGGACGATTATCATTATAGGAGAAAAGCACGATATTTTGTTTGTAGTCAACATCCCTACCCTGATCGTCCTTTGCTGTCAGTTGCAGTTCATAAGCGCCGGAAGGCAGATTCTTCCATTCCGGCAATACTACTTCCACATTGGAAGTAAACTGCCCGCTGAAACGAACTTCAGGCTTTCCATTCACAGTTTGTACCAAACGGTAATCACCTTTCACCGATACAGGCTCCATATTCAGGTTCCGGGCTACAAAAGTCAGCTGGATACTGTCATCCTTACAGATACGATCTTGTGTATCAACAGACAGAATCAATGAACGGTCTCCGGCAGACAAGGTAGTTACGGAAGTCTGTGTTTCACCGGCCTGATTGGTTACAGAGGCTTCTATCCGATAAGTATAGTAACCGGAAGTAACACCTTCCACACCTTGTAACCGGACAGGAATGGAGAACATTCCGTCATCACCAATCATTACGCTACCTGAAACCAGAGAAGTAGTATTTCCATAAGCTCTCCACCACGAGAACTGGCTGCGGGTAACAGTATAATTCAATTCCAACCCCTGCAAGGGCACACCACTGAAAGAACTTACCGTACCTTTCACCTGTACGCTATCTCCTATCTGGTAAGACTCTTTCTGAGAATCGAAGACGATGTCGAATGTAGGACGTTTATATTCTTCCACTTGTACAGATGTCCAACCGTTTGCTTTTCCTGTTCTAATAGAATAAGACCCGTTCAGGCAGGCAATAGGAAGCACAAACTCAGTGGTAAACGAACCAAACTCATTGGTACGGACTTCTTTCTTTCCAATATTAGTATCATTCACATCGGTAAGCTCCACAGTATAAGTCTTATTGGAAAGCACCATAGCCGCATCACCACTTTGGTTATAAGCGATACCTTTTATATAAATTGTTTGTCCCGGACGATACAAAGAGCGATCTGTCAATATCTTTACTGCTTCGGATTCTCTGTCTGTATGATTCCAGGTTCCATTAGAGTTATTATAGATACGCTGCAATGGCATTGCCGTATCAGTGCCTTTCGTAGCAACCAACGAACGGAACTGCTTATTCCACGGTAGTATCACTTTACCCGATGCATCCGTAGTTTTCTGCTCCAATACCTTGTTTTCTCTGGTTCCATAACTTGAATAGAAAGTAATCTGAACATCCGCTACAGGTTTACCGGTTTCAGCATCCAAGGTCACAACCTCATAATCTTTAGTTGAGAGAGGCATAGTCAATACTTTGAAACGAGTGAGATAAAGGTAATTCTCGGCAGTTCGCCCTTTCTTATCATCAGGTACTACCTGCACTACATAAATACCCGGTTCGTTCGGCAACAACATATGATATGTACTATCTGCCGGAAGGTAATTAGCCGGACGCAACAAAGAAAAGTGTTCCGTTTTTACTTTATGGGCATACTTCTTATAAAAAGCAGGATTAATCACCGGCATATCCGTTGTAGCCTTCGACAGAGTAGTACGGAAGACATTCACCGTAAATCCATCCAAGTTACAATGAGTAACCCTCAATTTCAGAGAATCACCGGGATAGGTAACCTTGTCTGTACTAAAGTTCAGTTGCGGCTGCAAAAGGCTTTCTTTCAGCTCACGCAATGCAGATATCCGTTTATAGTCGGGATAAAGGTTGATGGCTTCATCACAAGTTTGCAAAGCCTTTTCATATTCACGTATATTGCGATAATAACGTGCTTTGGCTAAATAAGCCTCTGCACACACATCACGCTTGGCATAATCTTTAATAATACGGTCCAAGGCACGTAAGTACTGGTTCGGAGCTTCACTTTCACCTTCTTTTACAGCTCGCGGACGAAGCAAAACATCTCCCTCTCTATTACGCCATTCCATATAATCCAGCATAGTCAGTACGGCAGCATCTTCCATGCCGGGCATCTTCCGATAGGTGTTTATCATCTGGCCATAAATGCCCATGATGTCTTTCTTTACCAATGAATCTGTCTCGAACCATGAAACTTTCTGTAAAGCATCAATGGCACGTGATGCCAACAAATGATACATTTCATGGTGATAGTACTCACTTGCATCCCCTAAAATTACAAAAGGAATATAAGTACGCGAAGATGTTTTCAGCAATTCAGCAGAATCCTTCAATGCTTCTCCTGTATACTTCATCACCTGCTTCATGAAGAGGTTACCGCTCCATTCACGGATATCTGCCGGCAAGCCTTCTCCTTCCAGATCGAGCGAAGTGCGTTGCCGCAACTCCCATCGGTTATTATCTGCATAATTGGCATAGATACTTGCCACCAGTGAATTCAGTACGGCACGACTGACCGGATTTTGTTCACGCTCCGCCCATTGTTCCAGTCCTTTCAGGTTGACATAGAAGCTATCAGGTGTCAGTACATTCTGAAATGTATTCCGACACATATAGGCTTTTAACATCTGCGGGGTATTCTTTTCCTGTTCCCCTTTCCGGAATATCTCATCCGTCAGTTTTATCACAGTTTGCGGCAAGCTCTTTTTTTGTGCCTGCTCCACTACTGCGAGGAAGGCGTCCAGCTCCGCACGGGTGAGGATGCGCTTGGGCTTGTAGTTGGGCTTGGGTGCCGTTGTCCCCTCAGTAGGATTTCTGGGAATGACATGCGCCTGCACCGCGTCCTTCAGTGCGGCGTGGAGGGTGGAGTGGATGTGGCGGACCATGGAGTCGGAGAGGTGATGCCCCATCTCGGGGTGCTCGCGGATGCGCCCCTCTGTTTTCAGGCGACGGTACATTCGCTGGATGTCTTGCTGAGAGATGAGGGAGATTTGCTTGTCGCCCAGCTGCGGCTTAATGTAGTATTCGATGTAGCAGCGATAGCTTTTGAGCGTACCGGGCCGCACCGTGCCCGCCTTGTACTCTGCGAGCCAGCGGTCCAGCCACTCGCTCAGCGTCATGCGACTGTCCTCGGTCAGCTCCACATCGCGGTAGCACTCGATGTTCTGGTGGAGCTTGTCCAGCAGTACCTTTTGCGTCTTGGCGTAGACATGACGGAACAGCGGCTCGCCGTTTTCTTTGTGGCCGATAACGATACGCCCTTCCCAGCGTCCGTCCTCCCGCTTGCGCACCATGCCGTCGCCGGCCGGTCTTCGTTTTGCCATGTATTTCACTTCCTTTGGATTCATTTTCTTTTTGCAACACAAACAACTACCACACTTTTGCGGAAATAGCTATTGGTTTTTTGAAAGATTTAGACCGTCTTCTGGAAGTCGAGAGCTTCCTTGAAGGAGATCCGTCCGTTGGTACTCTGCACCTCACGGACACTCCGACCACGCAGAAGCTGATAGTCACGTGCATCCATATCGGTGTCCTCGGCCAAAATGTGATTGCATAGGTTCTGCTCCACAGCCAGCTTGTAGAGCTGTGAAGCAATACGGTGCGCATAGTTGTCCATCGTACCGATCATCACAGAAGAGATGGCTTGTGGCAGGAATGCGCCAGCATTCTTTGTGTTGAGGTACCCAATGTAGAATCGCAGCGCGTTCTCCACGAACTCATTTTGCGTGGAGCAGTTGTCACTTTTATAGTGGCTCAGTACATCCTCCCAGATTCGTTCATCGATCCAGATTGTGTGTCTTTTTTTATCACTCATAGCTTCAAATCCTTTTATTTTTTCTGATAAGCGTCATTTGTTTTCTCGAAAATACTGGTCTTTCGCCTGTATTTCACAAAAATAGCGTCATCTTATGGTTTCCCACGGCAAAACAGCGTCGATTGGAAGCCCTGAAACTGCCCGCACTGCGGGCAGTTGTGGCTCGCCCTGATGCAGAAAAGCGTCAGGGCTTTCTCCTGCTTCTCTTTCGTCGGCGGCAAATCGGTCTGATTTTCAGTCATCCTGCCCGGTCAAGCATCCACGGCGCATCACCCCCTTCCGGGCAGAACACGCTGCGGTAGGCACTGATGTCCGGCACCATGCCATGCTCCAGCATGATCTCACTTTGCAGCAAGCGCACGCACAGCTCCGCATAGACACTTCTCATCCCGTCTCGGCACCGACGGGCAACGGTCTTTTGCTCATCGGTCAGATCACCGTAGTGTTCATCGCAGAGGAACAGGCGAAGCTCCTCTTCATCAATGGGGTCGGTATGATTCTTGTTCCACGCCCACCGGATGTAGCGCACCGTGTCGTGTGTGCGACGGAGAACCATCATCGGGTCATGGTCTACAATGTGATTTGCAATCTGCTGCATCATGCACTTTCTTCCTCCTTCTTCTTATTCTGCTGATTCAACTCGGCCAGCCGCTTCTCTGCCCTTGCCCGCTCCATGTCACGCTCCGCCTGAAGGAACTGCCGATGGTAGTTCAGCTCCAACGCTTCTTGAATGGGACGGATGGTATAGATGAGACTTCCGTTGCGCACACGGCCGTCCTTCGTGGTGACGGTGCTGGGTTCGGTACGGATGAGGCCCTTCTCCTCCAGGCCGGCCACATACTTTCGCACAGTGTTTTCACTCAGCTGCACCGCCCGACCGATGGTGCGGTAGCTGGGATGGCACT
>ERZ773146.2928-NODE-2928-length-11161-cov-5.821268_pt1 | contig 11161 bp, 4 predicted proteins | sample MGYA00580847_ERZ773146 | MGnify/ENA primary metagenome ERZ773146 (study PRJEB29015, sample SAMEA2737830) | human gut metagenome | biome: human gut; feature: human-associated habitat; material: faeces | place: China | collected 2012 ...
CACGGCCATCCCAGTCCCCAATGGTATCCAGGATTTCATCTCCAACTTCTTGCTCACTAGCAACTTGAATCTTGCTATCTGCATTGGCAGAATCACTCAGGAGCGCCAACACCCCTTCACGACCAATCTCTGCTAAACGACCAAAATCTGTCGCATAAGACTCACTCGCTGTTTGGTCAAACTTGAAGTCTCCTGTATAGACGATATTTCCCTCCGGAGTCTTGATGACAATTCCTAAACTTTCTGGAATGGAGTGGGTGGTCTGGAAGAAGGAAACAACGGTTCCTCCAAAATCAATTTCTGAATTGGCATCGATCACATGGAAGTCATTGAACTTCTTGACACTGTCATTGCTCTTGACAAAGAGCTTGGCCAACTCGACGGTCAACTCCGACCCAAATACGGGAACTTTAGCTTCCGCTAAAAGATAGGGAAGAGCTCCGATGGCATCCGCATGCCCGTGCGTTAAAAAGACTCCTGCGATACGATCGCTATTCTCAAAGAGGTAGTCCATGTTGGGAATAACAACATCGACCCCTAGTTGCTCATTTTCTGGATACTTGAGTCCAGCATCCAAAACAAAAATAGAGTCATTTACTTCAGCTATGTAGAGGTTTTTCCCGTTTTCACGGACTCCACCTAAAGTAATCAACTTAATGTTACTCATGTTTTCTCCTTTATGTGATGGTTCATACTTACGGTCCTTGGCTCACCAAGTCGAATTACAGTTTTGCAAATTTCTTGCATATCTAGAACATTATACTATTTTTTCACGATTTTTTCAAAAATCAGATCAAACAAAAGCCCTCCATCATCTGATAGAGGACCCTTTATTAAGACGAAGATCAAGAGCCTAGATTGTCAGCTTGGTAAAGAAACACTAGTCCGTATGATAATCATTTTTCTTATTCTCAATCACCCGTATCGCCGCCTTGATCACGTGAAACTCATTTAGCAGTTCTTCCAAATGCTGGTAATTCCGATCGCTGAGAGCCCCCTTCTTAAGGGTTTGAGACAAGCTATAAAATCGATCCAGATGCTCTTCAATATTGGCTAGTAACTCTTTGGCTTCTTTCAAGCGATAGCGATTCAGGAGCTTGCTTTGACTATGTTTATAGGCTAGCACATTCTCACGATGAATATCTTGACAGGCCTCCTTCTGCTCTTCATCCACCGTCAAATTGACAGCTTGGAAGCAGGTAATAAATTCCCGATTCTTCAGATCACACACAAAGACGACACCGTCCTCTGCTACATAGGCTTCCGTATCGGGCCGTTGATCAAAACTGCTATCAAAATGATGAAGCGAGGGCACGTGTTGATTGACCCAGCGTCTCAACTGATCTTCATCGACTCCAAATCGTTCCATTGCTCTTTCTTTAAAGTGAGCTCGACAGCTATATTCATGTGCATACGGCAATCCCACTGCCCTCACCTCGACTTTCTACCATGACAGACAAAAAGACCTCCAGTCTTACGGGACTAGAGGTCTGGTCTGCTTCACTGACAAGAGGCGATTAACCATTTAGGCTAACGAAAACAACAGTTATGATTTTCATTTCTATTCATGGTACGTTTTTACATACCAGTGGTTTTCTTTGCAATTTCTCTTTCAGTTTTGTTACAAAGCACTCAGTTGAGCATACCGAAGTTCGAAAACCATCTAAAGCTTCCACTACTATTTCCACGTATTTCAATGTCATTTAGTAAGTTAAGCAGACTTACTTGACGGCTCAACCGATTTAACATTTCCGACGTTCTAGCTTTTTTATAAAAAGCACAATCAAGTGTCAGCGAAGACAGACCTAAAGCGAAGTAACCTAATGTATGAATCTATAAGGCATTGGTATCAACCCCTTCTCCCTTATCTTCACCTATAGTATACTCCTTTAATATCGGTATTGCAAGCGATTACACACTGAAACTAGTTTCTAAATTTACTCAAAGAAACGGTAGTAATCAGACAAGGCCATCTTAGCCTTTTCCTCTTGATTCAAGTCCTGGATAATCTTTCCATCCTGCATAACAATCAAGCGATTTCCGTACTTGAGCGCATCCTCCATATGGTGGGTAATCATCAAGGCAGTCAGTCGATCTGTTTTGACAAAACGATCCGTCAGCTCCATCAAGGCTTGACTCGTCTTGGGATCGAGCGCAGCTGTATGTTCGTCCAAGAGTAAGAGTTCAGGGCGTTTCAGGGTAGCCATCAAAAGGCTCAAGGCTTGACGTTGTCCGCCAGATAAGAATTCTACCGCCGTATCGACATGCCTCTCTAAACCATTGCCAATCTGGCTCAAAACCTCTTTAAATTCGTCTTTGTAGTGGGCAAGGCGACGAGGAACCAAACCCCGCTTTTCTCCTCGGAATTTTGCAATCAGGAGATTTTCAGCCACTGTCATACGAGGGGCTGTCCCCATCTTTGGATCTTGGAAGACACGGGATAGGTATTTTGCCCGTTTTTCTGGACCATAGTGAGTCACATCCTCTCCCTTGATCAAGACTTGACCACTCGTCAGCGGAAGGGTCCCAGCCAAGGTGTTGAAGAGAGTTGACTTCCCAGCACCATTGCCCCCAAGAATGGTGATAAAGTCATGCTCATGAATCTCCAAAGAGACATTATCCAAAATGACTTTTTCTTCATTCAAGCCATTGTTCACCACTATGGTGGCATTTTTTAATTCTACAATTGCGGTCATTTGCTGAGTTTGACTCCTTTCAGCAGTTTCTCTTTAAAGGTTGGAATCATGAGACAGATAGCCAAGATGATAGCACTAAAGATACGGATGTAGCTAGTATTGACCCCAATAGCAATCACAGCCCAAATCAAGAATTGATAAATGATCGATCCAATAACGATACTAAGTAAACGTTCTGCTAAGGTCAGTTTTGAGAAAAGGACCTCTCCGATAATCAAGCTAGCCAAGCCAACGACGATAACCCCGATTCCTCGAGATGCATCTGCATAGCCTTCTTGCTGGGCCATCAAGGCACCTGACAAGGCAATAATCCCATTAGAAACTACGAGCCCCATCAACTCCATCCGGCTGGTATGAATCCCAAAGCTCTTAGCCATCTCAGGATTGTCTCCTGTTGCGATATAGGCCTGCCCCAATTTGGTATCCAAGAAGAAGAGCATAGAGGCAATCACTAAGGTCACAAAGATGATCCCAATGATAATCTCGTTTACGCCACTGGCGATAGGAATCATATCTTGGATTTTTGAGTATCCTAATAAGCCTAGGTTGGCCCGTTGCATCACAAAGAGAATGACTGAGTTACAGGAAGTCATCACCAAAATCCCCGATAACAGCGTCGGAATCTTCCCTTTGGTATAAAGTAGACCTGTAGCCAATCCAGCCAAACACCCCGCGCCTACGGCCACTAGAGTGGCTAATAAAGGATGAACCCCTTTGGTGATCAAGGTTACCGCGACTGCTCCCCCTAGTGGAAAGGAGCCCTCTGTGGTCATATCTGGGAAATCCAAGATACGGAAGGTCATAAAGATTCCTAGCCCTAAAATAGCCCAGATCAAGCCTTGTGAAATAATCGAAATAAGCATACCTTTGTCCTAACTATTGTAAATATCCTCTATTGTATCATATTGCCAGACGTGATTTCAATGCTTTCAAGAAATAACAAAAAGGCCCCACTCCTTAGAGCGAGGCCTCCTTGTGGAAAACTAAACCATTTACGATCTTAGTGTGAATCGTTGGTTTCTACCACTTGTTTAGTCTTCGTTTTTCTTGCGTCTTGCAAGGCCAGCCAGTCCAACCAAACCAAGAGCAGCGCCTAACAATGCAGCAGAAGCTGATTGTTCTTCACCAGTAGAAGGAAGTTCTGGTGCTGGCGGTGTTACCGGTGGTGTTGGTGGTGTCACCGGTGGTGTTGGTGGTGTCACCGGTGGTGTTGGCGGTGTTACCGGTGGTGTTGGTGGTGTTACCGGTGGTGTTGGTGGTGTTACTGGTGGTTTCGGTGGAATTACCTTGTTGTTGAACTCAGTATCTTCCGGTAATTGAGAAGTTGTTGTTAAGACTTTGCCTTCTTTAGTAACTGTTACTGTTACTGTAGCTACCATCTTATCGTATTCAACTCCTGCGTCAGTACCTTTAACCTCTTCCACAGTGTAAGTGTGAGTTCCTTCTTCTCCACGTTTGAACTCTAATGCAGAGAACTTGATGTTTCCTGATGCATCGTTCTTAACTGTTTCAATAACTTTTCCATCTTTATCTTTAAGTACGAAGCTAAATTCACCTTCTTTTAGCTCACGTCCTTCAAGTTTCTTAGTGAAGTTAAATTCAACTTTAGTTGGGATGTTAACGACACGTTTTTCTGTTGGTTTTTCTGGTTTCTCAACAGACTTCTTAGTTGGATCGTATTGGTGAACAGTTTGTGAAGCAGTGTTTTCGATATCTACACCATCTTTAGCTGTTGCTTTGATAGTTGCAGGGATCTCAAACTTGTAGTAACGTCCGAATGCCAATTTAGCAGTGTCGATTACTGGAGTGTTTTCTGCGTCTCCAAGTGACTTAGTCAAGTCTGTCTTAGAAGTTGCAGTGATCACACCATTTTCAACCTTGATATCAAATTTAGCTGTCACATCTTCTCCTGTTACAGAGTCGTATGCTTTAATTTCTGCTACGTTGACGTCTAAGTTTTCGCTGTCATATTTATCTGTTACACCTACAGATTGAATATTGTGCGCTTCAGTGAACTTAGTTGTATCCAACCATACTTGGTAGTATACTTTATCACCCTTCTTAAGTGTCTTCGTATTGATATTTTGAGCTTCGTTGTTTGCAGTACCGTCCACATAAGGATTTGCGTTTGTATCCGCAACCTTATCCTTCAACTCACTATCATCGTCGAGAAGTTTAGTTCCTGTAAGATCGAATTTAGATTCGTTCAGGATGTATTTCTCTGGGTTGAATTCTGGAGTTTCTGGTGGGCGAACTGTATTGTTGAATTCTTTATCTGCTGGATCCGTTACCTTAGTAAGGAGAGCTTTCGCTGTTCCATCATGAGATACCTCAACTGTTACAACTGCTTTCATCGTGTCATAAGTAACTGTTGCATCAGTTCCTTTAACTTCTTCTACAGTATAGTTGTAAGTACCTTCTTGACCCTTCTTGAATTCAAGAGCTGAGAACTTAACGTTACCAGATGCATCGTTCTTCACAGTTTCAAGAGTCTTACCATCTTTATCCTTAAGAACAAAGCTGAATTCGTTAGCTTTAAGCTCACGGCCTTCCATACGTTTAGTGAAGTTGAATTCAACTGAAACAGGGATATTCACAACACGTTTTTCAGTTGGTTTGTTTGGTTTCTTCACTGACTTGCTTGTTGGATCGTATTGGTGTACGATTTGAGCTGCAGTGTTTTCAATATCCGCACCACCTTTAACAGTTTCTTTCACTGTTGCTGGGATGTCGAACTTGTAGTAACGTCCAAAGGCAAACTTAGTTGTGTCGATGACTGGAGTATTTTCTGCGTCTCCAAGTGACTTAGTCAAGTCCGCTTTAGAAGTTGCAGAGATCACACCATTTTCAACCTTGATATCAAACTTAGCTGTTACATCTTCGCCTGTTACAGAGTCGTAAGCTTTGATGTTTGCAACATTGATATCCACCTTATCCTCTTCGTAGTCATCTGAGATTCCTACTGATTGGATATTGTGAGCTTCAGTGAATTTCGTTGTATCCAACCATACTTGGTAAACAACCTTATCGCCACGGTTCACTGTCTTGGTGTTGATGTTCGCTGCTTCATTATTATCAGCTTTATCAGCGTAAGGATTTGTGTTTGTATCCACAACCTTGTCTGCCAACTCTTTATCATCATCAAGGAGTAACTTACCAGTAAGGTCGAATTTCTCAGCGTTCAAGATGTATTTCTCTGGATTGAACTCTGGAGTTTCTGGAGGTGTTACACGGTTGTTGAACTCTTTATCCGCTGGATCTGTTACGTTAGTGATGAGAGCTTTCGCTGTTCCGTCATGTTTAACTTCTACAGTTACTACTGCTTTCATCTTATCATAAGTAACAGTTCCGTCAGTACCTTTCACTTCTTCAACTGTGAAGTTGTGAACTCCTGCTTGTTCTTTCTTGAATTCAAGTTTAGAGAACTTAACGTTACCATCTTTATCGTTGCTTACAGTTTCAACAACTTTACCTGTTGAATCTTTCAATACGAAGCTGAATTCGTTAGCTTTAAGCTCACGACCTTCCAAACGTTTAGTGAAGTTGAATTCCACTTCAACTGGAACGTTATTTACACGTTTTTCAGTTGGTTTGCTTGGTTTTTCAACAGTTTTGCTTACAGGGTTGTAGTAGTTGACTACTTGAGCTGCAGTATTTTCGATGTCTGCTCCACCTGGTACATCAGCTTTAACTGTTGCTGGGATATCAAATTTGTAGTAACGTTCAAATGCGAATTTAGTTGTGTCAATGATTTGAGTGTTTTCTGCATCGCCAAGTGACTTAGTAAAGCCAGCTTTAAGAGTTGCAGTCATCACACCATTTTCAACCTTGATGTCGAATTTGTTTGTTACATCGTCACCAGTTACTGAGTCGTATGCTTTGATTGCTGAACCATCTACATCAACTTTTGTTTCATCGAAGTCATCAGTGATTCCTACTGATTGAACGTTTTCTTTGTTAGTTGCTGAGAATTTAGTTGTATCCAACCATACTTGGTAGTATAGTTTATCTCCACGGTTAACTGTCTTCGTATTGATGTTTTCTGCTTCATTGTTGTTTGTTTTATCAACATATGGATCAGTATTTGTTTCACCATATTTATCAGTCAACTCAGCATCATCATCAAGAAGCTTGTTATCAGTGATAGAGTACTTCTCTTTATTCAATACATACTTCTCTGGTTGGAACTTAGGTTCTGTTGGAGGAGTTACTGTATTGTTGAACTCTTTGTCAGCTGGTTCAGTTACGTTAGCAACTAAAGCTTTAGCTGTTCCATCGTGAGATACTTTTACAGTTACTTCTGCCTTCATTGTATCGTAAGTAACAGTTGCGTCTGCACCTTTAACTTCTGTTACAGAGTAAGTGTACGTACCTTCTTCATTCTTCGTATATTTAAGGGCAGTAACTTTTTTACCAGCTTTATTTGTGTACTCTACTGGAGCAAACTTGATCTTACCATCCACATCGTTGGTTGCAGTCGCAATCACAATATTGTCGCTGTCTTTCAACTCGAATGTAAATTCGTTAGCTTCAAGTTTACGACCTTCCAAACGTTTCGTGAAGTTGAATTCTACAGTGATTGGTACAGAGTTCACACGTTTTTGAGTTGGTTTTTCTGGAGTTTCGACAGATTTGCTTACTGGGTTGTATACGTGAACGATTTGGTTTGCTTTGTTTTCGATGTCTACCCCACCAGGAACATCAGCTTTAACTGTAGCTGGGATATCGAATTTGTAGTAACGACCAAATGCAAATTTAGTTGTGTCGATAACTTGTGTGTTATCAGCATCACCTAAAGATTTATTCATAGAAGCTTTAGATGTAGCTGTAATGACTCCGTTAGCTACTGTAATATCAAATTTAGATGTTACATCAACTCCTGTTTCGCTATCGTAAGCTTTAATATCAGCAGCGTTAACAGTCAATTTATCTGCTTCGTATTTATCAGAGATACCTACAGATTGGATGTTGTTCTTGTCAGTGAAGTTCTTAGTATCCAACCATACTTGGTAAACTAATTTATCACCACGTTCAACAGTCTTGGTATTGATGTTTTCCGCTTCGTTGTTCTTAGTTTGATCAGCATATGGATTTGCATTTGTTTCTGTGTACTCATCCTGAAGCTCATCGTCATCGTCCATTAATTTTGTACCTGTTAGGTCAAATTTTTCTTTTTTAAGGACGAATTTTTCTGGTTGGAACTCAGGAGTTTCCGGAGGAGTAATCTTGTTGTTGAACTCTTTATCCGCTGTTCCATCAGTTGCGTTACCATTCGCATCTACCCCACCAGTTGAAGTTACGTTGGTTACAGTTGTAAGAGCATGACCGTTCTTAGCAACTTCAATAGTGATAGTTGCTTTCATGGTGTCATAGGTCATACCTACTTCTTTAGTTGCAGGGATCACTTCTTCTACTGTATAAGTATGAGTACCTACTTTAGTATTATCAAATGAAATTTCTGAAAATGTTACAGTTCCGTCTTTTTTGTTAGCTACCGTTTCAACTTCTTGACCATTTGCATCTTTAAGAACGAATTTAAATTCTCCGTCTTTCAGTTCACGTCCAGCCAATTTCTTAGTGAAGTCGAATTTAGTCTTAACTGGTGCTACAACATAGTTGTTGAAGACTTTATCATCTGCGCTTGATTTGAATCCACCTTCAGCACTGTATTTAACTGAAGCTTGTAAATTACCTTGAGCGTTCTCTGTTACATCAACAGTCATCGTAACCGTCATTGCATCGTAGTCAACGTTTGTATCAGAACCCTTTTGTTCAGTGATCTTGTATTTATAAGTACCAACTTTGTTAAAAGTAAGCTTGCCGAATGTCGCTTTGCCGTCCTTGTTAGTAACTGTTTCTTCGTGCTTGTCAGAAGTACTTTTCTCTTCTGTTAATTTGAAAGTAAACTCACCATCAACAAGTACACGTCCTTCCAATTGTTTTTCAACTTCTGGAGTGACTGTTACAGGTTCTTGTTTAACATAGTAGTAAACCGGTTGTTTATACGGTGTCAAAGAGTTAAGCAAGTCAACGTTTGTACCGATACCATTTACTCCACGAACCAATTGTTCGTTTGGAGAAAGGTGACCAATGTTATCTCCCAAGAATGGAACGAATACTGTTTTATATGGTACATAGTCAGCAGCTTTTTGAAAGTCAAATGGAACTTCTTTACCATTTGGATAGTTTACACCTTTGCTATCAGTGAAAGCAATTGTATTAAGAGGTGATTTCTTAACATTTAATTCTTGTTTGTTATAATCACCAGGTTTAATTGGTTTGGTTTCTGCTAGCAACATGTAGCCATCAGTGCTCAAGGTACCATCAGAACGTTTGCTTTGTTGTTTTGGATCAAGAAGATAAACACGAACGACTACAGTTCCATCTTCCCCTACGATTTCTTTAATCCGTTTAATTCCTGCACGCTCCGCGTCCATGAATTTAGTACCAACTTTGTAAGGACGGCTCACATAACCTGATTGATCATTTGCATCAGCTGCTTGATACAATTTATAGCCATCAAATTGACGCTCTCCAGATGCTGTGAAGTTTTGGCCTTCCATAGCTTTAAGAGTGTATGAAGCTAAGTCTACTTCGTTACCATTTGCTACGTAGTCTTGAACAGTTTTATCTGTTTTATTGGCGTTGAAAGTAGGGTTGTTTTTATCAACTACTTTATAGTAAGTTGTTTTATTAACTGATAGCGGAATCTTGGCATTGGTATCTGTAATTGTACGACCATTGTAAGCTGGTTCTACAACATTGATAATATCTGTTGATGTACGAGCTGCATAAACAGCATCGTATAATTTTTGTTCTTCAGTAGTAAGGTTATGTCCAGGAGCTACTAAGGCTTGAATAGCAGCACCAACCTCATAACCATATTGAATGAATGGTTGGTCCGTTTTACCAGGTCCTGCTCCTGTACCTGGATTGTAATCAACTTGCCAAGTCAATTCTCCGTTAGAGGCACCTTTTGTAGTTGTGAATTTTTGAATACCACTAGATGCAGTAATTTTTCTAGTTTCTACTACATTACCTGTATTTTTATCAATTAATTCTACAGTAGTATCAGTAGAATCATCAAATCTCTTGTAAGCACGTGTGTAGTAGTTTGTATTGTAACGTTCATTAAAGCGAGTGAGGTCTACGATGCTATAAGTATAGACATCGCCTTCTTTAGCAGAGTAACCAGATGGTACAGGTTGAGATGAAACAGTTGCTCCATTAGGATTAGTAATAGATGGATCAACAGTTTCTCCATCTTTTAAGTAAGTGCTTACTGCTACTGGGTTAGTATTGTGGTCTCCAGTTACAGCATTGTTAGTAGCAGCACGACGACTACGTACGCGTGGTCTGTCGCCTTCTGAAACTACTGGTTTTACTTCAGCTGCTTTTTCTGCTGGTTTGGCAGTTTCTTCTGCAGTAACACCTGCTTCAGCTGTTGCTGGTTTTGCAGTTGCTTCTGCTTTTGGAGTTGCTTCTGCTTTTGGAGTTGCTTCTACAGTTGGTTTTGCTTCAGGTGCGGCTGGTGTTTCAGTCGCAGCTTTTGCCTCAGCTGCTAAAGCAGGGTTTGGAAGCTCCACTTTAGGTGCAGCGTAAGTCCCACCTGGAGCTGTAGTAGCAGCATCTTGAGGCGCTTGGTCAGCCTCGGGTTGAACGCTTACTACAGTTTCCTTGCTTGTGTCAGTAGGCGCACCAGCTTCCTCCGCAGCTACTGTCGGAGCTCCGACAGCAAAAAGCGCTGTCCCTAGTAATACAGAACAAACGCCAACGCTATACTTTCGCAAAGAAAAGCGCTGACGTCTATTAAACATTTCCTTCATTTATTTGTATCTCCTTTTTCATATTTTTATTGTTTGATACATAACAAATATTATCAAACTTGTTCATCACCGTCAACTAAATATATCAAAGTTGTTACTTATCGTAAAACTTTCTGAATATTCAGATGAAGTTTCCCTCTATTTTTTAACATTTTTTTCTAAATTTCATATATTATTTTAGAAAGGGAGTATTATATATGTATGGAAATAACTTTGGATATCCTTTTATGGGTGGGATGCCTAATCAAATAGTACCTCCAATGACAGGAAATATGATGGGACCCATGATAGGAGCCCCTCTAAGGTCTGGAGGTGGTGGTCTTCGTTCGTTATTAGGCCTAGGTAGGATGTCAACAGGCACCAGTGGTTTTAACTTTACCAGTCTTTTAAATGGTGCTTCAAAAACACTTGGAGTAGTAAAAGATGCCATCCCCGTAGTCAAAGAAGTCGGACCAATGATGAATAATATGCGTTCTATGTTAAAAATAGCCTCAGTATTCAAAGACGAAACAGATACCACAAAAAAAGAAGATACTACATCTCCGAATATAGCATCTTCAAACATAAATAGTAATAACACTACTACTACTCAAAAAGTAGAATATACAAATCAAACAAATAACCAGCCAAATTTCTTTT
>ERZ773146.2934-NODE-2934-length-11153-cov-3.145161_pt1 | contig 11153 bp, 6 predicted proteins | sample MGYA00580847_ERZ773146 | MGnify/ENA primary metagenome ERZ773146 (study PRJEB29015, sample SAMEA2737830) | human gut metagenome | biome: human gut; feature: human-associated habitat; material: faeces | place: China | collected 2012 ...
CAGATTTTGGTCCAGAAAGGACTTCAGGGCAAACCGCGCTGCTTCATATTCCAATGTATTCGTGATTTTGTATGCTAGATCAATATCCGTATTCACAGCAATAAAACGCTCTTCCTTCTGTAATGGCTGATCCACGGTCTCAAAAACCTCGGTTAGCTTATCAAAGGAAATCTGATTAAACAGATACTTCTGCACAATGACCTGCAGGAAGCTTGTCGCATCCTTCATTACCAGCTTCTCCCAGCTTTCCATGCGCTCTTCTTTTTTCTGCTTTTCCATACAGGACCGGTACGCATTCTGCATGGTTTCCTGCAGCTTGTCATCCTCAATCGGCTTTAACAGATAAGCAAACGCACCGAGATCGCATGCTTCCTTTGCATACTCAAAATCCCGATACGCACTTAATACAACAAACAGGCACTCCTGTCCTGTCTGACGTATCGTATCCATCATCTGTAATCCGGTCATCTGCTTCATCCGGATATCGGTCAGTACCACATCCGGTTTCTTCTCACGGATCACTTCAATTGCCTGCTCTCCGCTTAATGCTGTACCAACCACCTGAAATCCCATCTGATCCCAGTCATAAGTCTTTAACAGACCCTTTAATAAAATCGGTTCATCGTCTACAATTACAAGATCCAATAATTTCATCATTGCTTCCCCATATACAAGTCTGTTCTTTCATACCATTCAGTTTACCTGTCTGATGCAAAAAATCATACCAATTGTCATACACAGGATACAAAAATTCATACTATTTGGTCTGATTTAAGATTTCCATGAACTCTTCGCCTGTAATTGTTTCCTTTTCATACAGGTATTTAGCAAGCTCATGAAGCTTATCCTGATGGGCACTCAGAAGCTCCATGGCTGTACTGCTGCCCTGCTTTACAAGCGAAATCACCATATCATCAATCTCTGCTGCCTTCTGCGGCGAACAGCTTAAGGTAGCATCTTCGTTAAGATACGCGTTGTTCCTTGTTTCAAAGGCAACCATTCCAAATTTCTCACTCATGCCATACCGGGTAATCATTGCCCTGGCAAGCTTCGTTGCCTGCTCAATATCATTGGAGGCTCCTGTGGTAACGGAATGGAAAATCAGCTCTTCGGCACATCTGCCGCCTGTAAGGGTTGCAATCTTATTGGTAAGCTCTTCCTTCGTCATCAGGTTACGCTCCTCGGAATCAACCTGCATGGTATAACCGAGAGCTCCTGAGGTACGGGGAATAATCGTAATCTTGGTAACAGGTGCGGATTGTGTCTGCAATGCGGCCACAAGCGCATGTCCGATCTCATGATAGGATACAATGAGACGTTCCTTCGTGGACAGAACCTTATTTTTCTTCTGATAACCGGCAATGACCGTTTCAATACTCTCTTCAAGATCTGCCTGGGTAACGAACTTACGGTTCTCACGGACTGCACGGAGTGCAGCTTCATTGACCATATTGGCAAGCTCTGCCCCCGACGCTCCGGAAGCAGCTCTTGCAATGGCATTAAAATCTACCTGATCCGAAAGCTTAACCTTGCGGGCATGTACCTTCAGGATTTCTTCCCTGCCTTTTAAGTCCGGAAGCTCCACAGGGATTCTTCGGTCAAAACGTCCGGGGCGGAGCAACGCCGGATCCAGACTGTCCGGCCGGTTCGTTGCAGCCAGAATCACAACACCCTTTGAAGCATCAAAACCATCCATTTCCGTTAATAGCTGGTTCAGGGTCTGCTCACGTTCATCGTTACCTCCATAGCCGCCGCTGTCACGCTTTTTACCGATTGTATCAATTTCATCAATAAACACAATGCATGGTGCCTTTTCATTCGCCTGCCGGAACAGGTCACGTACCTTGGATGCACCCATACCGACAAACATCTCCACAAATTCCGAACCGGAAATCGAGAAGAAAGGTACACTGGCTTCTCCTGCAACGGCCTTTGCCAGTAAGGTTTTACCGGTTCCGGGAGGTCCTACAAGAAGTGCACCCTTTGGACATACCGCACCAATTTCCTGATACTTTGCCGGATTGTGCAGGAAATCTACAATTTCGGTTAAGAGCTCCTTGGCTTCGTCTTCACCCGCCACATCATTGAAGGTAATTCCGGTTGTAGATTCCACATAGACCTTGGCATTGCTTTTCCCGAAGGACATAAATGGATTTCCTTCTCCGCCGCCCCCCATCTTTTTCATCATATAATTGCTAAGCAGCTGTCCAAGTCCCCAGAAAATCAGGATCGGAACAATCCATACCAACAGAAAATTCAGGATCGGATTCATTTCCTTTTCCGCAACACGTCCAAATTCACAGCCTGCATCCTCCAGACGATTTACAAGCTCCGGATCTTCAAATGTGGTGGTTGCGTAGTACTTCGGCTCTTCCTTATCCGTATCCACAAAATAAATGGAATCGCCGTTTAACTCTACCCTGGACACTTCCTTACTTTCTACCATGTTAAGGAACGTTCCGTAGTCCACTTCCGTAATCTGGTTTCTCCTGATCAGCAGTGGAAACAGGAAGGTATTGAGCAGAATCAGCACCACCATTGCCACAAGGTAATAAAACAATAACGGTTTCTTTGGTTTTTCAACTTTTTTCATACACTATCCTCGCTTTTGCTTTTTATATTGTCTGGGCGTACACCCTGTAATAACTTTAAATTTCCTGTTAAAATTGGATAAATTCTTAAATCCGCACTGGTAGGCGGCATCCGCAACTGCCGTCCCCCCAAGAATCTTTTCACAGGCCTTCTGGATCCTCAGTCGGTTCAGATACTCAATCGCTCCCATTCCCGAGATCTCCCGGAACCTCTGCATGAAATAGCTTTCACTCAAATGAACCTGTCTGGCCAGCAGCTCTATCGTAATGACATCCTCATAATGCTCTGACATATAGTCAAGCACGGTCCGGATCTCTTCCCAGGAATCTGTTTCCTGCCGGTAAATTACCGCCCCGGACTGTTCCGTATACCATAATAGCTTTAACAGCTCTCCCTTCATCAGAAGGTCAGTCTGTGCCCGGTTCTCCTTCGCGCAGAAAATAATATGCTCTGCACATTCCTTTAACTGCAGGTAACAGGGATTGTCTGTATGAACGGGAAGCAGCCTTGCTGTTCCCCTGCAGAGAGGAAAAATCATCTCGGTATAACACCGATCCTCACTGCTTCCAAGCATTTCGGTACTGAATACCACCGTATCATAACAAAGGTGTCCGTCCGCCTCAATGGCATGAAGTACCTCCGGCTGGATCAGCAGAATATCCCCCGGATGAACCTCTACTTCCCGGTCGCCGATTCTCATAATTCCTTCTCCGTCCGTCACATAATTCAGCTCCCACTCCCTATGCCAGTGAAGCGGCACGAACGGAAAGTAATCCGGGATCCGGCTTTCATAATAGCTGTATGGCACAAGATAAGAGCTGTGCCTGCGCTTTTCGTGTGCATTTGCCTCAAACAGATCCTGATTTTCTGCCACTTTTCCTGTTCCTTCCCGAAAAACATAGAATTGTACTATTTTTTCATAGAATTATAGTAGAATAATCCTATTTAAGATAGTATTGTATCGTTATAGACAGGGAAAATCAATTCCCTACCGCAGATTTAATAAAAATTTTAGATCCTGAACAATGGAGGTTATCTATGAGCACAGAAAGAAAACAACCGGAATGGCTTGACAATGCCGTATTCTATGAAATTTATCCCCAGTCCTTCCGTGATACCAATGCTGACGGTATCGGTGATTTTAATGGAATTATCGAAAAGCTGGACTATATTAAGGAGCTTGGGTGTACCGCTCTCTGGCTGAATCCCTGCTTTCTCTCCCCCTTCGGTGATGCCGGATATGACGTGGAGGATTATTACACCGTAGCTCCCCGTTACGGAACCAATGAGGATCTCGTTCATTTGTTTGAAGAAGCACACAAAAGACAGATGCATGTCCTTCTCGACCTCGTTCCTGGGCACACGGCGGTTACCTGCAAATGGTTTAAGGAATCCATGAAGGCCGAAAAGAATCAATACACCGATCGCTATGTCTGGACAGACAGTGCCTGGGAATCCCCGGAAAATATGGCAACCATCCGCGGCATCTCCGATCGTGACGGTTCCTGTGTGGTAAACTTCTTCTCCCATCAGCCTGCTTTAAACTACGGCTTCTACCAGCCGGATCCTTCGAAAAAGTGGCAGCAGCCCATGGATGCGGAAGGTCCCATGGCTACCCGCGAAGAATTAAAGAATATCATGCGCTTCTGGCTTTCCTTAGGCTGTGACGGTTTCCGTGTGGATATGGCCGGCTCCCTTGTAAAAAATGATGTGGATGGGAAAGGAACCATTGCGCTCTGGCAGGACATCCGTAAATTTTTAGATGAGGAATTCCCGGCTGCAGCCATGGTCAGTGAATGGGGTGAACCGGATAAGAGCCTCATCGGTGGCTTTCATATGGACTTCCTGCTTCACTTCGGACCCTCACATTACAATGATCTGTTCCGCTGCGAAGAACCCTATTTTTCCCGCCGTGGAAAAGGAAGTGCAAAGGAATTTGTTGCAAAGTACTGTGAAAACTATGCAAAGACAAATGGCCGGGGTCTGATCTGTATTCCGTCCGGCAATCACGACATGGATCGTCTGGCCCGTACCCTGGATCCCGAGGAAATGAAAATTGCCTTTGCATTCCTTCTTTCCATGCCCGGTGCTCCGTTCATCTATTACGGAGATGAAATCGGTATGCGGTATGTAGAAAATCTGACCTCTGTAGAAGGCGGCTATAACCGTACCGGTTCCCGTTCCCCGATGCAGTGGAACACTTCCGCAAATGCAGGCTTTTCTTCCGCTCCCTCCGAAAAGCTGTATGTTCCTGTGGATCCTGACCGGAACCGCCCGAATGCAGAAAACGAAATGGCTGATGACACCTCCCTTTACAGTGAGGTAAAGCGTCTCATTGCCTTCCGTATGGCTCACCCTGCCCTGCAGAGTATGGCAGCAATCCACTTCCTCTCCGACGGTGATCCGCTCATTTACGAGCGTACCTGTGACAAAGAAAGGATTCTGGTGATCATTCATCCTGCAGACCGTAACGTGGTTGTTCCGGATGTAAAGGGAGAGATCCTTTATACGGTTGGTGGAAATGCTTCTGTAACAGGAGACAACCTTGCAGTCGATGGTGGAACTGCCGTATTCCTTGCTTTATAAATATCTGTCCATCCACATGGAAATCCCCTGTCAGATCAACTTCTAACAGGGGATTTTCAATTAAATTCTTAATTTCAAATATTCCTAATCCACCTTAAGAATCGTCTTAAGAATTCGTCCTACACTTGTTTCCATTTCTTCACGTGTAAGGCATCCCTGTCGGACAGCCTCCATAAGACGGTCTGCAAATCCACGTGGCATTTTCAGATCGTTTCCGGCATGTGTTTCCTTGTAATGCTCTCCACAGGTCCACCAATCGGTTGTTACCATACCACCAAATCCCCATTCCTCGCGGAGAACTCCGGTTAACAGTTCCTTATATTCCGATGTCCGGTGTCCGTTCATGATATTATAAGAAGACATGACTGCCCACGGCTTCTGTTCCTTCACAATCCTTTCAAAAGCCTTCAGATAGATTTCCCGTGCTGCACGCTCCGATACCCGTGAATCACAGTTCTTACGATTTGTCTCTTTATTATTACATGCAAAATGTTTTAAGGCCGCACCTATGTGATTCGACTGGATCCCTTTCACCATAGCTCCTGCAAGCTCTGCTGTCAGAAGCGGATCCTCAGAATAATATTCAAAATTACGTCCACACAACGGACTCCGGTGAATATTAATCGCCGGCGTCAGCCAGACCGATATATTGTTCTCCTTTACTTCAGCACCTCCAGCTTCACCAATCCGTTCCACAATCTCCGGATTCCATGTGCAGGCAAGTAAGGTAGCGCATGGAAACGCTGTTGTATTGACACCTGCTTCCGGTGCAATCCGTAAGCCGGCCGGCCCATCGGCTGTCATGATATCAGGGATTCCATATTCCGGGAAATTACCAAAGCCAAAGGTATTGGCAACTCCGGTATTCGGCTGTCCGCCAAGAAGATAGGCCAGTTCTTCCACAGAAAGCTGCGCCAGGAATTCTTCCATGGTAATGGTTCCATCTGCGACCTCTGTAAAATCATGCTCTCCGCTTCGATGCATTCCACGCCAGAGCACATAGCTTTCTACCAGTTTTCCTTCCGGTGTAAATCCATCGGTCTGTTCATCTTTTAATTTGCCGATTTCAGATGCGTTCGGATCATTGGCCTGCATCAAAGGAAGTTCTTCAAAGGTGCCATCTGCCAGCATTCTTTTCTTAAGGGAAGTCGGTGCAAGCTTCGTTGTCAGTTGTTCCGTAATGACATCTTCCTCCAGCACATAGCTATAAGAAAGCTTCTCTACATCCCGTACTGAAGTTCCGGCATAAATGACATAAGTGCCTTTTTCCAGAACATAGGCAGCCTTCCTAACCTTACCAAGGTCATCAAAAGATGCCATATCACTGACCTTCCACTGTAACAGTAAGAGCTGTGATTCTCCCGCCTGAAGAAGTCGTGTCTTTTCAAATGCAACAAGCTCCTTATCCGGTTTACCCAGCTTTCCCTGCGGTTTGCCGACATATATCTGAACCACTTCTTTTCCGGCACAGCTTCCGGTATTCGTTACCTGAACCCGGACCTGAATATTACCATGGTTCTCTCCTGCTTCCAATGTCTTCACCTCAAAGGTCGTATAAGAAAGTCCGAAACCAAATGGATAATTTACCTTTTCCCGCGCACCCGGAATGGTTTCAAAGTAACGATAACCGACATAAATATCCTCCACATAATCCACATAATCCCTGGATTCATGGAAGCTCTCCGAGGAGGGATAATCCTGCAAAGATTTGGCAAGGGTATCAGAAAGCTTGCCGGAGGGATTCCCTTCTCCTAACAGAAGTTCCGCTGCTGCAGTTCCTCCTTCCATGCCGCCCTGAAAAGCAAACAATACGGAAGAAATGAGGTCATCCTCTGCAAACCAGGAGGTATCTACCATACCCCCTACATTCATCACGACAATGACCTTATCAAAATGCTCCTTTACAAGATCAACCATCTGCTGTTCCCCATCCGACAGACAGAAATCTCCGTTTGAAAAAATGCCGGCAGCCCTTTTGGTCATTTCGACCTCAGAATCACAGATTGCCTTATTCTCCGGATCAATATATGCTGTCCTGTCCCAGCCTTCTCCCGAGAAGCGACAGATACTGATAATTGCCGTATCGGTATAGGATTCTGCTTTCTTTATAAGCTCTCCGGGGATCTGAGGCTCTATGGTCATTCCCGGCACTGCTCCATTCTGATACTGTTTTTTGATATCCTCACGGTAAAAGTCGCAAAGTTCTTCAAATATGCTCACTTTGTCAGCCTTACTCTTTAATCCATCATACAACGTCCGTATATACTCACAGGTAACATCACCGCTTCCACCACCTCCTTTTACATAATCGAAGGTTCCCTTCCCGAATAACGCAACCCTGGTTCCTTTTGCAAGTGGAAGAACCTTATTTTCATTCTTCACAAGAACCATGCCTTCCTTTGCTGCTTCTTTAGAAAGTGCAATATGTTCCTTACTTCCCGTAACACGTTTCCCATCCTGTCCGAGTGGAATTCCCGGCTGATATAATGCTCTCGCCCATCTTTTCATCTGTAAACACCTCATTTATTTTTAAACATTTAATTCTGCAAATAACCTCTCTGCATAATACACGGACTGCATGGCATCCTTTCCATAGAAATCGGCACCGATCATATCCGCATATTCCTGCGTCAGTACCGCACCTCCGACCATTATCCTGCATTCCGGTACTTCCCTGCGAAGCTGTCTGATCGTCTCTTCCATGCTCTCTACGGTTGTGGTCATTAATGCACTCAATCCGACTAACGGTGCATGACTTTCTTTCACTGCTTCCACGACAGTTTCCGGAGGCACATCCTTTCCAAGGTCAATCACATCATAACCGTAGTTTTCCAACAGAACCTTTACAATGTTCTTACCAATATCGTGAATATCACCCTTCACGGTTGCAATGACGATCGTTCCTTTCTTCTCCTGCGCCACACCCTGGCTCGCAACATATTCCTTAATGGCTTCGAATCCGGCCTTTGCTGCCTCTGCACTCATCAATAGCTGTGGCAGGAACATCGTTCCCTTTTCAAAGCCCTGTCCGACAAGGTCCAGTGCCGGAACCAGATCTTCATTGATGATTTCCATGGTTCCCTTCTTTGGCTTGCCGGTTCCGTCATCCTCAAGCAGCTCCTTCGTTGCACGGAACGCCGGCTCCTTTAAGCCCTTGACGATGCAGTCCTTCAGGCTGATGATGCCTTTTTCTGCCGTTGCGGCAGCACCTGCTGCACCTCCTGTGCCACCTGCTACATCACTTACAACCTTAATCTGCATGGCTGCATACTTCTCAATATAATCCCTGCACTGGCTGTCAAAGCCGCCAAGGACACAATAGGTATCATACGCCTGACGCATCAGGGCTGCGTTCGGATTAATGATTCCGGCAGACAGTCCGGCATCCATTGCCATCGAGAAAAAGGCAGCATTAATGATTTCACGCTGTGGAAGTCCGAAGGAAATATTCGAAACACCAAGGACGGTTCTGCCTCCCTGTGACTTAATGCCTCGTACGGCATCCAGGGTTGTTTTGGCTGAAGAATCATCCGTACTCATCGTCATGGTAAGGGCATCAATAACGATGTCCTTCCGCTTGATTCCATATTCCCCGGCCGTACGGTAAATCTTCTCCGCAATGGCAAGTCTCCCTTCGGAGGTATTTGGAATGCCATCCTCATCCAATGTCAGTCCGACAACGGTTCCGCCATACTTCTGTACCAATGGAAAAATCGCCCGCATCACCTCTTCTTTTCCGTTTACGGAATTGATCATCGGCTTTCCATTATAAATCCGAAGAGCCTGTTCCATGGCCTCCACGTTCGTGGTATCAATCTGTAACGGAAGCGGCAGAATACTCTGTAATTCATAAACGGTCCGCTTCATCATAGCCACCTCATCGATTTCCGGAAGTCCGACATTCACATCCAGAATATGTGCCCCGGAATCTGCCTGCTTCACGCCCTCTTCGAGAATATATTCCATATTCTGATCACGAAGTGCCTGTTTAAACTTCGACTTTCCGGTCGGATTGATCCGCTCGCCGATGATCATGGGTTTCTTACCAAGTTCTACTGCCATGGAATAAGAGGTGACAATCGTTTCCTCCTTTTCTGTAAGTGGCTTTGGGACAATATCCTTACACCGTTCCGTCAGGGCCTTGATGTGCGCCGGTGTCGTACCACAGCATCCCCCTGCCATCCATGCACCCATGCGGATAATTTCTTCCACATCAGCTGCAAATTCTTCCGGATCGACATCATATACCGTCTTACCGTTTTCTGTCCTCGGAAGTCCGGCATTCGGTGTAATCACCAAAGGCAGGGAAGAAAGCTTCGCCATCTTTTCAAAAATCGGCTTCATCTGCTTTGGACCGAGTCCGCAGTTCATGCCAAGCGCATCTACCCGGAGCCCCTCTAACATCGCAACCACAACCTCCGGAGATGCCCCTGTTAACATCTTATGGCTTTCATCGAAAACCACCGTTGCAACAACCGGAAGATCGGAATTCTCTTTGGCTGCAAGAACAGCTGCCTTTAACTCATAGGTATCGCTCATGGTTTCAATCAGAATCAGATCCGCCCCGGCAGCTGCACCAATCTTAACCACTTCTGCATATACCGATACAGCTTCTTCAAAATCAAGCGTTCCCATCGGCTTTAACAGCTTGCCGGTCGGTCCTAAGTCAAGCGCCACATAAGCATTCCGCCCGCATTCTTCTGCTGCCTTTTTCGCATTCTTCACCGCTGCTTCCACGATCTCCTGCAAATGATCATATTTAAAGCGGTTGGCTCCAAAGGTATTGGCAAGAATGATATCCGCCCCGGCTTCCAGATATTCCTTATGAATTGCAAGCAGTTCCTCCGGCTTGCTTAAATTCCACGTTTCCGGAAGCTCTCCCGGTTTTAATCCCCTTGCCTGAAGGAGGGATCCTAATCCTCCATCAAAAAAGAGCATACGTTTTCCAAGTTCTTCTCTGATATTCATTTTATCTTCCCATCCGGTAACCATTCCTGTCTGAATCATGATCCATGGCTGCATTTCTCTCCCGGTTACCTGTTTTTACCAGCTTTTCCTGCTGTCAAAAAAATCTTTTATTAAAAATTCTTTCTGTCTATATCTTTTTTCAATCTATAACCTTCTATGTATTTCTCCGGTAAGCACATGTGATATTCGCACAGACCTCACACCCTTCCATCCGGCAGTGCATATTGACCTCACTCACCCCCATAATGGCAGTAACCGACTTTTCGGGAAGCATGATATCTCCCTCAGATAAATAAATTCCGGCTCGCTTCGTTGCCTCAATGGTATCTAAGAATCTCCCCTGTATGGCAAGCGGCAGATCTCCATATCCCGGACTGAAACGTGGCCGTAAATAAAGGTGTTCTGCCTGCAGATCCTCTTCCAGGCTTCTCTGGCATTGATCACAGTAGGCCTCCATTGCTGCTGCTCCTACCGCCTGCAAAATCGCTGCTTTCGTAATGTTCAGCCTGCCAAAGCGTGTCATCAGCCGGTCCACACCATTTCCCAGTGTTGCTGCAAAGTAAATGACCTCCCGGCAGCCCCTCAGATTCGTAGACAGGTTTCGGCTCTTTAAAACAAGTCCTCCTGCCTCCATCGTATCTTCTTCCAGAAAGGTAAGTGGAAAACGCCGGTAAACAAACCGTGGCTGAATCACCCTAAGCATCTCGTGGATACACTCCCTGATCTGCTCTGTAATGGCCTCATCGGCTCTCTGCCCCCGGTATCCCAGATAACGCAGAACCTCTGATTGTTTAATTTCCTCTTCTGTGATCTGTGACTGTGGCATTCCTGCTCTCCTTCATTGTATACTCTTCAGAATCAGATCCGAGTATCCATTCTGTATGCAACCATTCCTCATCTATCGTAACCATAATCAGTACTAAATGACATTGGCTCTGAATTGTTACACATCGTAACTATTCAGACCCCCATTCGTAAAACCGCTGCTATACGCAGCTTAAGTTTTA
>ERZ773146.2939-NODE-2939-length-11133-cov-16.053439_pt1 | contig 11133 bp, 9 predicted proteins | sample MGYA00580847_ERZ773146 | MGnify/ENA primary metagenome ERZ773146 (study PRJEB29015, sample SAMEA2737830) | human gut metagenome | biome: human gut; feature: human-associated habitat; material: faeces | place: China | collected 2012 ...
CCACACCATCGAGTTTGTCTGGAACGACGAGAGCCACTTTATCACCGTTCCCGACCCGAAGGTGCAGCTCGCCGTCGGCACACTGCAGGGTGTGATCGACCCGTACCTGAAGGAAAACGGCGGCGAGGTGGACTATATCCACGGCGACGCCGTCACGCGTGAGCTCGGCTCCAAGCCCGGCAACATGGGCTTCCTGCTTCCCGCGATGGGCAAGGAGCAGCTGTTCAAGACCGTCATGGCCGACGGCGTTCTCCCGCGCAAGACCTTCTCCATGGGTCACGCGCAGGATAAGCGCTACTACGTCGAAGCGCGCAAAATCGTGAAATAAGGCTGGAAAACCGCCTTAAAATCGTGTATGATAAGAGCCGTTGGGGACACGCTCCCCGGCGGCTCTTTTCTGTAAAAAATTCCCCCAAAGGAGGATGGAACGATGTTTTCAATCTGGTGGCCGGTGTTTTTACTGCCGCTGGCGATGGTGCTCGGCGGTGTCGCCGGGGGCGTGCTGCCGGGGCGGAAGTACCGCGGCCCGCGCGGCGTGCTTCCGTCTGAGGAGCAGCGCGAGGCGGACAGGGTGTTCTGCCGCTTCCTCTGGCAGTTCGGTCTCGTGTACGCGGCGCTCGCGTTCATGGTGATGCGCACGGTGCGTCTCGTCAGCCTGAGCGGCCAGCGGTGGTTTCTGATCGGCGCCGTCGCGGTGGAGATCATCGGTGCGGCGCTCATGTTGATTCCCGTGGAGCGGACGATGAGCTTGATATTCAGTTTTCTCTCCAGTGCGGAGACGTGCGAGCTGATGGTCGGCTGCGTCAGGTGCAGCAGCTCCGCGGCGCGGGAAAAGCTGCAGTTTTCCACCACGTAGACGAACGCTTCGAGCTCTTTGATATCCATATCAATGTCCATGAAGTTCCCCCGTCAGACCGGCAAAAGCAAAATGTTTTGCGTTGATAGTGCGTTGAATGCTTATTTTTTAACAGTATACACAGTTTAGCGCCGTTTGTCCAGAGAGGGAAACGGCATTTTGCAGGATTTTATGCATTTTTGCCCGTGCAATGCACCGCGCGGGCAAAAAATGACGGCTTACTGCTTGTCCTGCGCCAGCGCCTCGCCCAGCGCGATGGCGAGCTGATCGGGGCAGGAGGTATTCTTAAAGCCGCAGAGGATGCCGCGCATGCGCGCGATGGCATCCTCGGCCTTCATGCCTTCGACCAGGCGCGAAATGCCCTGAAGGTTGCCGTTGCAGCCGCCGATGACCTCCACGCTCTTGATGGTGTGGTCGTCGTTCAGCTCAATGTGCATTTCCTTGGAGCAAACGCCCTTGGTGCGGTAGTTATAGGTCATTTCTATCTCTCCTTTTCTGATAGTCCACGCCAATCATAGCACATCCGCCCTGCGTTCGCAAGGGATGTGCCGAAAAAGGAAAGAAAAAGAAGATGCGGCAATTCGGGGTGGTATTCCGCGAACAAGCGTGCTATAATTATCCTGTTAGAGTATTGCCATTACAGAACAAAACGCAAAAGGAGTTGTTTTTTATGTCAGTTTTGACCGCCGTTATCCTTGGCCTTGTGCAGGGGATCGCGGAATTTTTACCGATCTCGTCCTCCGGACATCTCGCCATCGCGGAGCACCTGCTGAACATGCAGGGCGCGAGCAACGTGCCCGACTTTTTCGATGTGTTGCTCCACCTCGGCACGCTCGTGGCGGTGTTTGCCGCTTACTGGGATGATATCCGCGATATGATCGTGGAGTTTTTTACCGGCATCGGCGACCTTGCCCATCATCGCACGCCGAACCCCGTGCCGCCTGCGCGCCGTCTCATCCTGCTCATCATCGTGGGCACGCTGCCGCTTTTCGTTATGGTGCCGTTTCGCCATTTTTTCACGGGACTGAGTGATAATATGTACTTTATCGGCGGCGCACTGATCGTCACGGGCATCCTGCTCTTTGCGAGCGACCGTGTGCGCCATGGCCGCAAGACGGAAAAGACCGCCACGCTGCTCGACGCGCTGCTTGTCGGTATCGGTCAGGCCATCGCGCTGTGCCCGGGCATCTCCCGCTCCGGCATGACGATCACGGCGGGCTGCTTCACGGGCTTTGAGCGCAAGTTTGCCGTGCGCTTTGCATTCCTGCTCTCCATCCCCGCGGTGTTGGGGGCGAACATCCTGACACTCAAAGACGCGATCGACGCGGGTATCGACTTCTCCAGCGTGCCCGTGTACCTCGTCGGCGTCGTCGTCGCGGCGGTGTCCGGCTATGCGAGCATCCGCCTGCTGCGCTATGTTGCCGACAAGGGCCGTTTCGGCGCGTTTGCCTATTACTGCTGGGCCGCCGGCGTGCTGACGCTGGTGCTCACGATCCTGCACTAATTTTTGATTCTGAGGTGAATCATGGCACAACAGAAGAAAAAAACCACCACAACGAAAAAGAAAACGACGGGTTCGTCCCGCTCCTCGTCTTCCGGCAAGCGCACGGCGAAGAAGAATCAAAAGCGCCCCATCCGCCGCGAGGTCGCGGGCGCGATCCTGCTGGTGCTGGCGCTGTGCCTGGGCTTTAGCTATTTCCAGTCGGGCGCGTGGCTGCTCGATCAGCCGGCGAAGCTGTGCCGGTCGCTCTTTGGCTGGGGCTATTACCTCGTCGCGCCCGCGCTGCTGCTGGGAAGCTACATTCTGCTCTTCCACCGCGGGCGGAACGTCGCGTCCTGCCTTGTCGGTACGGCACTGCTGCCGGTTGTGTTCGGCGCGATCATGCACATTGCCCTCTGCAAGGAGGAGTATGTCAACATGGACGGCATTTTGAAGCTTCTGTGGACGAGCGGCAACGCGCTCGAGTCCGGCGGCGCGGTGTCCGCGTCGCTTGCAATCATGCTGGTGTTGCTGGTGAAAAAGGTGCTGGCGATGGTCCTGCTCGTTGTGCTGTTCGTCGCGTTTTTGATGATGGCGTTCCGCTTGACGCCTGCCGCCGTGATCGAGGCCGTGCGCTCGCACGAGCGCGTGCCCTATGAGCCAGTGGAGGAAGAGGACCTTCCGCCGCAGCACACCCATGTGCCGCGCCGCAGTGCGCCGGTCCATACGCCGGACGCCGCCATCGACATTCCGCTCGACGGCGAGGAGCGCGTCATCAAGAAAAATCCCACGGGCGGCTTCTTCCGCAAGAAGTCCGATAATATCAAGAGCCCAGACGAGCTGTTAGCGGGCGGAAGTGCCGCGGAGACAAAGATCGCTGCACCCGTTTCGCCTGCCGCCGCGCCGTCCGCACCCGTTAAGCCTGTGACGGTGGAGGCCGACGACTTCGACCTGCCGCCGTTTGATACAGCGCCGAGCGCGCCCGCGCCGGTCGTCCCGGCACCCGCACCTGTGATGCACACGCCGTTTGCCGCGCCCACACCGAGCGTGCAGAGCGCACCCGTCGCCGCAGCCGCAGCAGCAACGACGGTTCCCGCCGTGCTGACCGACAAGCAGGAGGACAAGCTCCGCCGCGCCGAGGTCGATGCCGCGCGCGAGGAGGTCACGCGCGAGATCGAGGGCAGCGACGCGCAGCCCCAGCCGCCTGCATATCAGTATCCGCCCATCACGCTCTTAAAAGAGGGCAGCGTGACGAACGCCGCCGAGGCGGGCGCGGAGCTGCGCAACAACTCCCGCCGCTTGGCGCAGACGCTCACAAGCTTCGGCGTGGACGCCCAGCCGGGCGATGTGGTGCGCGGCCCGTCGGTCACGCGCTATGAGTTCACGCTCAGTCAGGGCGTGAAGCTCTCAAAGATCACAAATTTGCAGGACGATATCGCCCTTGCGCTGGGCGCGAGCGGCGTGCGCATCGCGCCCATCCCCGACAAGATCTCCGTCGTGGGTGTCGAGGTGCCGAACAAGCTTGTTTCGCCCGTCAGCATCCGCACGGTGCTCGAATCCACGGAGTTCACCACCCATCCTTCCACCACGGCCTTCGCCGTCGGCAAGGACATCAGCGGCAAGAACATCGTCGGGAATATCTCGAAGCTTCCGCACGTGCTCATCGCTGGTACGACGGGCTCCGGTAAGTCCGTGTGCACGAACTCGCTGATCGTCTCGATGCTCTATAAGTCGACGCCCGAAGAGGTGCGCTTCATCATGGTCGACCCGAAGATGGTCGAGCTTGCGCCCTACAACGGCATCCCGCACCTGCTCATCCCCGTCGTCACCGACCCGAAAAAGGCTGCGGGCGCGCTGCAATGGGCCGTGTACGAGATGATGAAGCGCTACAAGATGTTCTCCGAGCACAACGTCAAGGACCTTGCCTCCTATAATAAGGTGGCGGAGACGGACGAAACGCTCAAAAAGCTGCCGAGCGTCGTCGTCGTCATCGACGAGCTGGCCGACTTGATGCTCGTCGCGGCGAAGGAGGTCGAAGAGTCGATCTGCCGCGTAGCGCAGATGGGCCGCGCCGCGGGCATGCACCTGGTTATCGCGACGCAGCGTCCGTCCGCGGACGTCATCACGGGCCTGATGAAGGCCAACATCCCGAGCCGCATCGCGTTCGCGGTCGCTTCCGCGATGGAATCGCGTATCATCCTCGACACCGCGGGTGCGGAAAAGCTCGTCGGCCGCGGCGACATGCTCTACGCCCCGCTTGGAGAGGGCAAGCCCAAGCGCGTGCAGGGCTGCTTCATCTCGAGCGAGGAAATCGAGCGCGTGGTCAACTTCGTCAAGGAAAACGGCGAGACGGACTACGACGAGTCGGTTATCGACAAGATCAATGCCGCCGTCGCCGAAAAGGAGAAAGGCAGCGGCAAGGGCGGCAGCAATGCCGCACCCGAGCAGAACGCCGCCGACGAGGCGGACGAGCTGCTCCCCGCCGCGATCGACGTGGTCATGGAGACCGGTCAGGCGTCCGTCTCGATGCTCCAGAGAAGACTAAAGCTCGGCTATTCGCGCGCGGCGCGCATCGTCGACGAGATGGAGACGCGCGGCATCGTGGGTCCGTTCGAGGGTTCGAAGCCCCGCCAGCTGCTTATCACCAAGGAGCAGTGGCAGGAGCTCAAGATGAAGGGCGCCTACGGCGCAGCGCCGCCGGAAGCGGAGGAGCTTCCGCCGCCGGACGAGGAAAACTGAACAAAGTGAAAGCACCGCAGATGAAATCCATCTGCGGTGCTTTTTTGCACATGTTTGGTTCCCCGCGCACAGGAGTCGCATAGACTGTCGGGGAAGAAAAAATGGGGGAGGAGATCGACATGGCCTATTCCGACAGGGAGCTGCTCGCGCGCCTCATCGAGTGCGAAGCGGGCGGCGAGGGCGAGAATGGGATGAAAGCCGTGGCGAGCGTCGTGATGAACCGCGTGCGCTCGACGGGCGGCGAATACGCGCGCGTGGGGCAGGGCAGCATCCGCAATATCATCTTTCAGCCGGGGCAGTTCGTCTGCGCGAGCGAGACCGAGCGCGGCAGCTACAACCCGCAGAACATCTACAACATGCGCCCGACCGATATCCATTACGAGATCGCGGACTGGGCCATCGCGGGCAACCGATTGAACGGCCTTGGAACGGCGCTGTGGTTCTTTAACCCGTTTTCGCCGTCCTGCCGCGCGAATTTTCCTTCAAATGTGGGGACGTTCGTCATGCGTATCGGCGACCACTGTTTTTATAACCCCACCGCCGCGTATTACGACACCTGAGAAAAGCAAATCAGCAGCAACGGGAAAGGGAGAGGACGTTTTTATGATCCAGATGGGAAAAAGCATGCCGTGCCTTTATGAGCAGATGGTTGCCGTGCCCGCCATGGCGAGCGCGCAGCAGAGCGGCAACAGCAATAATAGCAGCAATAATAGCAGTAATAACAACAGTAACAACAACGCGAGCCAGAGCTATGAGGAAATGCTTGGAGGATCGTCGGGGGCGGGGGGCATGTCGCTCGTGCTGCAGGGCGGCGCGAGCGGGCAGTTCCAGCCCACGCCCGACAAGATCGAAGAGTCGCAGACCGTCGACAAGATGGCCTACAATTCGTGGAAGGGGATGCTCGCGCGCAACATCGGCCGCGCAGTCATCGTGAGCTTCCTCGTCGGTTCGCAGAACACGGTCGTGGCGGTCGGCACGCTACAGGAGGTCGGAAACGACTATATCACGCTGTTCCACCCCGGCCGCAGCGCCTACATCACCGCCGACATCTACTCCATCCGCTTCGTGGAGTTCCCGCAGGGGAACAACGTGATCACACTCAACTAAAAAGGGACGCTTTCGCGTCCCTTCATTTTTGCTTTTGCGTTCGCAGACGCAAAGAATTTTGATCGTCGATCGCCGCGACCAGCGCGTGGCGATCGACACCTCTCGCTCCGCGCGTGCCGCAGCCGCCAGCGGCGGCAAGGCACAAAGCGGAGTGTGGCCTTTCTCAAAAAAGCGGCTTTACCGCTTTTTTGAAGTACTTAGAATCTTCTTCTCCGCCCGCGGTAGCCGCCGTGTGCCGCGCCGCGGCGGCGGTGGCCGTAACGACGGCGGCGGGAGAACATCGTCACATAGACGACGAGCGCGGCGATGAGCAATACCACCGCGATCAGCAAAATGCGGACGAGCGGCTTTGCGAAAAAGTCAGACACCCTACGCTGCGCCGTCAGAAACCACGAGGCCGACACGTCGTTCAGTGCCAGAAGATCGGTCTCGGCGTAGACTTTGCCGTTGTAGGAGAGCGTCAGCTTGCCGAGCACGTCGCCCGCGGAAACGGGCGCGTCGACCGTGTCGTTCGTGAGCGTCACGGTGCGCTCAAGCATGTCGGGCTCGACATTGTCGGGCAGAAGACAGGAGATATCCTCCGCCGCGTGGGTCGAAACGTAGCTCGCCTCGTTCGAAAGCGCGACGGGCACCTCCTGCACAAGGTCGGAGGAGGAGAGAATGTCGCGGAGGACAAAGTTGTCAAAGCCCCAGTCGAACATGCGCGACGTTTCGGAGAAGCTGCGCGTCTGGATGGTCACACCGTCCTCGAGCGTCACGCGCTCTGCGCCCAGCACCACGCTGATCATGTGGCGGCTGCCGCGCAGGGCGGACGAAATGAGGCAGTAGCCCGCCTCGGGTGTCGAGCCGGTCTTGATGCCCTGCGCGTCGCGGTACACATAACCGCGGGCGCGCCAGTTGGAAATGAGAAAGTTCGTCGAATGCAGCTCACGCGGCTTGTCGGTCATGTTCGTGGCGGGCACGGTGTAGCTCTTGGAGTTGCAGATCTCCATGAATTTGTCGTGCTTCATCGCCTCACGCGTGATGAGGTAGAGGTCCCACGCGGTCGTGTAGTGCTGGGAGTTGTGAAGACCCGTGGCGTTGGCGAAATGCGTGTGCTCGCAGCCGAGCTCCGTCGCGCGCTCGTTCATGCGCGCGACAAAGGCGTCGACCGAGCCGTAGAGCGTTTCGCCCAAAATGTTGCACGTCTCGTTCGCCGAGACGATGAGCATGCAGTTGAGCAGCTGCTCGACCGTCATCGTTTCGCCGGGGACGATGTTCGCCGTGCTGCCGTCGCTCGACAGCCCCTCGAACGCCGATTCCGTCGCGGTGACGGAGTCGGTCAGCGCGATCTTGCCCTCGTCGATGGCTTCAAACACCAGCAGCGCGACCATCACCTTTGTGAGCGACGCGGGGAAGTTCTCCTGATGGGCGTTTTTCTCGTAGAGAATTTCGCCCGTGTCGGCCTCAATGAGAAGGCCGGCCTTCGCGTCGAGGTCAAAGTCCTCATAGGCGTCGGCGCACGTCAGTGAAAAGAGCGGGAGCAGGAGCGCAAAAGATAAAAAAAGTGAAAACCAGCGGCGTTTTTTCATGGAAATATACCTCGTTGTATGATACAATCAAATAGAATACAGTGAAGAGGAGCGCGCCATTCGGCACGCTTCGACATTAGTATAGCAAAAAAGGCAGGCGAGCGCAACCGTGGAAAAGAAAGAAAAGAAAACCAAAGTCAGCGGCGTCTACCTTGTGCTCGCCGCGCTGACGATGCTGTTCGCCGCTTCGCTCGTTTTTCTGCACAAAACGGCCTACGAGGGTGCCTCGCACGGGAATTACACCGTGACGACGCAGGACAAGACCGACGAGATCACCGCGCCCACGCGCGTTGTGACGCTTGTGAACGTCAATACCGCGACGGCGGAGGAGCTTGAAACGCTGACGGGCATCGGCCCGTCGCTCGCGCAGGCGATCATCGACTACCGCGCAGAGCACGGCGATTTTACGGCAGCGGAGGACCTTTTGAACGTCAAGGGTATCGGAGAGGCGAAGCTCGAGGGATTCCGCGCGGAGATCACATTCACGGAGGAGGATGGCGATGAAAATTCTGGTGGTTGACGACGAGCAGCTTCTCGTCAAGGGCATGAAATTCAATCTGGAAAACGAGGGCTACACGGTCGAGACCGCCTACGACGGCGCGACCGCCATCGACATGGCGAAAAGCGGCGGGTTTGACCTCATCATCCTCGATCTGATGATGCCGCAGGTGGACGGGCTGACGGCCTGCATGCGCATCCGCGAATTTTCCAATGTGCCCATCATCATGCTGACCGCCCGCAGCGAGGACGCCGACAAGATCATCGGCCTTGAGTCCGGCGCGGACGACTATATCACAAAGCCGTTCAACATCTTAGAGCTCAAAGCGCGCATCCGCGCGCTGCTGCGCCGCGCGAACGCCGCACCGCAGCAAAAGCAGCCTGAAACGTTCCTGTTGACCGCGGGCGGCATCACGCTCGACCCCGAGCAGCGCGTCGCCGTCAAAAACGGCGAGATCGTCGAGCTCACGGCCAAGGAATACGACCTCATCGAGCTTCTTGTCAAGAATCCGCGCCGCGTTTACTCGCGCGAAAATCTGATGGACCTCGTCTGGGGCTACACCTACGCAGGCGACTACCGCACAGTGGATGTGCACATCCGGCGGCTTCGCGAAAAGCTCGAGGAAAACCCCGCCGCGCCGCAGCACATCCTGACCAAATGGGGCGTGGGGTACTACTTGAAGGACTGATTTCCCACTAAAAGAAAGAGAAGGGGGGCAGCGCCGTGCAGATGCATGCGAGCCTGCAGCGAAAATTCAGCTTCAGCTATATCGCCATCATTCTGGCGGTGCTGATCCTGCTGAACACGTATCCGCTCATCACGTCGGAAAACCTGACGTTCCGCTCTAAGCAGAGCTCGCTGCAGGGCAGCGTCTCGGTGATGGTGACGGCGCTCTCCGGCCTTGAGGAGCTGAGCGAGGAAAACGTCGCGGGTGCGATGACGCTCGTGGAGGAGACGGGCATCTCCCGCGTGCTTGTGACGGACGCCTCGGGCCGCGTGCTGTATGACACGCGCGAAACCGACGGCGCGATCGGCCGCTACGCCTTTTATACAGAGCTTGTGCAGGCGCTTCGCGGAGAAGACGTCTTTTACACCGAATTTTCGGACAAGGCGTTCAAAAGCCGCGCGGCCTCGCCGGTCATCTACCACAGCCAGACCATCGGCGCGGTGTATGCCTACGAATACGACACCGAGCAGGCGGAGCTGCTGCTGTCCCTGCAGCGCAATCTCCTGACGATTTCGGCGGTCGTGCTGGTGTTCGCCGGCGGCATCAGCGTGCTGCTCTCCCGCGTGCTGACGCGGCGCTTCGGCGTACTGGCCGACGCCATCCGCAAGATGCGCGAGGGCTCGTACAGCCACCGCGCCGAGGTCGGCGGGCACGACGAGATCAGCGAGCTCGCCGCCGAGTTCAACGACATGGCTGACCGGTTGCAAACGACGGAGGACGCGCGCCGCCGCTTCGTGTCGGATGCGAGCCATGAGCTCAAAACGCCGCTGGCGGGCATCAGGCTTCTGTCCGACTCCATTTTGCAGACGGAGAACATGGACGCGCAGACCGTGCGCGAATTCGTCGGCGATATCGAGCAGGAGTCCGAGCGCCTGGCGCGCATCACGGAAAATCTGCTGCGATTGACGCGCCTGGACAGCGGTATGCTGCCCGAGGCGCAGCGCGTCGATTTCTCGCCCGTGATGGCGCGCGTGGTGCGCATGCTGCGCCTTGTGGCCGAGGAAAAGCAGGTCGACCTCTCGTGTGAAATTCGCCGCGAGGGACAGACCCTTGCGAGCGAGGATGAAATTCACGAGATCATCTACAACCTGACGGAAAACGCCATCAAGTATAACCGCCCGGGCGGCTTTGTGAAGCTGCTGCTCGCGGGGGATGAAAAGGACTGCCTTCTCACTGTCAGCGACAATGGCATCGGCATTCCGGAGGGGGACATGCCCCGCATTTTCGACCGCTTCTACCGCGTGGACAAGATGCGCTCGCGCGCCGCGGGCGGTACAGGCCTTGGCCTTTCCATCGCCGCCGACACGGCGCGCCGCCGCGGCGGCAGCATCGAGGTCCGCGCCCGCGAGGGCGGCGGCACGGTGTTTACCGTGCGCCTGCCGCGCTGCGAAGAGGGAGGGGATGAGACATGAGAAGACGTCTTTCCCTGACTGCGGCATTAGTCCTCCTGCTTTCGCTTCTCTGCGCCTGCGCGGCCCAGCACGTGCAGGAGATGGACGAGAACGGCTACGAGCTCTATTTTCTCAGCGATCCCAACTCCGCGGGCGGCGGCGACGCCATCCGCACGCAGGAAAAGCGCCTGGTGCTCGACGGCGCGATGGAGACCGAAGACTGTGTCCGCGCGCTACTGGAGGCGCTGCTCGCAGGGCCCGACGAGCCGTCGCTCTCTTCGCCCATCCCGGAGGGAACGGCGCTCAAGTCGCTCAAGGTGTCGGGCCGCCGCGCGCAGATCGACTTGAGCGCACAGTATGCGCGCCTGACGGGTATCGACCTGTCGCTCGCTGACTACTGCATCACGCTGACGCTGACGCAGCTGCCGAATGTGAACGCTGTGAGCATCACGGCGGACGGGCGCGAGCTGCCGTACCGCGAGACGCAAGTGCTGCTCTCGGCGGATACGCTGCTTTCCTCGCGTGAGAGTGGCCTGCGGCCGATCACCGTGTCGCTTTATTTCCTCGACAGCAAGACAGGCGAGCTGCGCGCCGAGCAGCAGACGCTCGCACTCTACGAGGGCCAGACGCGCGTGAACGCGCTGCTCGAAGCGCTCGCGCAGGGGCCGGAGGACGATTCGCTCGTCTCGCTCCTGCCGGAGGACTTTGCGGTCATCTCGTCTCGCATCGAAAACGGCGTGTGCTATCTGAATCTTCCGGCTAA
>ERZ773146.2948-NODE-2948-length-11108-cov-3.907175_pt1 | contig 11108 bp, 5 predicted proteins | sample MGYA00580847_ERZ773146 | MGnify/ENA primary metagenome ERZ773146 (study PRJEB29015, sample SAMEA2737830) | human gut metagenome | biome: human gut; feature: human-associated habitat; material: faeces | place: China | collected 2012 ...
AAAGAAGCCGAAATTACCCGGCTGAATAACGGAATCCGGTTAGAGTGCAAACAGGAGATCGAAAAACAGATTGCCGAAAAATACAATGGATTTTCCGTTCCACAAAATACGGTATCTGAAATTGTAGAAAAATACGGCATAGACTGTGTACAATTTGTTTTGGCCAATACCATTGTGCAGGCATGGAAGGAAGGTCGGTTTTCTCTAAGAAACAAAGAATGGGCGAGTTCCATCCTTACAGAAGGAGAATGGAGCAATACACTGATCTTAAACACCCACCCAACTATTTTGGATGGATTTACAAACCAAGTCAGAAACCTGCAGCATGAAAAAGAACAGGTAGTACAGGAACAGCTTACACTGGATGGCCATCTCTGCATTCTGATTGACCAGTGGGAATCTGGAAACGTTAAATATCTGATCGGAAATTGTGTTGATGATCCGGACTTTTATTATGTTCAGTGTAAAAATCGAGTCTTTGAATTTGACCATAAGCCAGATAAAGTTGAAGTAGAGGACTATTATATCGACATTCTTGCTGAAGAAGACATTGATCGACATGAAGCGGAAGTTGGTGCCAAACTTGATGGGGAAGAACTGCAACGGTTATCCTGGCAGGTGGTACATGAGGCAGATGATGCGTTTGGAAATCCAACAAAATGGAGCGCAAGGCTTTTTTCGGATGTCTTTTTGTGGATCAACAAAGGAAATGCCGTATATTCCATTTATGATGCAGAAGGTTATCCGCCATTGGAAACTTTTGAATCTTTGGAAGATGCCATGGCATGGGCCGATGAACTTGCTGCAGATGGAAGAGACATTGAAAATTCTATTCCAGACGAAACGACGCCAGATACCGAAGAAAAACAAGAAGAAAGTAAAGCTGCACCGGATAAAAGTGCAGCTTCCAATTTTCAGATCAGTGATGACCATTTGGGGGAAGGATCTCCAAAAGAGAAATTCAGAAGGAATCTTGCTGCCATTGTGCTGCTTAACCGGATCGAATCGGAAAACAGATACGCTACAGCAGAAGAACAGCAGGTTCTCAGTCAATATATTGGATGGGGTGGACTGGCGGATGCCTTTGACGAAAGCAAACCAAACTGGTCTGAAGAATATCAGCAATTAAAGGCTGCATTATCGCCGGATGAATACCGTATGGCCAGGGAAAGCACTTTAAACGCACATTATACCAGTCCAGTGATTATCCGGCAAATTTACAGTGCTCTGGAACGAATGGGTTTTTCCAAAGGAAACGTTCTGGAACCGGCAATGGGAGTTGGAAACTTTTTGGGCATGATGCCGGACTCCATGAAAGAAAGCAACTTATATGGAGTTGAACTGGACAGTATTTCCGGACGGATTGCCAAACAGCTGTATCCACACGCCAACATACAGATATGTGGTTTTGAAAAAACTACATATCCAGATAACTTTTTTGATCTTGCCATTGGAAATGTTCCGTTTGGACAATACAAGGTGGTAGATAAGAAATACGATCGGAACAAATTCCTGATCCATGATTACTTCTTTGCAAAAACACTGGATAAAGTACGTCCCGGTGGTATTGTTGCCTTTATCACAAGCAAAGGAACACTGGACAAGTCCAATCCGGAAGTGCGGAAATACCTGGCACAACGGGCCGAGTTACTTGGTGCTGTCAGGCTTCCAAATACAGCCTTTAAATCGAATGCAGGAACAGAAGTAACATCCGATATTTTGTTTTTGAAAAAACGGGATCATATGATTGTTTCTGATCCGGATTGGGTCTATCTTGGAAAAGATGGATCAGACATTACCATGAACAATTATTTTGTTGAACATCCAGAACAAATTGTTGGAAAAATGGAAATGGTATCCGGTCCTTATGGAATGGAAAGTACCTGCACAGCAGATGATTCGCAACCGTTTGAAGAACAATTACAGGAGTCTCTGCAAAATATCAATGGAGAATTTGATGCGATTGATCCGGAAGAGATTCTTACGGAGGACTTAGAAGAGCTACTTTCTGCAGATCCGAACGTCAAAAATTATAGCTTTACGGTTGTTGGAAAGGAAATTTATTACCGGGAAAATTCTGTTATGCGTCCTGTTGACGTTTCGGCCACAGCAAAAGAGCGGATCAAGGGAATGATCGGCATCCGGGATTGTACTCGTGCGTTAATTAATTTGCAGCTGAATGAGTATTCCGATGCAGACATTAAACAAAAGCAGGAAGAACTGAGTGCGTTGTATGATGGATATACAGCAAAATTCGGTATACTGAATTCGCGTGCAAACAGAATCGCATTTGATCAGGATTCCAGTTATTCTCTGATTTGCTCATTAGAAAACCTTGATGAAGAAGGAAATTTCAAGGAAAAGGCTGCTATATTCCAAAAGCGTACAATTAAGCAGGAGAAAGTTGTTACAAGCGTTGACACAGCCAGTGAAGCATTGACCGTATCTCTTTCAGAAAAGGCTGTTGTTGATCTTCCGTATATGAGTGAACTTTCCGGAAAAGATACCAAAGAAATTGTGGAAGAACTTCGCGGTGTCATATTTGAAGACCCAATCACCGGAAAATGGGAGACTGCAGATGAATATTTAAGCGGTAATGTCCGGGAAAAACTCAAAATTGCAACATCTTACGCAGAAACAAAACCTGAGTTTAGCATTAATGTGCAGGCACTTAAACAGATACAGCCCCAAAATCTCGATGCCTCAGAGATAGAGATCAGGATTGGTGCCACATGGATTGATCCGAAGTATATAGATGACTTCATGGGGGAAGTCTTTCAAACACCACATTATCTATTAGATCCTGGTGCTGTAAAAACAAGTTTTTCGAATATAACAAGTACATGGAACATTGCCGGAAAAAATGCTGAAACTCCCCGCTCTTTTGCAAATACCACATTTGGAACCACAAGAGTAACTGCGTATAAGTTGCTGGAAGATACCTCAAATTTGAAAGACATAAAAATTTATGATACCTTTGATGAAAGGAGGGTACTGAATAAGGAAGAAACGACTATTGCAAGTCAAAAGCAGGAAAACATAAAAGAAGCGTTTAAAGACTGGATATTCCGTGATCCGGAACGAAGACAGAAGATTGTAGAAACGTATAACGAACTATTCAATTCTGTTCGTCCACGGGAATATGAAGGCTCTCATTTGACATTTCCTGGCATGACGCCAGATATTGAATTAAAGCCGCACCAGAAAAATGCAATAGCCCATATTTTATACGGCAACAATACATTACTTGCCCAGTGTGTTGGTGCTGGAAAGACATTTGAAATGATTGCTGCAGCGATGGAGAGCAAAAGACTCGGTTTATGCCAGAAATCATTATTTGTTGTCCCAAATCACCTCGTAGAACAATGGGCTTCTGATTTCCTACGGTTATATCCGGGGGCAAACATCCTTGCGGCCCGGAAAAAAGATTTTGAACCGGCAAACCGGCAAAAATTCTGTTCCAGAATTGCTACCGGAGATTATGATGCAGTTATTATCGGACATAGCCAGTTTGAAAAAATACCTCTTTCCGATGAACGACAAAAAAATACAATCATACAGCAGATTGATGAGATCGAAAAAGGACTTCGTAAAATAAAAGCAGAGAATGACGAACGTTTTACCATTAAACAGATGGAAAAGACCAAAAAGAGTCTGGAAACGCGTCTTGCCAAGCTTTATGACCAAACCAGAAAAGATCAAGTTGTAAATTTTGAAGAACTCGGTATAGACAGGCTGTTTGTGGATGAAAGCCATAACTATAAGAATCTGTTTTTGTATACCAAAATGCGCAATGTGGCAGGTATCCCGCAGACAGAAGCCCAGAAGTCCTCAGACATGTTTGCAAAATGCCAATATATGGATGAACTAACCGGCGGCAAAGGTATCACCTTTGCTACCGGAACGCCGATTTCCAACAGTATGACAGAGCTGTATACAGATATGCGTTATCTGCAGTACGGCACACTGAAAAGATTGGGAATGACACAATTTGATTCCTGGGCAGCATCATTTGGTGAAACACAAACAGCGATTGAGTTAGCTCCAGAGGGGGTTGGTTACCGTACAAAAAGAAGGTTTTCTCGCTTTTTCAATCTTCCTGATCCTTGTTGCCGATATCTTTTGCCTTGATCTCAAAATTTACCGTCTTTGTTCCGTAAAGGGAATTTTTTCCGGTAATCGTCAATGTGGCTTGTCCGACATTGACATTGTCGGAATATACCGCATCGTAATCCGCCTGGGAAATGGTCTCCCCGTCAACCAGAAGCTGGAATGCCGGTGTCCACTCACTTCCGGTATATACATAGGAAGTCTTGTCAAAAACAACATTCGCGTCCGCCGCATTGCGCGGTGCACCGCAATATCTCTCTCCGGTATAGTTGCCGGTACCGGTCAGTGTAATTCCTCTTCCTGTCTTGCTGAGGGAAATCGTGTAATCTGTTCCTTCAACCAGATTCTTCACGCCGTCTACGGCATCCGCATCTGCACGCGCCGTATCCTTTACCTCTTGGATGCAGGAGGTAAGTGTGGCAGAAGCGTTGTCCGGATCTGCTGCCGCATCAGCCAGCACCTTATCCCAGTCAATATTGTCCTGCAGTGTCACTTCCACTGCCGCGTCTGATATATCCTTCTGTGCGATCACGTATTCCTTCTGAATCTTTCCGCTGTAACCGTTCTGTCCTGTAATGTACAAGTAATAGGTTCCCGCATTCACAAGCGCGGTTGTGTCCGTGGCAGGATCAAACATTGCTGCCGCGCCACCAACCATCTGTGCATAGGAAAGCTGGTACTGATCGTTCTCTTTTAATATGGTATCTCCCACCTGTACCGCAACGGATGGAATCTGCTGTCCGCCGTTGTATACCGGATTCTCCGGGCTGACTGTCACCGCATCCTCTGAGAGATTCGGTGTGACTGTCAGATTACAGGTGTAGCTCTCTCCGGCATAGGCTGCCGTGATCGTCGTACTTCCTGCGGCAATACCCTCAATGGTTGCCGGGTTACCTGTACTGCTTACTTTTGCCACCGCTTCATTGCCGGAAACCCACGTTACCGTTCCCGTGGCATTCTGCAGTGTGAGATCCTGATCCGTCCAGCCCTCGCCGATGGTCATACTGTTCTTATTCAGCGCTACAGCGGCACTCTGCTTCACATTGCTGCTCTGCAGCGCCGCCTGATCAGCCGCATTGGAAGAACTTCTCCCGGATGTTGCAGTCACATCATAGGTATATGCTATTACCGCCGCACAGCTTCCGTTCGCTGTATACATATCCTGCCAGCCGGCATTGCCGAGAATATAGCTCTCTCCCTCTGCCGTACCGCCATATACATAAAAGGACGCCCCGCTCAACCGGACGATCACAGAAAACCTGGAACCATTCTCCATTACCTGATTCGCCAGCCCTGCGGAATAAGTATTCTTTCCTTCCTTCACGCTGACTTCTTTTTGGAAAATGCTCGTTCCCGCATCCGGCGCCATGCCTTCTACATCCTTGTAATATTCCACGGTAGCCGTTGCCTTGCTGCCGTCATCCACATGTGCGTAGAAGTCAATACTGTCTAACAGTTCTGCTCCGTCCGCATTGCGGTTCGCTGTAAATACCGCAGCTACAGCCTGGGCCTCGCACGGCGCTCCCGCCAGTACCCCGTCTCCGTTCCGATAGGTGTTTACCGTTCCCTGTCCTGCCCAGACAGTCGTCGGCCATTCCACCATCGTCACAATCAGGCATACTGTCAGCATAAACGCCGAAATTCTCTTGCATACATCCTTGTACATACGCGCCATCTCCTTTGATCTATCCCTTTAGCGTTCGTCCCATTTTATGAAACTCTAAATTATACCTTATCTATTTTATCGACATCTTTTCACGGTTCTTTAACATCTTTTCAAAAAAAACGAGGCAGCCATACATTATCTGGCCGCCCCATTCTGTAATGCAGATATAATCTGCGCTTTATTCTTCTGTATCCTCGGACTCTTCCGGCACATTCTCCTCTAATGCGTAATTCTCATCTGCCACATCAGTGTCATCAAAATCGTCGAAATCATCGAATGCAATCTCCTCGTTCTCATCAATATCCGAGCTCAGCTTGATATTGCGGTATCTCTTCATACCGGTACCAGCCGGAATCAGCTTACCAATGATAACGTTCTCCTTCATACCAATGAGCGGATCAACCTTACCCTTGATGGCAGCTTCCGTCAGAACCTTTGTGGTCTCCTGGAAGGATGCTGCTGACAGGAAGGAGTTGGTTGCAAGAGAAGCCTTTGTGATACCAAGCAGTACCTGCTTGCCTTCTGCAAGCTCCTTGCCCTCTTTCTCCAGAAGCTCATTTGTATCCTCGAAGTCAAGCGTATCTACTAATGTTCCCGGAAGCATGTCGGAATCTCCGTTTGTCTCCACGCGGACTTTCTGCAGCATCTGGCGCACGATCACCTCGATATGCTTATCGTTGATCTCAACACCCTGCAGACGGTATACACGCTGTACTTCGCGAAGCATGTAATCCTGAACGGCACGCACACCCTTGATCTTTAAGATATCATGCGGGTTGACAGAACCTTCTGTCAGCTCGTCGCCGGCCTCTAAGACTGCACCGTCCATAACCTTGATTCTGGAACCGTAAGGAATCAGATATGCCTTGCTCTCTCCAGTCTCATTGTTCGTCACAACGATCTCACGCTTCTTCTTGGTATCTTTGATATTGGCAACACCGCTGAACTCGGTAATGATCGCAAGTCCCTTCGGCTTTCTTGCCTCAAAAATTTCCTCGACACGCGGAAGACCCTGTGTAATATCGGTACCGGCAACACCACCCGTATGGAATGTACGCATGGTAAGCTGTGTACCAGGCTCACCGATGGACTGTGCCGCGATGATACCGATTGCCTCACCAACCTGTACCGCCTGACCGGTTGCCATGTTGGCGCCGTAGCACTTCGCACACACACCCATGTGGGAACGGCAGGATAATACGGTACGGATCTTCACCTTTGTAAGCGGTTCTCCGTTCTCATCCACACCCTTGCTCATAACAAGTGCTGCGCGCTTCGGTGTAATCATATGATTTGCCTTCACGAGGACATTGCCCTCGGCATCACAGATGGTATTGCAGGAGAAACGTCCTGTAATACGCTCCTGAAGGCTCTCGATCTCTTCCTTGCCATCCATGAATGCAGTTACCCACATACCAGGGATCTCTCTGCCTGTTCCCTCACAGCAGTCAGACTCACGAACGATCATATGCTGTGATACATCTACCAGACGTCTGGTCAGGTATCCGGAATCGGCGGTACGAAGAGCGGTATCGGACATACCTTTTCGCGCTCCATGCGCAGACATGAAGTATTCCAGTACGTCAAGACCTTCACGGAAGTTGGACTTGATTGGCAGCTCGATTGTTCTACCGGTTGTATCTGCCATAAGTCCTCGCATACCAGCAAGCTGTTTGATCTGCTTATCGGAACCACGGGCTCCGGAATCCGCCATCATGAAGATGTTGTTGTACTTATCCAGTCCGGAGAGAAGTGCATGTGTCAGCTGCTCATCCGTCTCTTTCCATGTCTCTACGACTTCCTTGTAACGCTCTTCCTCTGTGATAAGACCACGCTTATACTGCTTTGTAATGCGGTCTACGGTATCCTGGGCGTCCTTGATCATCTGTGGCTTTTCCGGCGGCTCGGTCATATCGGAAATGGATACGGTCATTGCCGCCCTGGTGGAGTATTTGTAACCCATCGCCTTAACAGCATCCAGCACCTCGGCAGTTCTGGTTGCGCCGTGAATATTGATGACTTTCTCAAGGATCTGCTTATTCTGCTTCTTTGCTACGAGGAAATCGACCTCGAGCTTTAATTCATTGCCCGGAATGCTTCTGTCTACAAAGCCCAGATCCTGCGGGATAATCTCGTTGAAGATGAAACGTCCCAGCGTGGACTCTACGATTCCGGTAATCTTTTTTCCATCCGGCATGGTCTTGCTCATGCGGACTTTGATTCTGGAGTGAAGTGTTACCGCGCCATTCTCATAGGCGAGGATTGCTTCGTTGACACTCTTGAAGAATTTGCCTTCTCCCTTTGCGCCCGGTCTCTCCTGTGTCAGGTAGTAAATACCAAGCACCATATCCTGTGAAGGAACGGCTACCAGCCCACCGTCAGACGGCTTTAACAGGTTGTTCGGAGAGAGCAGCATGAAACGGCACTCTGCCTGTGCTTCCACAGAAAGCGGAAGGTGAACAGCCATCTGGTCACCATCGAAATCGGCGTTGAACGCGGTACAAACAAGCGGATGAAGCTTGATTGCCTTACCCTCTACGAGGATCGGCTCGAATGCCTGAATACCCAGACGGTGCAGTGTAGGAGCACGGTTCAGCATAACCGGATGCTCTTTGATGACGTCCTCGAGCACATCCCAGACCTCAGTCTGAAGTCTCTCGACCATCTTCTTCGCACTCTTGATATTATGAGCGGTTCCGTTTGCAACGAGCTCCTTCATAACGAACGGCTTGAACAGCTCGATTGCCATTTCCTTCGGAAGACCACACTGGTAAATCTTTAACTTCGGCTCTACGCAGATAACGGAACGTCCGGAATAGTCAACACGCTTACCAAGCAGGTTCTGACGGAAACGTCCGGACTTACCTTTTAACATGTCAGACAGAGACTTGAGTGCTCTGTTACCCGGTCCTGTAACAGGACGTCCGCGGCGGCCGTTATCGATCAGGGCATCTACAGCCTCCTGAAGCATACGCTTCTCGTTGCGGACGATGATATCCGGTGCGCCAAGCTCTAAGAGTCTTCTCAGACGGTTGTTACGGTTGATGATTCTTCTGTACAGATCGTTTAAGTCGGATGTTGCAAAACGTCCGCCATCCAGCTGTACCATCGGGCGCAGATCTGGCGGAATGACCGGGATGACCGTGAGGATCATCCACTCCGGCTTGTTGCCGGACTCGCGGAATGCTTCTACAACTTCCAGTCTCTTGATGATGCGCGCGCGCTTCTGACCGGTTGCGTCTGCAAGCTCTGCCTGAAGCTCTGCGGAATCCTTCTCAAGATCGATCGCGTGTAACAGTTCCTGGATTGCCTCGGCACCCATTCCGACACGGAACGCATTGCCGTACTGCTCTCTGGCTTCCTGATATTCGCTCTCGGAAAGCACCTGCTTATACTGTAATGCCGTGTTACCGGCATCCAGTACAATGTATGATGCAAAATATAATACCTTCTCAAGAGTTCTCGGTGAGAGGTCAAGAATCAGTCCCATGCGGGACGGAATTCCCTTAAAGTACCAGATATGGGAAACCGGAGCTGCAAGCTCGATATGTCCCATACGCTCTCTACGAACGCTTGCTTTTGTAATCTCAACGCCGCATCGGTCACATACCACACCTTTGTAGCGGATCTTCTAGTATACACGCTTTGGGGCATTCCGTCCATCTATTACGGCTCCGAATTTGGCATCGAGGGCAAAAAGGAGTGGGGCAGCGACTGGCCCCTGCGCCCCTGCCTGGAGCTGGACAAGTTCCGGGATGACCTGACCACCAACCCCGTCACCAGTGTGTACGCCGCATTGGGCAGGCTGAAGGCCGAATACCCGGCCCTGAGCTGGGGCGAGGTGAAGGAGCTCCAGCTGACCACCCAGTGCTATGCCTTTGCCCGGGTGCTGGATGGAAAGGCCCTGGTGGCTGTATTCAACAACGGTGACAGCCCGGCGGAGATGGAGTTCCAGCTGCCGGTGGAGGCCAACGCTGCAACGGACCTGCTGGCCGATACCGTGGGTGCGGAGAATGTGATGACCAGCCTTGCATCTGGCCGGATGAAGGTCCAGCTGCCCTCCAATTACGCCACGGTCCTGCGTCTGGATTGACAGGACACCTGTCATGCACTATTATAATAGGGAAAAATGCTGACAGGGGGAACAACAATGAACGCAGCACAGCGCCGGGAAAAGATCTTGCAACAGCTCCATGGGGCCAGCGCACCCATCAGTGCCAGTGCACTGGCCGCAAAGCTGGGGGTCAGCCGCCAGATCGTGGTGGGGGACGTGGCCCTTCTGCGGGCAGGCGGGGCCGAAATCGAGGCCACCCCGCGGGGGTATCAGTTCCACCCGACCCCCGGCGGCTACACCGGCATCCTGGCCTGTGTGCACAGGACTGCCGATGCGATGCGCACCGAGCTTTACACGGTGGTGGATCAGGGAGGCGTGGTGGTCGATGTGGCGGTGGAAAACCCGCTTTACGGCGAGCTGCGGGGCAACCTGAACCTCGCCAGCCGATACGATGTGGATACCTTTATCACCCAGGCAGCCAATACCCCGGAGTGCCTGCTCAGCCGGATGACCGGCGGCGTGCACCTACACACCCTCCGCTGCCCGGATGAAGAAACATTCCAGAGGATCGAAGCCGCATTGAGAGAGAAAGGGATTCTCTATTGATATTGTAAGAAAACTCGAACAAACTGTCTATCCCCGAAAAACGAAAAGCGTTGGATATCCAACGAAACAATGAAAGTGGTGGATTATTTTGGACATCCGCATTGAAAAGACTGACCGCGCCATCGAAAAAGCATTCATGGAGCTGCGTGCCCGCCAGCCGCTGGAGAAAATCAGGATCAAAGACCTGTGCACACTGGCCAAGGTGAACAAATCCACCTTTTATGCCCACTATGAGGATATCTATGAGCTGTCCAGCCGGTTGGAGAACAAGCTCATCCATGTCATTCTGGACAGTGTGCCCAATGTGGGGCTTACCGCTGCACACACAGAGCAGCTGACCCGTGAACTGTTCCATGCCTTTGTTCAGAACCAGGAGGCGGTGAACATCCTTTTCTCCGGGGCAAGGCAGGGGATCTTTGCCAACTGCATTGAAAAGGGTCTGCGAGACCGTCTGGCTGCCAAAGACCCCACCTTTGCAGCGGACCCCGACCGGGGCATCCTGCTTTCGTTCTGCGTGCAGGGCTGCTTCTATGCCTTTGCCAACAACAGCGGCCAGATGGACGTGGAACATCTGGTCGATCTGCTGGCTGTGATCGCCAAGGCGGCGCAAAGCCTGAACCGATGACAGAATCGTAATCATGAGAAAGGCTCCTGCGAAAGCAGGAGCCTTTC
>ERZ773146.2949-NODE-2949-length-11107-cov-5.374774_pt1 | contig 11107 bp, 11 predicted proteins | sample MGYA00580847_ERZ773146 | MGnify/ENA primary metagenome ERZ773146 (study PRJEB29015, sample SAMEA2737830) | human gut metagenome | biome: human gut; feature: human-associated habitat; material: faeces | place: China | collected 2012 ...
TACCACAGTTACCTTTGTAAGAGTTGTACTTTCTAACTTTCTTATCATATGCATCACATAATATTTTATTTTCATTCATAATACGCAGAACTTTTTTATGGTTAACATGAAACCCACGGTTTCTTAATTCTAATGTAACTCGACGATAACCATAATCTTTAAAGTTCTTTCTTATCTCACGAATTTCATTAACTAAATCATTATCATCTTTATTGTAATCATGATTAACAGCGTGATAGTAACTACTACGAGAAAGATTAGCAATTTTTAAAAGGTGCACTATTTTAAATTTATGCCTTAGCTCAGTGACTATTTGTGCTTTTTCTTGGTTTGAAATTTTTTCTTCCTTTGAACCAAGGCATCTAATTTTTCCAAGTATGCAATCTTCGCTTTTAAGTAATCATTTTCTTCTTTTAGGTCTTCATAACTCTTATTTGAACTTTTTTTATCAGGTTTAATCATTTTAGGGGCCTTTCTAATCGAGAGTTAAGGCGTCCCTCTAGATAATCCCTTTCCCAACTATAAATAGTAGTAGGGTTTCTGATTTTAAAATGCCGAGCGGCATTTGGATAAGAAGATTGATTATCAAGACGCCATTTAATTACTCTTATTTTAAATGAATAATCGAATTTTGTCTTTTCATGTTTATAAACTAATCCATCAATTCCAAATTGATCCATACGCCTAATCCATTCAGAAATTGTAGCAGACCCTTTAATATTATATTTTTTCATAATTTCAGAACGGGAAATTCCTGAATGAAAGTCATTAAGTGCTGCAAGTTTTTCATCTAAAGAATACAAAAAGAACCTCCTAAATTGTTTGTCCAATTTAGGGGGTTCAGGTCAGATTGTTTTTTTATGTGAATTTTGCATAATACCATAGTTCGGATTTTAATCAAAGTGTCGGTGTAACATAACCCAACATCTAACTTTTTTTAATGTTAAAGGTAAAATATTGACCTTAACATTAAGAAATTACATTTACATTTTTGGAAAATTGCCCTATGATTAAGAGAAACTTAAGTTTTTAAATTTTATGGAGGTGGTCCACAATGAAAAACTTACGTTATAGCAAGTTAATTTCATTTGCAATCATCGGAGTTTCTGCCTTGGTGTTAACTGGGTGTGGTGCCCAGAAGCACGATAGTAGTTCTCCGAAAGACAAGACCATGGCAGTTAGCTCAAAAGCAACGATTACAACCATGGATTCAAGTCTAAATACTGACCAATATGGTGCGCAAAACTTAAACAACACCATGGAAGGTCTTTATCGTTATACTGGTAAGCAACTTAAGCCTGGAGTGGCTAAGAGTATTGCGAAACCAACTGATGGTGGTAAAAGATACACCATTGAACTTAAACATACGAAGTGGTCAAATGGCGATCCTGTCACCGCTAACGACTTCGTTTATGCTTGGCGTCGGATTTGTGATCCCAAAACTGGTTCACAATATTCTTACATCTATAGCGGAATTAAGAATGCCGATGACATTGTCGCTGGTAAAAAAGCTCCCGATACTTTGGGAATCAAAGCTTTGGGTAAATACAAGCTTCAAGTAACTTTGGAACACCCAATTCCTTACTTTGATACCTTAGTTTCTGGTGGTCAATTCTTACCAATCAACAAAAAAGCCGTTGATAAGATGGGTGACCAATACGGATTGACTAGTAAGGGAATGATTTTTAACGGACCATTCAAACTCGAAAACTGGAAAGTTGGAGATACCGAATGGCACGAAGTTAAGAATAAATCTTACTGGAATGCTAAAAATGTCAAACTTAACGAACTTAAGTACTACTACATTGCCGATCCAAATACTGGATTGAACTTGTATGATACGAACGTGCTTGATCGTTATGCTGACCTTAGTGGTGACTCTGCACGTCAACTTGCTCACAACAAGGACTTCAAAACTACTCCAAATAATGGAACTTATTTCCTTGAATTAAACGAAAAATCTCATCCTTACTTGAAGAATGAAAAACTTCGTCAAGCCATGTCAATGACGATTAATCGTGATGAATTATGTAATAACATTCTTGGTAAGACTGGTCTTCCTGCTCATAGTTTAGTGCCATCAAAAATGAGCAAGAGTCCAACTACTGGAGTTGACTTTACTGATGAACCTTCAGCCATTGCCGACCGGAAGTACACTGAATACAACCCTGAACTTGCTAAGAAACTCTGGCAAGAAGGATTGAAAGAAACTGGACAAAAACAAATCAACCTAACCCTTACGGCTGATAATACTGATACCACTAAGAAAATGGCTGAATATCTCCAAAGTAACATGGAAAAAGATTTACCTGGTTTCCACTTGAACATTAGTAGCGTGCCATTCAAGACCCGTCTTCAAAGACAAGTTAGCAAGAACTTTGACATGGTTACTAGTGCCTGGGTTGCTGATTATCCTGACCCAACTAACTTCTTAGATCTTCAAACCACCGGAAACTCAAACAATGATGGTAGTTGGTCAAACAAAGAATATGACGAGGCCGTTAAGAAAGCCGAAACCACGGATGCTAACAATCCAGAAGCTCGTTGGAACGACATGCTTAAAGCACAACATATTATCACTAAGGAACAAGGAGTTATCACGACTTACCAAGATAACGGTGCTGCTTTAACTAAACCAAACAGTAAAGGATTTAACATCACCCCAACTGGTATCTACGACATGGGTGCTGCATACAAAAAATAGGAGGTAAATAATGACAAAATATATTCTTAAACGTATTTTCTACTTATTTTTAACATTATTGATTATTGCCTCGATTACATTTTTCATGATGAAGGCTTTACCGGGAACTCCATATACTAACCAAGCTAAAATGAGTCCCGCTCAATTAACCGTTATGAATCATAAGTATGGTTTTGACAAACCAGAATACGTTCAATACTTCAAATACTTAGGTGGCCTCCTTCACGGTGACTTAGGCACATCTTTCCAATTTAACAACCAACCCGTTACACAATTAATCGGTGATCACATTGGTCCATCGATGCAACTTGGATTACAAGCGATGATTATCGGTAGTCTGTTAGGAATTATCCTTGGAAGTATTGCAGCAATTAAGAAAAACACCTGGGTTGATGCCCTTGCTACAATTGTTTCAATCCTTGGAATTTCAATCCCAAGTTTCGTTTTAGCAATCTTGCTTCAATACTACTTTGGTTACAAACTTCAATGGTTCCCAGTTGCCCTCTGGCATAACTTTAGTTCCTCAATTCTCCCAACGCTAGCATTAGCAGCCTTTCCACTGGCTAGCATTGCCCGTTACATGAGAACTGAAATGGTGGACGTTTTAAGTAGTGACTACATCGAGCTTGCAAAAGCCAAAGGTGATGCTACTTGGCAAGTAATTACGAAACATGCTTTACGTAATTCCTTGATTCCCATCATCACAGTTGTTGGTCCAATGGCCGTTTCAATCATGACTGGTTCAATGGTTGTCGAATCAATCTTCTCAATTCCTGGAATTGGTGACCAATTCGTTCAATCAATTTTAACCAATGATTACCCTACAATTATGGGATTGACTTTGTTCTACTCACTCTTGATGGTAGTAATTATCTTGGTCGTTGATATTCTCTATGGAGTAATTGATCCAAGAATTAGACTAGGTAAAGGAGGAAAAGCATAATGCATGATAACTTACCACCACAAGAAACCGAATTTCAATATCTAAGTAATGATTTATCTAACATCCCTACTGAGGTGTTTGGTGCTTCAAGAACTTACTTCCAAGATGTTAAACGCCGTTTCTTCCACAATAAAATTGCCATGGTTTCTTCAGTTATTTTAGTTTTTATTATTTTGATTGCTTTCCTTGGACCGGCATTTGTGCCAACTGATCCAAATGCCCAACACGTTTTATTTGCCAACTTACCACCTAAATTAGGAAACCTAAACATTCCTGGAATGAACGGAATGCAAACGATTGGTGGCCACACCATCAATGCTTATAAAGAAGCCCATGTTCCCGATGGGACTTACTATATTTTTGGAACTGATTACCTTGGTCGGGACCTATTTGCCAGAATTCTTTATGGAACTCGTCTCTCAATCATCGTTGCCATGGTAGCCACTTTACTTGATTTAGTAATTGGGGTCCCTTATGGGATTGTGTCTGGATTAGCTAGTGAACGAGTTGATACTTTCTTACAACGGATTATTGAAATCATCTCATCCGTTCCTGATCTAATCATCGTAATTCTTTTACTAGTTGTTTTAAAACCAGGATTAACTTCAATCATCATTGCCATTGCCTTCACAGGTTGGATTACGATGGCTCGTTTGATTAGAGCCCAAGTTTTCAAACTTAAAGAAAACGAATACGTCTTAGCTTCTAGAACTTTAGGTGAATCAAACTGGAAAATTGCTACTAAGCATTTAATTCCTAACCTTAGTTCAACGATTATTATTCAAACCATGTTCTCAATCCCTACTGCCATCTTCTTTGAAGCTTTCCTAAGCTTTATCGGAATTGGGATTCCCGCACCAAATGCTTCACTTGGTACTTTGATGAATGACGGTCAAAAAGCTTTCCACTTCTTGCCTTACCAAATGTGGATTCCCGCAATCATCTTGAGTTTGATTATGATTACAACTAACTTAGTCGGTGATGGAATGCGTGATGCATTCGACCCTCAATCTGATTAGAAAGGAGCCCCATAATGACCGAAAAAGTTTTAGAAGTTAAAGATTTAAAAGTTGATTTTACAACGTTAAACGGAACGGTACATGCCATTCGTGATGTTAGTTTTGACTTAAACAAAGGTGAAACCTTGGCCTTAGTTGGTGAATCTGGTTCTGGTAAATCAGTTACGGTTCGAAGTGTGATTCAACTTTACGCCAAAAACGCCATTGTAACTGGTGGTAAAATCAAATTTCGTAACCAAGACTTGCTTAAGTTAAGTCCCAAAGAAATGGATAAAATTCGGGGAAAAGACATTTCGATGATTTTCCAAGATCCGATGACTTCACTTGATCCAACCATGCCAATTGGAAAACAAGTTGCTGAACCTTTACTCGTGCATAAAAATGCTGATAAAGCGGATGCCATGAAACGGGCTCAAGAAGTCCTGGAATTAGTTGGGATTCCGAATGCGGCTAACCGATTGGGTGATTATCCTCACCAATTCTCTGGTGGACAACGCCAACGGATTGTAATTGCGATGGCAATTATCGATAATCCTGAAATTTTAATTGCCGATGAACCAACTACGGCCTTGGATGTGACCGTTCAAGCCCAAATCATTAAGCTATTAAAAGATCTCCAAAAGAAAATTGGAACTTCAATCATCTTCATCACTCATGATTTAGGCGTGGTAGCTGGAATTGCTGACCGAGTTGCCGTAATGTATGCTGGTAAAATTATTGAATACGGAACTACTGACGAAATTTACTATGATCCAAAACATCCTTACACTTGGGGACTATTGGATTCCATGCCTACTTTAGACATTAAAGGGAAACGTTTGAAAGCTATTCCAGGAACACCTGCGAACTTAATTAACCCACCTAAGGGGGATGCATTTGCGCCACGAAATGAATTTGCTTTAGCAATTGATAAACGTTTACAACCACCCTACTTCAAGGTCACGGATACCCATTATGCCGCAACTTGGCTATTAGATCCTCGTGCTCCCGAAGTAATCCCACCTGTTTCCATTCAAAACCGGCGGAAGAAGTACAAACCAGCAGGAGGTGAAAATGATGGCTAATGAAAAAGACAAACGTAAAGTAGCCGTTAAGGTCCGTAATTTAAAACAATATTTCAACGTTGGTAAAAAAGACGAAGTTAAAGCCGTTGATGATATTTCATTTGATATTTATGAAGGTGAAACTTTAGGTTTAGTTGGTGAATCTGGTTCTGGTAAAACGACGACTGGTCGGAGTATCATCCGCCTTTACGATCCTACTAGTGGAGAAATCGACTTTGAAGGCCAAGATATTGCTAAACTTAAAAACAGTCAATTAAAGGATTTCCGGAAAAACTTACAAATGATTTTCCAAGATCCTTATGCTTCATTAGACCCACGAATGAAAGTTAAAGATATCATCGCTGAAGGAATTGACATTCATGGTTTAGCCAAAAACAGTGAAGATCGTGACCGTCAAGTCCGTGAATTACTTAAACAGGTTAACTTAAACCCGGAATTTGCCAACCGTTATCCCCACGAATTCTCTGGTGGTCAACGGCAACGAATCGGGATTGCCCGTGCTTTAGCGGTGCAACCTTCTTTCATCATTGCTGATGAACCAATTTCAGCCCTTGACGTTTCGATTCAAGCCCAAGTGGTTAACTTACTCCAAGATATTCAAGAGGAAAAAGGTCTCACTTATCTATTTATCGCCCATGATTTATCCATGGTTAAATATATTAGTGACCGAATTGCTGTGCTTTACAAAGGTAAAATCGTTGAGTTATCAGATACCGAAGAGGTTTATAACAATCCCCTTCATCCTTACACTCAAAGTTTACTATCAGCAGTTCCCATCCCTGATCCTGAATTAGAAAGAAACCACAAAATTAAAACTTTTGATCACAGTCATCCTTTCAAAGAAGGAGAAGCCCTTCGAGAAGTTCTTCCCGGACACTTCTTATACTGTGATGAAGAAACTGCTGCTTCATTTAAAAAATAAACAGTTAAAAAGCCTTTCCCATGCATTCGCATTGGTAAGGCTTTTTGTTTGGCAAGATTTAAGTCGTATTATTGTAACGAAAAGCTTTAAAGACCTATGCTTATCTTGGTAAAGATACTAGCTTACTCAGAAATAAAAGGAGCAATTATGAAAGCATTTGGCATTAAAGCATACGGTGGTCCAGAAAATATCACCGAATTAGAAGTTGATCAGCCAGAAATTAATGACGACGAAGTTTTAGTCGAAACACGCGCCGAAGGAATTAATCCATTTGATTGGAAAATTGCTGAGGGAATGGTCCAAAGTTGGTTAAAACTAACCTTCCCCATCATTACTAATTCTGACTTTGCGGGAATCATTACCAAAGTGGGAAAAAACGTTCAAGCCTTTAAACTTGGTGATCGAGTCTGTGGCTTCACTTTGACTGGAGCCTCTGCTCAATCAATTGCCGCTAAACCGAACCGCTTAGCTCTTTTACCTGATAACGTGGACTTTGTCACGGGAGCTGGGATTCCAGAAGCTTCTATGACTATTTGGCAAGGAATTTTCAACCATGCTCACATTATCCCAGGCCAAAAAGTGCTCATCCAAGGGGGAGCTGGCGGTTTAGGGACTTTCGGCATTCAGTTACTTCATCAAATTGGAGCAACGGTTTACACGACTGCAAGTACCAAAAATAAAGACCTGTTACTTTCTTTAGGTGCTGATCAAGTAATTGATTATCACACGACTAACATTAAAGACGTCTTACATGATATTGACGTCGTCTTTGATACCATTGGCGGTGACAGTGTGGCGGATGATTTTGCGGTGCTTAAACCGGAAGGACTCCTAGTTTCGACCTTAGGTGCTAAAGCTGATCAGTTAGCTAAACAAAAGCACATTCGGGTGATTGATGAAAGTGCTGACTTTAACCACCTTGATTTACAACCCATGGTCGACTTAGTGGCAAACGGCAAAGTAAAAGTTATTATTAGTCAAACTTTCCCCTTCTCTGTGGACGGGATTCGCCAAGCAATTAAAACGAGTCAAAGTCACCATGCGGTTGGTAAACTAATTATCGATTTTGATAAATAATGCAAAAATAAAGACGCCTTTAGATTAATTCTAAAGCCGCCTTTTTACTTAGTTGATTAATTGGGCATAGCGATTAAAGAAACTCTTGTACCCCATGTAACAACCAATAATCGAACTAATTGAAGTGATTCCGAGTAACATAAACGTTACCATGATTTGATATTTAATGGCTAAAACTGGATCAGCTCCGGCAAAAATCATTCCCGACATCATACCGGGTAAAGCAACTAACCCAACTGTTTTAGCAGTATCAATGGTTGGTTGTAACCCGGTTTTGATGGAATCTCGAATGATATTTTTACTGGCCATCATCGGCGTGGCGCCTAAAGCAAGCATTTCCATGATTTGAGAACGACGGTCTTTAAACATCGAACTCATCGTCCGAAAACAAAGTCCCATCGCTACCATTGAATTACTAACAATCATTCCAGTTAAAGGAATAATTTGCGATGGAATAAATTTAACTGAGCCATCAAGCACTAGGACTAATAAAATGACAATCGTACTAGTTGCAATTGCTGTCAATGAGATTTTAAACGCATTAGCTAACCCATTACTACGTCCCTTAGCATTGTAAGCTCCATTAAAAATGATAATCAGAATCAAACAAATCGTTAATAACCAGTTATCAATCTTGAAAACGTATTTTAAAACATATCCGACCACCAATAATTGAACGACACAACGAATTGTAGCGATGATTAAGGACTTCGCAATTCCTAAATCTTGTTTATAACCAATCCACAAAGCAAATAAAACAAACACACTCGTTAACGCTAACGCCGTGTTGGAAACAATCAGATTATGCATCGTCACGCACCTCTTTCATTTGTCCATCAGTAATCTCATAAAGATGTTTAGCCAATTTAATTTCTTCATCATCATGTGTAATCATAATAATGGTCACTCCGTGCTTGACGTTAAAATAATCAATCATTTTGTGAACACTATCTTTACTAGCATTGTCCAATCCAGTGGTAACCTCATCTAAGATGAGGACTTTTGGCACAAACATCACATTGCGTAACAACGCAATTCGTTGTTTTTCCCCACCAGATAAACTAGTCACTTGTCGATCTAAATCACCGGCACCTAAGTCAACCGTTTGAAGTGCTTTAATCGCATGTTGTTCATCAAACGATTTTTTGCGAATCATATTCCTTAATATTCTTGCCTTCAAAATAGACTGCACCAGAAGTTGGGGGTCAATAATGAAGCTAGTAATTTGGCAAATGTTGATTTACCACTTCCTGAAGGTCCCGGTAATTGTAACAATATCAGCCTTGTCAACTAAAAAATTAATGTCTTTGATGATTTTAGTTTGGCCAACATCATAACAAAGCTTTTTAGTCTCTAACTATCCCATGTATTTTCTCCTATTCTCTATGTACAATCTAATTATACGCTATATTTATAATCAAGAAAAATGCCAATTAATGATGTTTCCCGTTATCATGCTATAATTAGAGTAATTGATTCAAACAAAAGGAGCACAAATGAAAAACGAAAATAACAATTATCGGCCCAAAAGAAACAACTTTAATAATCGTCGTCCTAGCAATCCGGGAGTACAAGTTAAATTAGGTCAACGGGTAACCGTGACCATCAAACGGCTTGGAATTAACGGTGAAGGAGTCGGATATTACCGTCGCAAGTTAATCTTCATTCCCGGTGCCCTTCCTACTGAAGTGGTTCAAGCTGATATTACTGATATTCAGCCTAAATTTTTACGTGGTGAAGTCGTTCAAATCGATAAAAAGAGTCAATTCCGAATTGAACCTCGAGATGCCTACGCTAGTGAAGTCGGTGGCTTTGAACTCGAAGATTTAGAATACAGTCAACAATTAAAATTCAAAAGAGACTTGGTTAAACAGGCCCTTAGTCGCTATCACCCTCGTGGTTTTGAAAAGTATGATGTTCGTCCCACAATCGGGATGGAAAATCCCTATGAATATCGGAATAAAGCGGCGTTCCAAGTTCGGACGAATGCTGATGGCTATGTGATTGCCGGATTATACAAAGAAGGTACTCATGAAGTTGTGAATATGCCAACTTGTTCTGTTCAATACCCATTAACTATGAAGGTCATGAGGGCTGTAGTTAACATGGTCGAAGATTTTGAGATTCCCACTTATGATGAAAAGACTAATTCTGGAATTTTAAAAACCATTGTCGTGCGTGCTGCTTTAAACACAAATGACGTTCAAGTAGTTTTCATTACCAATTCAAACAAGTTAATCAAAAAGCAAAAATTAATTATGCGGATTGCCGAAGAACTCCCTGAAGTTACTTCAATCATGCAAAACGTTAATCCTGGAGAAACTCCACTTATCTGGGGCGATGAAACCATTCATTTAGCTGGTAGTGAAACCATTACCGAAAAAATTGATGGCTTAGCTTTTGACTTATCTCCTAGAGCTTTCTTACAATTAAATTCAATCATGACGCCCAAACTTTACCACTTAGCTGGTGAAGCCTTGAACCTCGATGCAAGTGATTATTTAGTTGATGCTTATTCCGGAGTTGGAACCATTGGACTAACGTTAGCTGATCAAGTTGCCGAAGTTCGTGGAATGGATACGGTTAAAGAAGCAATTGAAGATGCTAACGAAAATGCTAAAATCAATCACATTGATAATGCAGAATATTTCTACGGTAAAGCCGAAGATGTCCTTCCTCAATGGATGGCAGCTGGTTGGCGTCCAACCGCTTTAGTAGTTGATCCACCACGAGTTGGATTAGATCAGGCGTTGATTGATACTATTTTACAAACTCGTCCGGAAAAGTTTGTGTACGTATCATGTAATCAATCAACTTTAGCCCAAAATTTAGTGCAATTAACTAAATCATATAACGTTGATTATCTACAACCAATTGATATGATGCCACAAACCCCTCACGTCGAAATCGTCGTTAAATTTACCCTTAAAAAATAGGAGGAATCTGTTTTATGGATCCATTTTTCAATGGGAATAATGATGAAAATAATCAAGATGAAGAAGAAAAGAAAGCATTCTATTCTTTACTACCTAGCAACTATGCAATCGTTACTAATGGTGAAAACACAAAAGTAAATAAAGTCGGATTTTCATATACTTCCCTATTTTTTGGTGTTTTACCTGCTTTTTTAAGATCTGATTGGTACAACTTAGCTTGTATGATTGGAATCCAACTATTTTTTTCAATGTTGGTTACCTTTGTAACTGGGATTGGTTTAGATCAAGCCTCCGAATCACTTAGCTTTTTATTTCAGGTTATTTGGGGATTTATTTATAACTTAATGTATTTTAGACATCTTCAAAACATTGGTTATAAAGCTGGCACTCCAGAATCACTCAAGTTACTAGTTGAAAATCATTATTTCAAAGTTAAACGCAA
>ERZ773146.2959-NODE-2959-length-11091-cov-19.744020_pt1 | contig 11091 bp, 5 predicted proteins | sample MGYA00580847_ERZ773146 | MGnify/ENA primary metagenome ERZ773146 (study PRJEB29015, sample SAMEA2737830) | human gut metagenome | biome: human gut; feature: human-associated habitat; material: faeces | place: China | collected 2012 ...
AGAGACGATCAGCTTTCTGCTGGACGGCGTGCCCGGCGCGGCAAGCCGGTTCTGGTTGTATCTGACCAACACCGTCTGCACCGGCGCTACCGTGTGTGTGGGCTATGCGTGGTGCTTGTATGTGGACTTCCGGGTCTACCGCAGCATCGGACGTCTGCGCAGAAGGCATCTGCTGCTGGGCGCGCCGCTGCTGGCGCTTTTGGTGCTGCTGGTGGCAAACCTTTTTGGCACGGGGTGGATCTTTTCCATTTCGGCGGACAACGCTTACCATCGGGGCCCGCTGAATATTTTGCTGTATCTGCTGCTGTTTGGCTATTATGCCGAGAGCGTGTGGCAGGTGCATAAGGCCAGACGTGATGGCGTTACGGTGGAATTTTTTCCGGTGTACTACTTCGTGGTCACCTGTGCGGTGGGCACGCTGCTGCAGGGCGCATTCTACGGCATGGCCTTTGGCTGGCTTTCGGTAGCCATCGCTTTTGTGCTTGTGGACAGCCAGACCCGCAGCCTGCGCGGCTATACCGATGAACTGTCCGGCCTGTTTGGGCGCAAGTACATGAACTACTGTCTGGACCGCATCCACGACACGCAGGAGAAGGACGTTTACGGCATCATGATGGACGTGAACTGCTTCAAGGAGATCAACGACACCTACGGTCACGCCGAGGGCGACCGCGCCATTCAGGAGATCGGGCACATCCTGTCCGGGGCGCTGGTGGCAAACTCGGTAGCCATCCGCATGAGCGGCGATGAGTTCATGGTGCTGATCCGGCACGGCTCGGAGGAGCTGCTGGATAAGACCTGCACTGCCATCGAGCAGCGGGTGCAGCACTATAACGAAACCGCTCCGGTGGGCAGCTTTCAGCTGTTCTTCTCCACCGGCGTGGCAAAGTACGAGGGCGGCAGCGTGGAGAAGTTTCTGGTGGAGCTGGATCAGCGGATGTACGCGGAAAAGCGCGCTTTCCACGCCGCCCGGGATGGCCATGCCGCACCGGAGCAGGGAAATGCTCCATCAATTTAAAAGGAATGTCTAAAATAAGTGCGACTTATCTTGACAATCTGACGCTGCAATGATAGAATATGTGGCGTACCAATTGAATACCGACTTATCAAGAGCGGCTGAGGGGACAGGCCCTGTGAAGCCCGACAACCTGCGCGAGCGCGTAAGGTGCCAAATCCTGCGGGAAACCGGAAGATAAGAGTGCAACGCTCAGAGCTTTCGGCTCTGGGCGCTTTTATTTTTCAGAACAAACTTGATGAAATGGTAAATACACGCAACTGCAACATTTAGGAGGCAAAAAATGGCTAGACACCTGTTTACTTCGGAGTCCGTCACCGAGGGACATCCCGACAAGATCTGCGACCAGATCTCTGATGCAATTCTGGACGAGATCCTGACCCACGACCCCAACGCCCGCGTGGCCTGCGAGACCTGCGCATCCACCGGCCTTGTGCACATTATGGGCGAGATCACCACCAACTGCTATGTGGACTTCCAGAAGGTCGTCCGCGAGGTGGTGGCCGATATCGGCTACACCCGCGCAAAGTTCGGCTTTGACGCCGACACCTGCGCCGTCATCTCCAACATTGACGGCCAGAGCCCCGATATTGCACTGGGCACCAACGATCAGGTGGGCGGTGCAGGCGATCAGGGCATGATGTTCGGCTATGCCTGCGATGAGACCCCGGAGCTGATGCCTATGCCCATCAGCCTGGCTCACAAGCTGGCAAAGCGCCTGACCGAGGTGCGCAAGAACGGCGAGATGGACTATCTGCGTCCGGATGGCAAGAGCCAGGTCACTGTGGAGTACGATGAGAACAACAAGCCCGTGCGTGTGGATGCTGTGGTCATCTCCAGCCAGCACAGCGACAGCGTCAGCATGGAGCAGCTGCGCGCTGACGTGATGGAGAAGGTCATCAAGGCCACCATCCCTGCCGAGCTGCTGGACGAGAACACCAAGTACTATATCAACCCCACCGGCCGCTTCGTCGTGGGCGGCCCGCAGGGTGACACCGGCCTGACCGGCCGCAAGATCATCGTGGACACCTACGGCGGCTATGCCCGTCACGGCGGCGGTGCCTTCTCCGGCAAGGACCCCAGCAAGGTGGACCGCAGCGCTGCCTATGCGACCCGCTGGGTGGCAAAGAACATTGTGGCTGCAGGTCTTGCCAAGCAGTGCGAAGTGCAGGTGGCCTACGCCATCGGCGTGGCAAAGCCTGTGTCCATCATGGTGGACACCTTCGGCACCGGCACCGTCTCGGATGAGAAGATCGAGCAGGCTGTGGAAAAGGTGTTCGACCTGACCCCCGCCGCCATCATCCGCGAACTCGACCTGCGCAAGCCCATCTACCGCAAGCTGGCCGCATACGGCCACATGGGCCGCGAGGATCTGGGCGTGAAGTGGGAGAACACCGACCGCGTGGATGCCCTGAAGGCTGCCGTTGCTGCCCTGTAAAAAGCGTTTTACCCTGATAGAAGGTAAGTGAAGAGAGACCGCTGCACTCGACCGTGCGGCGGTCTTTTTGCGTCACTGGGGAAAGAGAAGGGAACTTTGAAAAGTACTACTTTTCCTCAAAAATCAGATAAACTTTGCGAAACGGTAAAGATTTGGTCGGGTTTTTTGTAAGAAACTCACATTCTCTTGAAGGAAAAGGAAAAACAGCTGTGCAAGGCGCAGAAAATCCACACATGAAACAAATTGATATGGAACAATCGACAAAATGTGATAAAATAAAACCAGATATGCGCACTTGTGTGCATGGTACGGATGGTAAACAGCAATAAGGAGTTATGTGACTATGTCTATTGAAATTTCCCCTAAGTCCTTCTTTGAGCAGCCCAGTGTGGCGGATATGCGGCTGATCGCCTGCCCCGGTGCCGAGGAGCTGACCGGCCTGATCGACAAGCACCTTGTCCGTTGGGCAAAGGCTGCCGGAATTGAAAAAGACACCTTCATTATTTCCTGCGACTGCCCCCGCTTCCAGAGCGGCGACGCCAAGGGTCTGGTCAAGGAGTCTGTCCGCGGCGACGATATCTTTATCGTGGTGGACCCGGGCAATTACAGCGTCACCTACAAGCTGTTCAACTACGAGAACCACATGTCCCCGGACGACCACTTTGCAAACCTGAAGCGTCTGATTCAGGCTGTGGCCGGTAAGGCACACCGCGTTTCCGTCATCATGCCCAGCTTGTACGGCGGCCGTCAGCACCGCCGCGTGGTGCGCGAGAGCTTGGACTGCGCTGTGGCCCTGCAGGAGCTGCAGACCATGGGCGTGCGCAACATCATCACCTTTGACGCACATGACCCCCGCGTGCAGAACGCAGTGCCCCTGATGAGCTTTGATAACGCCATGCCCACCTATCAGGTGCTCAAGAGCCTGCTGAAGAAGGATCCCACCCTGTCCTTCGATAAGGAGAAGTTCACCGTGGTCAGCCCGGACGAGGGCGCTATGAACCGCAATATGTACTTCTCCAGCGTGCTGGGCTGCAACTTGGGTATGTTCTACAAGCGCCGCGACTACACCCGCGTGGTGAACGGCCGCAACCCCATCGTTGCCCATGAGTATCTGGGCGAGAGCGTGGAGGGCAAGACCGTCTTTATCGCAGACGATATCATTGCTTCCGGCGAGAGTATGCTGGAGGTCGCCAGCAACCTGAAGGAGCGCGGTGCTACCAACATCATCGCCAACGCCACCTTCCCCCTGTTCACCAGCGGTCTGGAGAAGTTCGACAAGGCTGTGGCAGACGGCACCCTGACCTACGTTGTGGGCACCAACCTGACCTACCGTATGCCCGAGCTGCTGACCCGCGACTGGTATGTGGACGTGGATGTTTCCAAGTACGCTGCCTACTTTGTGGTGGCACTGAACCACGATATGTCCGTTTCCAGCATCATCGACCCCCTGAAGAAGATCGAGAACCTGCTGGCAAACCGCAAGTAAGAAGCTGTTCCAAAGCCCCTGCACCCTGCGTGCGGGGGCTTTTTGAATTTTCATAGAGAAAAGGAAGTGTATCATTAGAAACAGCAGTGGTATAGGGGACTTTCGCTGATCAGCACTTTTTACAAAAAATGATATAATAATATATTAATCGAAACAAAAAACACTAAATACTGTTTACAAATAACGATATAAATGGTATTCTTTGTACAATGCTGAAGCAGGAAGGCACCTGCTGTGAGAAAAAATCGGAGAAAAAGCAAGAGAGTCCGGCCTTCAAAGCCGGGCATAACAAAGTGCGCAGGCACTTACAAAAAGGAGAAAACACTATGAAACGACGCGATTTTATGAAGCTTTCCGCCGCTACCGCGCTGGGTGCTACCGTAGCCGCTATGGCACCCTCGGCTCTGGCTGCGACAGAGCTGGACCAGACCAACGGAGATCTGCACACTACCGTAGATCGTAAGACCGCAGCCATGGGTCTGGGCGATGGCAAGACCTTTGCTTATGACCCGGAAAACCCGTACCTGAACGTGAATGTGGGTCTGTTTCATGATGCGCAGGTAATGGTGGGCGGTCAGAATGTTGGTACTGCTACCTATTACCTGCCCGACGGCATGGATCCCTGGGCGCCGGCAGTTATCGTGCTGACCCCGGACAACACCACCGCAAAGGCGTTCTCCGGCTCGGTCACAGGCCGTATGTGGCGCACGGTGGCGTGCAAAAATAAGATCGCAGTTGCATTTTTCGGTCCTGAAAACGGCGGCAGCTGGAACCTTTCCCTGAGCGCTGCCGGTCGTGATGACGCAGCAGCGCTGGATGCATTGTATCAGCTCATGCGCAAGAAGGGCGTTAAGCTATCCGGTGCATTCTCCATGGACAAGTCCCACACTGCACTGGTGGGCTACAAGGAGGGCGGCGCAGCTGCCCTGCTGTTCGGTGCCCGCTGGGCAAGTGATTTCAGCTCCATCTGCGCTGTGGATGCAGCCGAGGTACCAGCAGCCTCTCTGGAGGCAGTGGGCGGTCAGTATGTGCTGCCATTCCCCGGCGACTCCACCCGCGGCGTGCAGGAGGAAGCCATTGCCGCAAAGACGGTGGATACCCCCGTTTGGTTCGTCCGCTCCAATGCCGATTCTACCAATAAGGCAGCACTGGAGTTTTACCTGAACGCCAATCAGGCTGTGGCAAAGGGCGACGGCGTGTATGCAAGCAGCCGCGCAGGCTCTGCCGCTGAGGTGTGGGTCACCGAAAAGGCACAGTGCCCGGCAGCCATCTGGGAGAAGTTCTCCGGTCAGTTCAAGCGCTTTATGGCGTTGCAGCTGCCGGGTCGCGTAGCAAAGGCGGAGGACTTTACCCGCCGCGGCTTTGATATCCACGAGGAGTGGGTCAACGGCGAGCTGCGCCGCTGGATGGTCTATGTGCCGTCCACCTATACCGGCAGCAAAAAGGTGCCGCTGGTGCTGGTGATGCACGGTTATACAGCCTCCATGTATGCCATTGCAGAGGAGTCCCGCTGGTACGATGTGGCAGAGCAGAACGGCTTTATCGTGGTGTTCGCGCAGGGTCTGGTGCGCCCCGCAGACCTGATGGGCAACATTCCCACCGCCATGTGGCTGGCAGGTCCCTTTGCCGCAATGGCAGGTAAGGATACCGACCCCAGCGTGGATCTGGAGTTCATCAACAGCCTGCTGGACCGCATGGAGCAGGATTACCGTATCGACACCACCCGCGTGTATGCCACCGGTCACTCTAACGGCAGCCTGATGACTTGGGCTACCGCCTGCCGCTACGCAAGCCGCTTTGCCGCCATTGCACCCGTCGGCTATATGTTTGCCCCACTGCCGGAGCTTGACCCCGCTGTTCTGCTGCCGACATGGGCTTTCCTGGGCGAGTACGACTCGGCAGGTGTGGCAGAGCTGGTGGAGGATAACGGTACGGTGAAGGCGCTGCAGGGCTGGAACGCCCACAACGCCACCAACGAGGCAGCTGTTGCAGAAAGCACCTCCTACGATGGCGCTTTTGTGACCAAGAGCTTTATGGGTGGCAACGCTCCGCTGGTGCAGTACACCGTGGTCAAGGATACCCCTCACGTTTACCTGCAGGAGGAGAGCGCTGCCATCTGGAATGAGTTCTTCTCCCGTTACAGCCGCGGTGCGGACGGCACCCTGTACTATCAGGGCAATGCCGTGACCGCCGGTAAGCATCAGCCCAGCGCAGATTGGTACGCTGCAAAATAAGCTGACAATGCCCGCCGCGCGGCGGTACAGAAGCTTTATATCTCGGGACATCGGAACGTCTGCGGACGCTCCGGTGTCCCTTTTTATGTTTTGCGGCGGCTTGTGTTAAGTTTTTGAAAATTCGTGCCGGGGGCTTTGCAAAACCCGGTGGGTTTATGCTATATTTAAGTTGAAATACTTTGCATTCTGACAGAAAGGGAAAACGCCATGGAGCATTTTGTGGAGTTTGAAGATGTCTGTAAATATTACCAGACCGGCAGTGTGAAGATCGCTGCCGCAGACCACCTGAATTTCTATGTGGACAAGGGCGAGTTCTGCATCATCGTGGGGCCCTCCGGCGCGGGCAAGACCACCCTGCTGAACATTCTGGGCGGCATGGACAACTGCGACGAGGGCAACGTCTGGCTGGATGGCCGCAACGTGAGCCGCTTTTCTGCCCGGGAGCTGACCACCTACCGCCGGTATGATGTGGGCTTTGTGTTCCAGTTCTACAACTTGGTGCAGAACCTGACCGCACTGGAAAACGTAGAACTTGCCAGCGAGATCTGCCGCGACCCGCTGGACCCCGCCGAGACCTTGCGCAGCGTGGGTCTGGGCGAGCGGCTGAACAACTTCCCGGCGCAGCTTTCCGGCGGCGAGCAGCAGCGGGTGTCCATTGCCCGCGCACTGGCCAAAAACCCCAAGCTGCTGCTCTGCGACGAGCCCACCGGTGCGCTGGACTACCGCACCGGCAAGCAGGTGCTGGGTCTTTTGCAGGATACCTGCCGCAAGACCGGACGCACCGTCATTGTTATTACCCACAACACGGCACTGACCGGTATGGCTGACCGCATCATTCAGGTGCGCAGCGGCCGCATCGTGTCCAATCAGGTCAACGAGCACCCGGTGCCGGTGGAACAGATCGAGTGGTGAGAACTGTGCAGAAAAGTTACCGCAAAAATATCCTGCGCGAGATGAAAAGCAGCATCAGCCGGGTGGTGTCCCTGTTTGGCATCGTGGCGCTGGGGGTGATGATGCTCACCGGCCTGATGTGCATTGCCCCCGATATGCGCACCGCTGCCCAGAAGTACTATGTGCAGCAGAATGTGTTCGACCTGCGGGTGCTGTCCACCCTTGGCCTGAGTCAGAGCGATATCGACGCCATTGCCGCTGTGGACGGGGTGGACGCCGTGCAGGCGGTGAAGTATCAGGACGTGGAAGGACACTGGACAGGGGACGAGCAGACCACGGTGGCGCGGCTGTATCAGCTGCCTGCCGACCCGCAGGCTGATACGCCGGAGAACATGAACCGCCCGGTGCTGCTGTCCGGCCGGATGCCGGAAGCTGCCGGGGAGTGCGTGGTGCATGTGATGGGCCACGGCAGCCCGGTGGAGCTGGGCACCCAGCTGACCCTGCCGGAAGAGACCGAGGGGGTCAACGGGCAGGTGTTCACGGTGGTGGGCACGGTGCAGGACCCGCTGCATTTTTCCTCCGATTCCGAGAGCAGCACCGTGGGCGATGGCCAGCTGGACTGCATCCTCTTTGTGCCGGAGGGCACTTTGACCGCAGATTATTATACGGCGTGCTATATCAAGGCGGAAAACGCCGGACTGTATGATAATTATTCGGATGAATATCAGGCCGCAGTGGATGCCATAGCGGAAAAGCTCAAGGCCATCCAGAGCGTGCAGTGCACCGCCCGGCGGGAAGAGCTGATGGACACCGCCAACGACAAGCTGGCCGAGGCGCGCGCCGAGTACGACAGCCAGAAGGCCGAGGCCGAACGTCAGTTCGCTGAAGCCGAGGCAAAGCTTGCGGACGCACAGGCACAGCTGGATGCCGCCAAGGTGCAGCTGGAGGCCGGGGAAAAGGAGCTTGCCGCCCAGAAGGCTGCCCTGCCGGACACCATGCAGAGTGGTGCCGACAAGCTGGTGAGCAGCGAAGCGCAGGTGCTGGACTTTGAGGAACAGTTGCAGCAAATCGAGCTGCTGGTCAACCTGAAAAAGGTGGCCGACCCCCTGCTGAGCTACGCGGAAGCCGCTCTGCGCAACGCCGAAAAGGCGCTGGACGAAGCCGAGCCGGAGGACGAGGATTATATTGAACTGCGGGATGCGCTGGCAAAGGCGCAGGCCGCTTACGACAACATCTATAACCAGCTGCAAGGCTATCAGCAGCAGCTGGACGAGGGCAAGCGGCAGATGTACAAGCAGGGGCTGATCTCCTCGCCAAACCTTTCCAACGACCAGCTGGTGACCGAAGCCAAGGCTGCGCTGCGCAAGATGAAATTGCAGCTTTTGCAGGGGCAGTTGCAGCTGACCACCGGCACCGCCAGCGCCTACACCCAGTTCGATGCCGCACAAAAGCAGCTGGAAGAGGGCTGGGCAGAATATAACGCCGGGCAGACCCAGCTGGAAGAATCCCGCACCGAGTACGAGAGCCAGAAGGCCGAGGCAGAGCAGAAACTGGCAGACGGCCTTGCCCAGCTGAACGATGCCGAGGAGCAGGTGAGCCAGATCAAAAAAGGCGAGTGGTATGTGCTGGACCGCACCTCCACCATGAGCTGCGTCACCTTTGCCCAGTACGCCGACCGCATGGACGCCATTGCCCGGGTGTTCCCGGTGTTCTTCTTCCTTGTGGCGGCGCTGGTGGCTACCACCACCATGACCCGTATGGTGGACGAGAACCGCCTGCAGATGGGCACCTTAAAGGCGCTGGGCTACTCCAACTTCAGCATCGCGGGCAAGTATTTGTTCTACGCGCTGCTGGCTACTATTCTGGGCAGCATCGTCGGCATGGTGGTGGGCTTTGTGGTGTTCCCCATCATTATCTGGAACGCTTATCAGCTGGTGTTCACCCTGCCCACCTTCACCCTGCACTTCTACCCGGGTATGGCAGCTGCCAGCGTGGGCATCAGCGCCGCCGTCATCGGCTTTGCCACATGGTACGCCTGCCGTTCTAGTCTGGCCGAAAAGACCGCAGCTTTGCTGCTGCCCAGGGCCCCGGTAGCGGGCAAGCGCATCCTGATGGAGCGCATCACCCCGCTGTGGTCCCGGATGTCCTTCTCCCAAAAGACCACCGCCCGCAACCTGTTCCGGTATAAAAAGCGGTTCTTCATGACCGTGCTTGGCGTGGCGGGCTGCACCGCGCTGCTGCTCATCGGCTTTGGCATACAGGATTCCCTGCTGCCCATCGTCACAAAGCAGTCTACGGAGCTGACCCACAACGATATGTCTATCACCCTCAGCGACCCCAAAGCCCTGACCATGGAGCAGGGGCTGGCAGAGGAGCTGGACAGCAACAGCGCCGTGCAGAACTGGGGTGCGGTGTATACCAAATCCACTACCATCTACAATGCCGCAGGCGAGAGTGCAAGCGTGAGTATCGTGGCTGCCGCCAAGGACAGCGACCTGACCCGCTACGTTACTTTCCGCACCCGCAAGGGACACAAGGCCATCAGCTTTGACAGCGGCAGCGTCATCCTGACCGAAAAGACCGCCGAGAACTTGGGCCTGCACACCGGCGATACCTTCTGGGTGGAAAACGCCGAGGGCACCCGGGTGGAGCTGACCCTGACTGGCATCACCGAGAACTATATGTTCACCCGGCTGTACCTCCCCCGCGCACAGCTGGAAAGCCTGCTGGGCACGGCAGAGATCCCGTGGAACACGGTCTACGGGCAGACCACCTGCACCGATGCTGCCGGGTATAACGCCCTGCGCACCGACCTGCTGGACTGCAACTATGTCAGCAGCATCAGCTTTACCGAGGACACCACCGAACTGTTCGATAACCTCATCGTCAGTCTGGGCTATGTGGTGGTGCTGATCATCATCTGCGCGGCGGCGCTGGCGGCAGTGGTGCTGTATAACCTGATCAGCGTCAACCTTGGGGAGCGCAAAAAGGAGCTGGCGACCATCAAGGTGCTGGGCTTCTACGATCAGGAGGTGTACCGCTACATCTTCCGCGAGATCGAGCTGCTGGCGCTTATCGGCTCCGGCGTGGGTCTGGCACTGGGGGTGCCGCTGCACAAGTTCATTGTGCTGACCGTGGAGATGGATCAGCTCATGTTCATCCGCACCATTGCGCCCCGCAGCTACCTGCTGGCGGTGGCGCTGACCATGGTGTTTACCGTGGTGGTCTGCTTTGTGATGCGGCGGCACGTCCGACGCATCAGCATGGTGGAAAGCATGAAGGCACCGGAGTAATGTTTACAGGTCATTCACAAAATAAGCATAATTTCGCAGGATTTTTGGGGTATCATAAAGTCACCGGGAGGGGGGAAACCGCAAGCCCCCTCTTGGGGACATGATTCCTCCTATACCCCAAACCAAATACCGCAAAAGGCCGCGCCTCGTCTGAACCAGCAGATGGGGCGCGGCTGTTTTTGTAAGGGCTGCGGACTCTTTTCAACTGCACAAAAAAGCACCCCCTGCGGCCTGTACGGGCAGACCGCAGGGGGTGCTTGGCTTTTTAGATGCGCAGGGAATTAAAGGCACACGTACTTGAGGATGAACAGCACGGTGAGCACATACATCAGCGGGCTGATCTTCTTCTCCTTGGCCTTGCCGGTGATCACATTGATGATGGTCCAGGAGATGATGCCGATGGCAATACCCTCGGAGATGCTGTAAGCAGTGGGCATAGCCAGAATGGTCAGGAAGGCGGGGATGCCCTCGCTGGGATCATTGAAGTCGATCTTGATGGCAGAGCCCATCATGTAGAAGCCCACGATGATCAGAGCCGGAGCGGTAGCAAAGCTGGGGATGGTGAGGAACAGCGGGCTGAAGATGGTAGCCAGCAGGAACAGCACGCCGGTGGTCATAGCGGTCAGACCGGTGCGGCCGCCCTCGGTAACGCCGGAGGCGCTCTCCACGAAGGTGGTGGTGGTGGAAGTGCCCAGCACAGCGCCCACGCAGGTGCCGATGGAATCCGCCATCAG
>ERZ773146.2961-NODE-2961-length-11090-cov-3.996828_pt1 | contig 11090 bp, 8 predicted proteins | sample MGYA00580847_ERZ773146 | MGnify/ENA primary metagenome ERZ773146 (study PRJEB29015, sample SAMEA2737830) | human gut metagenome | biome: human gut; feature: human-associated habitat; material: faeces | place: China | collected 2012 ...
AAACGAAGAACGTCTATGCCCTGGAAAACGGCAACTATCTGCTGAAGTTCAAAGATGACTGCACCGGCAAGGACGGCGTTTTCGATCCCGGCGAGAACTCCGTGGGCCTGACCATCGACGGCGTGGGCGACGTGAACCTGCGCATGTCCATCTACTTCTTCGAAAAGATCAATGCCGCCGGCATCAAGACCCACTATGTGAGCGCCAACCTGGCCGACACCACCATGGAAGTCCTGCCTGCCAAGCCCTTCGGCAAGGGCCTGGAAGTGATCTGCCGCCACAAGGCCGTGGGCAGCTTCATCCGCCGTTACGGTGATTACATCGAAGAAGGTGCCGACCTGCCCGCCTATGTGGAAACCACCTTCAAGAACGACGCCCTGGGCGACCCCCTGGTCACCAAGGACGCCCTGGTGGCCCTGGGCGTGATGACCGACAAGCAGTACGACGACATCAAGGACATGACCCAGAAGATCACCCAGATCGTGGCCGACGACCTGAAGGAAAAGGGCCTGGTCCTGTACGACATCAAGTTCGAATACGGCTATGACGCCGACGGCAAGGTCATCCTCATCGACGAGATCGCCTCCGGCAACATGCGCGTCTACAAGGACGGCAAGTACATCGATCCCATGACCCTGTCCAAGATGTTCTTTGCCTAATCGGCAAGGACCTCCCCGCCGCGGCCTGACGGGCTGACGGCATCCGCCTGCAAGGCACGCCCGGTATGGAATGCTCCATGCCGGGCTTTTTTATGCCGGATGCAGCTGCGGGACGGGACTTTTTCCCTCTCGTCATGCGCAGGACAGACGATCCAGCGATCTTTCCAGCCTGTCGGCGCAGCAGTGACGCACGACGCCCTTCAAGCCCCTCACACACACAACGCGACAGCCTTCAATAATCTGGAATCACAGAAGAAAAACAAGACATCACAAAGCCGGCATGATTTTCTCCAGCGTTCGTATTGCAGCCATTACAAATAAACTGATACAATAAAATAAAGACACATATATTTCTCCATACTCTCGGGAGGGACGCATGCTGTACGCGCATACGCTCGCCGGCCATCCGAAAGAAGACTGGCAGACCTTGCAGGAGCATCTGGAAAACGTCGGCAGGCTGGCAGCGGACTTTGCCTCCTTGTTCGGAGCCGCCAGGACAGGGGCGACGCTGGGTACCCACCACGATGCCGGAAAAGCCACAGAAGGATTCCAGCGCAGGCTGGAAGGCGGCCCACGTGTCGATCATTCCACAGCAGGGGCCGTACTGCTCGGGCAACGCTGGGAAGCGTCTCCATCCCGGCAGACCGCCGCCCTGGGCACCATGCTGTCCCGTTTTCTGGCCTATCCCATCCTCGGACATCACGGCGGCCTGCCCGACGCCGGATCCGAATACGGTACCGGTCTCGACCACCGCCTTGCTCCCGGCAATATCCAAAAGCTCCCCTCCTGGGACCCCGCGGCCATCCCGCTTCCGGCCTCTCCCATGGACGTCTACCAGGAGATGCTCCCGCTCATCTGCAAGCAAGGACGCCATCCTGATCCCTTCCGCATCTGCTTTGCCCTGCGCATGCTGTTTTCCTGCCTTGTGGATGCCGACTATCTTGATACGGAACGTTTCTGCACCCCCGACATCTACCGGCTCCGGCCAGCGGTCCCCGCCCTGTCGCCGCTGGCCGCCCGTCTGGAAGACTATCTGCATCGCAAAGGATTCCTGCACGAAAGCCGTGTGGCCCCGGAAGAACTCGAGGCAGGTGCGGCCGCGCCCTGCGGCAGCAGTGAACGCCAAAAGGCCATCGCCCTGGCCCGCTCCTTCATCCGCGAACAGTGCGAACAGGCTGCGGCCGCCGCTCCCGGCCTGTTCTCGCTCACAGTCCCGACCGGAGGGGGCAAGACGCTCTCCTCGCTGTCTTTCGCCATCCGGCACGCCATCCGGCACGATCTGCGCCGCATCATCTTTGTGGTGCCCTACACCAGCATCATCGAGCAGAACGCCCAAATATTCCGCAAGGCGCTCGGCGATGAGGTGGTGCTGGAACACCACAGCAATTTCGTCCATCCCGACGAAGGCGATGACGAAAGTACGGCCAGCCTGCAATACCGGCTGAGTACGGAGAACTGGGAAGCAGCCGTCATCGTCACCACGTCCGTCCAGTTTTTCGAATCCCTGTTTTCCTGCAAGCCTTCCCGCTGCCGCAAACTGCACAATATCGCCCGCAGTGTGGTCATCCTCGACGAAGCCCAGATGATCCCCGTGCCCTTTGTCGCCCCCTGCGTGGAGGCCCTGCGCAGCCTTGCCGGGCACTACGGGACAAGCATCGTCCTCTGCACGGCCACCCAGCCGGCCCTGCTGCGCTCCACGGCCCTGCCTTGCGGGTTCGAAGCGGACGAAGTCCGCAGCCTGGTGCCCGAAGCGACCCTCCCGGCCCTGTTCAGGATCTTTGAACGCGTGCGGACGACCTTTGAGCCCATGCTCACCGACGCGGAACTGAGCGCACGCCTGCTGGCGGAGCGCCAGGTGCTCTGCATCCTGAATTCACGGCGCCATGCCCGCGCGCTGTTCGAGCGATGCGGCAAAAACGAGGATCTTTTCCATCTCAGCGCGTACATGACGCCCTGCCACCGCAGCCGCACCTTGCAGACCATACGGGAAAGGCTGGCCAGCGGCCTTCCCTGCCGTGTCATCAGCACCTCGCTCATCGAGTGCGGCGTGGATATCAGCTTTCCCGTGGTCTATCGCGAACGCAACGGCCTCGATGTCATTGCCCAGGCAGCCGGGCGCTGCAACAGGCATGGAGAACGGGAGCTTGGGCAGGTCTGCGTCTTTGACGGCGAACAGCCCGTTCCCCTCCGGGCCGCCGACCTGAACCGCAGGCGCGAGGCCTGTGCCCTTGTCCAGGATGCGGACGACCTGTTCGGGCCCGCGACCATCCGGCGTTATTTCCAGGCCCTGTACAGCCACCCGGAACTGCTCGATGAGCACGCCATCCTCCGGAAGATGAAGCTCGTCACCTCCTCCAATGCCGCACTGGACCCGCGCTTTTACCGCATCCCCAAGCTGGATGCGGATTTTGCGGAGATCGACAGAACATTCCAGTTTATCGAATCTCAAACGGATAGCGTGGTCATCGAATCCCAGCTCCCGGAAGAGTTGCGCACCTGCCTGCGCAACGAGCAGGCCCTCCCCTCCCGGGTGTTCCGCAGGCTGCAATCCTACAGCGTCCAGGTCTATCGCTGGGAACGGGAAGCCATGGAACAGGCCGGCCGGCTGGAGTGCCTCCATGACTGCGTGTACCTGCTCAGCGGCGGTCTGGGCTATGCGGAGGACACCGGACTGGATGTGCGGATGGCGGACGGCATCTCCTCGGCAGATCTGGTTTTCTGATCCGCCAGACAGGCCGGGAAGATCCCGGCAAGGACAGCAACTGAAAGGAGGCTCCCATGATCGGAGTCAGATTACGGGTCCGGGGCGACTATGCCCTGTTCACCCGCCCGGAAAACAAGGGGGAACGCTGCAGCTATGATGTCCCCACGCCATCGGCGATGCGCGGCATCCTTGAAGCCATCCACTGGAAACCGGCCATACGCTGGCTCGTGGACAGGATCCACGTCCTGAACCCCATCGTGTTCGACAGCATCCGGCGCAACGAGGTCTCGGAAAAGGGCCCCAGCCTGAAAAGCGTCAAAAATGCGGCAAAGAACGGCACGCCCCTGTACCTGTTCGCCGACGAATGCCGCCAGCAACGGGCCACCCTGCTGCTGCGGCATGTGGATTACGTCATCGAGGCCCATTTCGAGCTGACGGACAAAGCCGGCCCGTCGGACAACGAAGGCAAGCACATCGACATCTTTCGGCGCCGCGCACGGAATGGCGAGTGCTTCCAGCAGCCTTGTCTGGGTTGCCGTGAGTTCCCCGCCTATTTTTCCCTTCTGGAAGAAGAGGATGCGATGCCCGCCTCCAGCCTGGTCCACGATGCGCCGCGCGATCTCGGCTATATGCTGTACGACATCGACTATGCCCACGGCATGAAGCCCCTGTTCTATCGTCCGCGCCTGGAACAGGGGATCATCGACGTGGCCCGCTGGAAAAGGGAAACCCTATGTATCTGACAGAACTGTACCGTTTTTACGAACGCATGACGCAGGATCCCCAGTCCGGCATGCCGCCCGAAGGCATGAGCGTCGAAGCCATCCACTTTGCCCTGGTCATCGGCGAAGACGGCAGCCTGAAAGGCGTGCATGACCTGCGCGACAGCAAAGGCAAGCCGCTGCGCCGTTTCGTACCGGCGGCGGTCAGCCGATCGAGCAATGTCGCCGCCAACTTCCTGTGGGACAAGACCTCCTACGTCCTCGGCATCGACGGACGTGACGATTCCTGCCCCTCCCCGGAAAAACGACAGGCCTTCCTGGCGTTGCATCATGAGCGTTTCGATGCCTGCCCGGACAGACACGCCAAAGCGCTGCTGGCCTTTCTGGATCACTGGCGGCCGGAGATGCTCCACAGCCTGCCCGAACGTCAGGCCCTGCTGGGCAGCCGCCTGGTCTTCCAGCTTGAAGGCGAAGACCGCTTCCTCCACGAAGAACCGGCCATGGACGCAGGCCCGGCAACGGGCAGCGCGGAGATCTCCTTTGCCCTGGTCATCGCTGAAGACGGCAGCCTGAGATCTGTCCGCGACCTGCGCGACAGTAAAGGCAAGCCGCGCAAGATGTCCGTCCCGGCGGCACGGCGGCGGAAAAAGGAACTGCTCCCGAACATGCTCTGGGATGACGCGGCGTATGTGCTGGGCGTTGACGGAAAGGACGATACACGCCCCAGCCCGGAGACCGCGGCAGCCTTCCACGCGCTCCACAGGAAACTGCTGCAGGATGCGGACGACAGACACGCCCGCGCCCTGCTGGCCTTTCTGGACCGCTGGCAGCCGGAGATGCTCCAAAGCCTGCCGGAACGTCAGGCCCTTCTGGACAGCAACCTGGTCTTCCGGCTCCAGGGCGACGAGGGCTTCCTGCACGAACACCCCGCCCTGCGGCGGATCTGGCTGGAAAATCTCGACGGACAGGAATGCCCGCAGGGCCAGTGCCTCGTCACGGGCAGGGAAGGCCCCATCCTGAAAGTGCATCCCGTCATCAAAGGCGTCATAGGCGCCCAGACCTCGGGGGCCCGTCTCATCTCGTTCACCTGCAACTCGTTCCAGTCCTTCGGCAAGGAACAAAGCGAAAATGCCCCTGTCAGCCCGCGCGCGGCCCGCGGCTATACCACGGCCCTGAACTACCTGCTCCAAAAGGAGCACAAACAGGTCGTACGCCTGGGGGAAGACAGCATCGTCTTCTGGACGGACAGGGCCTGCGCGGAGGAATCCCTGCTCGGGGCCCTGTTCGACGGTCTCGACGCCACCGAGCAGACGCAGGACAGCGCCCTGCTGCACAAGGTCCGCTCCCTGCTGACGGCCATGGCCTGCGGTCGCCCCGTCAGCGAAGATGACGGTATCGACACCAGCGTGCGCTTTTTCGTACTCGGACTTGCCCCCAATGCCGCCCGGCTGGGCGTCCGTCTCTGGGTGACGGACACCTTCGGCAATCTGCTGCAACGCTTCGGCCGCTGGTATCGCGACCTGGCCATCGAACGCCGCTACCCCGGCGAAGAGGAGCACCCCGCCCTGTGGCAGCTGCTGCGGGACCTTGCCCCCTTGCAAAAATCCGAAAACATCCCGCCCCTGCTCGGCGGGCAGCTGCTGCGCAGCATCCTGCTGGGGCGCGCCTGGCCGCAAAGCATGTACACTGCCGCCCTGCAGCGCATCCACGCGGACAAGAACGTCACCTATTACCGGGCCGCGCTCATCAAGGCCCATCTTTGCGATACGACAGCAAAAGGAGCCACCATGTCACTGGACAAGGAAGAACAGAACAAGGGTTACCGGCTGGGCCGCCTGTTCGCGGTCCTGGAAAAAGCCCAGACCGACGCGCTGGGCAGCGTGAACGCGTCGCTCCGGGAACGCTACATCGGCGCGGCCTCGACGCGGCCCTGCCTGGTGTTCCCGCAGCTGCTGAAGACGGCCCAGTTCCACATCTCCAAAAGTGCCAAGCAGCATCCCGGCTACGACATCCGCTTTTCCCGTCTGGTAAGCGAGATCATGGACGGCATGACGGTCTTTCCGCCTGTGCTCTCGCTGGAGGATCAGGGCCGCTTCATGCTGGGCTACTATCATCAGAACAACGCACTCTATCAGAAAAAGACGGCTGACGACGCCGAAAACTAAGGAGAACTGCCATGCCTGCCATCACGAACCGTTATGACTTCGTGCTTTTCTTCGACGTGGAGAACGGCAACCCCAACGGCGATCCCGACGCCGGCAACATGCCCCGCATCGATCCCGAGACCGGCCTGGGGCTGGTGACGGACGTCTGCCTCAAGCGCAAGGTGCGCAATTATGTGGAGCTGGCCAAGGAAGGAGCCACCGGCTACCGGATCTATGTGCAGGAAAAAGCCGTGCTCAACCAGAAGAACCAGGAAGCCTACACGGCCCTGTCGCTGAAGGCGGAATCCAAAAAGCTGCCCAAAAAGCCTGACGACGCCCGCGCCGTCACGGCCTGGATGTGCGAGAACTTTTTCGACATCCGTACCTTCGGCGCTGTCATGAGCACGGAAGTGAACTGCGGTCAGGTACGCGGCCCGGTGCAGCTGACCTTTGCCCGCAGCGTGGAGCCCGTCGTCCCTGCCGAGGTGAGCATCACGCGTATGGCTGTGACCAATGAAAAAGACCTGGAAAAAGAGCGCACCATGGGCCGCAAGTTCATCGTGCCTTACGGCCTGTATCGTATGGAGGGCTTTGTTTCCGTCCCGCTGGCGGAAAAAAGCGGCTTTGCCGATGACGACCTGGACCTGCTGTGGGAGGCGCTCAGCAACATGTTCGAGCATGACCGCTCAGCGGCACGCGGCAAGATGGGCGCCCGCAAGCTGTTCATCTTCAAGCATGAAAAACGCATGGGCAACGCGCCCGCACAAAAGCTTTTCGATATGGTGCACTGCCGCCGCACCAGTGAAGGCCCGGCCCGCGGCTTTGCGGATTATGCCGTCACGCTGGAAGGCACCTGCCCTGAAGGCATCAGTGTGGAAGAGCGCCTGTAGCCATGCACGACATCCTGTTGTCCGCCCTGCAGCATTATGCGGTCTGTCCCCGGCAGTGCGCGCTCATCCATATGGAACAGATATGGACGGAAAACGAGCACACCGCCGCGGGACGCCTGCTGCACGAGTCCGTCCACAGCGGGGAGACCCGGCTGCGGGACGGCGTCAGGATCGTCACAGACCTTGAGCTCCATTCCGCGCGGCTGGGGCTCCGCGGCAAATCTGATGCCGTGGAGCTCCACCGCGACGGCAGACGATGGCGGCCCTACCCGGTGGAATACAAAAAAGGCTCTCCCCATGGAGACTGTCTGGCGGACAGCATCCAGCTCTGCGGGCAAGCCCTGTGTCTGGAAGAGATGTTTGCCACGTCCATCCCCGAAGGGGCCCTGTTTTACGGCACGCCTCACCGGCGTACGCTGGTGCGGTTCAGCCCGGAGCTTCGGGAAAAAACGGAGCGGACCGTCGCGGCCGTGCGGGAGATGCTGGCAAGCGCCCGGCTGCCCTGCGCACAAAAAAGCGCCGTCTGTTCTTCCTGCTCGCTTGCTGCCTGCTGCATGCCCGGTTCGCCGCCTGCTGTTTCCGTCTATCTGGACAAACTGTGTGAGGAAGAGGGATGAAACGCTATCTGAATACCTTGTTCGTCACCACGCAGGATACCTGGCTCTCCAAACAGGGGGAATGTGTGGAGCTGCACCATGACGGACAGAGCCTTGGGACCATCCCCCTGCATACACTCCAGTCCATCGCCTGCTTTGGCCGGGTAAGTTGCAGCCCGTATCTTCTGGAACATTGTGCGGCACTGGGCGTCACGGTCTCCTGGTTTTCCGAGAGCGGCCGTTTCATGGCGTCTGTCCAGGGCCCGACCAGGGGGAACGTGCTCTTGCGCCGGGCCCAGTACCGCGCGACCGACAGCCCCCGGCAGACGGCCGACCTTGCGCGCTCCTTCCTGATAGGCAAGGTGGCCAACTGCAGGACCATACTCATGCGACAGGCGCGCAACGCCCCTCTTCCGGCCCTGTCCGCCGCCATCGAATCCCTGGGCCATACCCTCAGGCAGCTCCGCCGGGAAGACGACCTGGAGACCCTGCGAGGGCTGGAAGGCGATGCCGCCCGGACATACTTCGGAGCCTTCGATCTGCTCATCCGTCCCCAATGCCGTGCCGGGGGCATGGTCTTTGAACAAAGGAGCAGGCGCCCTCCCATGAACGAGGTGAACTGTCTCCTTTCCTTTCTCTATACCCTGCTTGCCCATGATATCCGCAGCGCGTGCGAAAGCGTCGGCCTGGATCCGGCCGTCGGCTTTCTCCATCGGGAACGCCCCGGCCGGGCAAGCCTGGCGCTGGACATCATGGAAGAATTTCGTCCGTATCTTGCGGACAGGCTGGCCCTGTCGCTCATCAACCGCCAGCAGCTGACGGCAAAGGACTTCATCCGCGCACCGTCGGGAGCTGTCACCATGAAGGAAAAAAGCCGAAAAAAGGTCATCGTTGCCTGGCAGGAAAGAAAGAAGGACGACGTGGAGCATCCCTTCCTCCATGAACGCATGGCTGTCGGCCTTGTTTTTTTCATCCAGGCCCGCCTGCTGGCCAGGACCCTCCGTGATGATCTGGAAGCCTATCCCCCCTTTGTCGTGAGGTGATCATGGTCGTCCTTGTCAGCTATGACGTGAATACACAGGATGCCGCAGGCAAACGCAGGCTGCGCCGCATAGCCAGGCTTTGCACCAGCTGGGGGCAGCGGGTCCAGTTTTCTGTTTTTGAGTGCCTGCTCGATAATGCCCAATGGCAGGTCTTGCGTGCGCAGCTCCTGGACGAGATGGACCCGGAACGGGACAGCTTGCGCTTCTATTTTTTGGGGAACCACTGGCGAAGCAAGATAGAGCATATCGGCGTCAAGGCAGCCTACGATCCGGAAGGTCCGCTGATATTCTGATCGAGGACCTCTATGGGGCGTCTTTTCCCGGCAGGATATCGAGGCCTGTTATATATTGATATCATTAAAAAATATATTTCCAGTTTGAAAAAACGTCCTGCCTTTGACCTGAATCTTTTTTCATCCTCGAAAAGGATTTGCTAATCACGGGAATCTACTGGATAAAACATGGAAACTGTCGCACCCCACGCGGGTGCGTGGATTGAAACAACATATTGGCCAGCAGGAAGTCCTTACCAAAGAGTCGCACCCCACGCGGGTGCGTGGATTGAAACGTTGGAATCTGGCGAGGATACGACAACCAATACCGTCGCACCCCACGCGGGTGCGTGGATTGAAACCCCGAACAAACCGCGCCGAAGGAACAGCCGTCTCGTCGCACCCCACGCGGGTGCGTGGATTGAAACCACATACGAGAGAGACCCTGCATATAAACAGAGAGTCGCACCCCACGCGGGTGCGTGGATTGAAACTTTCAGCCTGAGTTCTCTATCATGTCTTTGCGGCGTCGCACCCCACGCGGGTGCGTGGATTGAAACGTTCCAAGTAAGGCGGTTCGGAACGAAAAAATGCCAGGTCGCACCCCACGCGGGTGCGTGGATTGAAACGCGCCGGTCAGGTCGATGGCCTGCATGGCGGCGGGTCGCACCCCACGCGGGTGCGTGGATTGAAACAGTGTTCCGACGGTCAAAAGGACTATTGTGGAGCAGTCGCACCCCACGCGGGTGCGTGGATTGAAACCGGTACGCTTGTACGTCCATCATGCGGCAACTCGCGTCGCACCCCACGCGGGTGCGTGGATTGAAACACGAGCTCTTTGACAATTTCATAGGGATTTTTCGGTCGCACCCCACGCGGGTGCGTGGATTGAAACCATCTAAGGAGGTTCGATATATGGCAACTCTTGATGTCGCACCCCACGCGGGTGCGTGGATTGAAACATTATAGACCAGGTTGTAGGCGCGGAAGGGGAGGGCGCGTCGCACCCCACGCGGGTGCGTGGATTGAAACCTTTGCTTTACGCCGATTACGCCGAACAGGCTGCTGTCGCACCCCACGCGGGTGCGTGGATTGAAACACGTCTCGCAGGTCATTCCTCCATGATTTGCGAGCAAGTCGCACCCCACGCGGGTGCGTGGATTGAAACTTCCTTCTCGCGGAAAAGACCCTGACGAGGTATGGGTCGCACCCCACGCGGGTGCGTGGATTGAAACAATCATCTGCCGAAGCTTATCCACCAAGTAACGCCCGTCGCACCCCACGCGGGTGCGTGGATTGAAACCAAAATCAATCTACATGTCCAAATCCTCCGACGATGTCGCACCCCACGCGGGTGCGTGGATTGAAACACCGTGATTCGTCAGGCTCATCAGATGTTCCTCATCGTCGCACCCCACGCGGGTGCGTGGATTGAAACTGCAGGGTATTGAGGCTCGTGGCTCGCGGGGTGCGTCGCACCCCACGCGGGTGCGTGGATTGAAACCGGCTACATGGCAGAGCTGGAAACCTTCCTCGCCCGTCGCACCCCACGCGGGTGCGTGGATTGAAACGACAACAACGTCTGCGCCAAGCCCTACAAGTTCGTGTCGCACCCCACGCGGGTGCGTGGATTGAAACGTGGAAGTCCCCGAGCTTTACCAAACCGAGCGCGGGTCGCACCCCACGCGGGTGCGTGGATTGAAACGCATCAGCAACGCGCCATCTGATGCCGTTTTGCGCGTCGCACCCCACGCGGGTGCGTGGATTGAAACTGCCTCGGGAGCTGACGATTTTCGATCGGATACGTCGCACCCCACGCGGGTGCGTGGATTGAAACTCCGTATCCACTTCGATTACGCCGGACGGGGGCAGGGTCGCACCCCACGCGGGTGCGTGGATTGAAACACATGACGGTCGTCTTCCCACACCCTGGCTTCGGGTCGCACCCCCCGCGGGTGCGTGGATTGAAACAAGATCAAGAGGATCACTCCCCCCCGGGGCATGAGGTCGCACCCCACGCGGGTGCGTGGATTGAAACTCGATGATGGCCACCATACGGC